>UMEP01050583.1_pt1 | contig 13670 bp, 12 predicted proteins | sample 1964771 | NCBI WGS metagenome assembly UMEP01 (sample SAMEA4836022, study PRJEB28245) | human gut metagenome | biome: gut microbiome; material: fecal sample | place: Denmark | collected 2008 | reverse complement strand
CAAGAAGAAGGTTATCTATTAACTTGCGAAACTTGAATTAAGTATTTTGTGATGACTTATAAAAATCCTAATTTAAGCGGTTTGAGCATTCTTGATACTCCGGGATTCAATTCAAATGATTCAGAAGATGCGCAACGCACTATTGATGTAATCAATGAATGTGATGCCTTGTTTTGGGTATTTGATGTGAATGCTGGGACAGTAAATCGCAGTTCCATTTCTTTGATTAAAGAGTATTTGAAGAAACCTCTTTATGTTGTAATTAATAAGATTGATACCAAACCGGAAACGGAAATAAATAAAGTGGAACAGCTAATCCGAAAGACATTGCGGGATGAAGGTGTATCTGTGCAAAGTTTCATCCGTTTTTCAGGGAAAGAGAATTTGGAGACTATTATGACACCAATTAAGTCTGTCACACGTGATACATCTCAAGATGCTTATCTTGATAATATAAAGAATTTGCTTGTGAATGCGTTCAAGCAAATTAATCAAGAAAAAGATACAGCTCTTCGATCGTATAATAATAAAGCGAATGAAGTTAACGTATTGACTACTCAAGTGAATACAATGCTTAGAAACTTAAAGAATAATTGTGATGAAGCAGGTAGTATTCCTCAATGGAAAAAAGGATTTGAGCTTTTTGTGAAGATAACTGATGATAAATATGAAATGACTCCTGGGCAACATAGTCGCTTTGTAAGTTTGTTAGGTAACATTAAAAATCAGGCTGAGGATATGAAGGTTCTGTCTGACAGACGAAATGAAGCAGCAAAATCCATGCAGAATTTATATGAAGCGTATGCTACAAAGCGAGCATTAAGTCAAAGAACAGAAGCTTGCTTGGATGTGTTTATGAGATTGTCTAACAAATTAGGAAAAAAGGAGATATAAATTATGTCACGAAATCTTTTTGAAGAACTTCAGAGCAAGAAAGAAGGACTTGTGAAAATGGCAGCAAAAGCTGTTGAATATGGCTGGATTACCCAAGAACGTTATCAAGAAATTGTCACCAAGTTGGATAACGACACTCTGACAATAGGGGTAATTGGGCAAATGAAATGTGGAAAATCCACTTTCTTAAATTCTTTTGTTTTTGGAGACAACGTTTTACCTGCGGCTACAACGCCTATGACAGCGGCTCTGTCGGTCATTACTTATGGTGAGAAGCAGAAAATAGTTGCTGAGTTTTATAATCAGGATGAATGGGCTGAGCAAAAATTGCAAGCTTCCCGTTCTTTGGATGATGTACAAGGCAACACAATGGAGGAATCCAAAATAAAAGCCGCAAAGGAGTTGATGGAGAAGGCTTCCAAATTGGGCGAGGAATTGGAAAACTATTTGGGTAAAACACAGGAAGACGACTTCGAGAATTTGGAAGAATATGTAGGAGCAGACGGAAAATATATATCTATAACCAAATCTGTGACTATTTACTATCCGAAAGATTACTTGAAGGGGGTGGAAGTGGTGGATACTCCGGGATTCAATGATCCGATTGTTTCGCGTGAAGAACGCACCAAAGCTTTCCTAAAAAAAGCGGATGTTGTATTGATGATGTTGTATGCCGGACGTCCGTTTGATGCAACGGATAGGGATATCTTATTCAAAAATGTACGCCAGTGTGGCATTGGTAAGGTTATCATTGGAATCAACAAATATGATATTCCTTATGAAAACGGGGAAACAGAGGAAGAGATAAAGCAATATGTGGTTGAGCAAATTAAAGCGGCTTGTGATGAATGTAAAGACAATACATTATTTGAAATCTTGAAAGAAACCGAACCTATACCTTTGTCTGCGGAAATGGCTTTGCTGTCCGAAATTCCATCCACTAAAGTTGAAGCAGACAAAGCGTTGATATTTGCATGGAAACGTACAAAAGATTTATTTGAAATAAATTCTCCTTCAGAATTCCGTGAGAAAAGTCACATTGATGATTTGATTGCAGCCATCAAACAAGTTATAGAAGTGGAAAAGGGGAAAATTCTATTTGCCAAGCCTTTGAATGCCATATTGGCGGCTGGCGAATCTAAAAAAGAAGAAATTGCCAAGGATTTGTTGGAAAGTGAGAGTTTAGTTCAAAACTTGAATACACCTGATGAAGAATTGGAAGATAAATTGAAAGGAATTAGAAGAGTTGAAAAAAAATTGTCAAGTAAAGTGCAATATTTGGCAGATGATTTGGATTCTGTATTCAGACCTATTGTTCAGAAAGGTTGCCGTGAGATGGAAGATGAAGTGGATAAGAGTTGTCGAACGATGACACGTATTGTTGATGATTGGGGAAGACTTGCTAATGTTGATAGCATTATTCCTAAATTGGATGGGGAAAAACAAAATCTGTTACAGAGAAAGTTAAAGTATATCGTTATTGACTTGAATGAAGAAGCACGGAATGGCATTAAAAAACGTGTTGGTGATTTCCTTGTTGACGCTGAACCTTATATATCTAAGGTAATGCCTGATTCCACAGATATAAATGATTTTATGAAAGGATTTGATAGCCATCTAAAAATGGATATAGATGGGGAATTATTTACATTTGACAATACAGATGACGGAGAAGATAATTATGGATGGGGAGATTTGGCGTGGGATATTTTGGATGGTGCGTTATGGGGATTACCTAATTTAGCGGATCGCGTATTGTCGCATGAGGATACAAAAAAACAATTAAAAGACGCGATAAACTCTATCTCTCGTGATTTTAACCCCAAAGTGTTCTTAGAAACAATTTATCAGAATAAGGATTCAATAGTTGCTTACGTTAATAAAGCAATTTTTGATACATACATTCATCCTATGCAGAAGCAGATAGAGGATATATTGGCTAAAAAAGGAGATAAAGAAAAGCAATTGCAAGAGGCTAAAGACAAGTGCCAGCTGTTGAGTATAGAGAAAAAGAAGCGTGAGCAGCAACTTGAAGAACTGAATATTTTGAAAAATGAATTACATTTGAATTAGTTATGAACACATTTCAACAATCCTTCCGCACCAGCAACGTATTCCCGTTGCTGATGCGCTACACCTCTTCCACTCCCATCCAAGAAGCGGAAGACAGACCAATCGTGTATAACGACCAACTCCAAATTACAGAGTATGACGCACGGATAGTGGGAACACGTAGTTTGAAGTCGTCTGTGACGACCAAGAAAGTGAACGGTCTGATGAAAACCATGACAGACCGGAAGAATGAAATTGATGACCAAAAGTCGGTATTATGATTCTGATTGTCACCAATAAGGAAGATGTCCATCCTACACCTGTCATTGAATACTTGAATAAACGAGGGTATTCGGTGTTTCGTCTGAATACGGAAACATTGCTGACGGACTATCGGTTTCATTGGTGGGTAAACGGAAATGGTACGGACTTTTACATCAAGAACGTAAAAAATGGACTGGAAGCATACGGGCACGATATTACTGCTGTGTGGGAGCGTCGCCCGATGCTTCCGTCTGAATTGTTCTTGAACAATCGGGAAGAGATAAACCGGCATAACCTGAAAGAGGCGGCAGGTTTTCTTTCTTTTCTGTTGCACGATGTGAGCGACCGATTCTCCATGGGTCATCATTTGTACGACCGGAGTGCTTCTTCCAAGATGAGGCAACTTCGCTTAGCAAAGGCATTAGGGATGGAAGTGCCTGCCACTTGCTTTTCTAATCGGAAAGAAGATGTGGTAACCTTTTCCCATCCGTTTGAATGCATCATGTTGAAATCCATCGAAAGTGATAATGTCTGGCTGGGAGACGAAAAGGAATATGTATTCTTCGGACAAAAGGTACAATCGGACTCTTTGGAAGGACAACCGCAAGAGGCTTTCAGCCAAACGGTAAGCTTTGTGCAAGAGTATATAGAAAAGCAATATGAATTGCGCGTCACCGTAGTTTGCAACAAGGTTTTTGCTTGCAAGATTGATTCGCAACGCATGGAGGAAGACAAAGGCAAGGTGGATTGGCGGCAAGGCTATGAATATGGCTTACGCTATGAACCGTATGAATTGCCCGATGCTGTCAAGGCATTTTGCATTAAATTTTTGCAGGACATGCATTTGAATTTCGGCTGTTTTGATTTTATCGTCACTCCACAAGATCAGTTCGTGTTTTTGGAGTGCAACCCTAACGGGCAATGGCTTTGGATAGAGCAGGAAACCGGGATGCCGATATCACAGGCGATTGCGGAATATTTAATGAAGCACAGTAATATATGAAAGCTACAGACGATAATAAACGTTATCCACTAGGAGCAACTATCGGTATACTGCTTTGTTTCTTATCTTTTTTATACCTATATCTGGGTTTGCTTGTCGTACCGATTCTAACGGTTATCGGGCAACTCTATTTTATTTACGCCTCCAGATTATGGATAAAGCGTTACGGAGGGAAACGCAATTTTGACATGGCGCACTCGCTTTTCCATTTGGGGCATCCTCGTTGGATGACAGATTGGGGAATTACATTGTACATTGCCGGATTTTATCTGTCACCTCTCATTATGCTGATTCAAAGTTTCTGGCAGGAAACCAACGATGTGTTTCATGAAGTGGCATGGTGGATGGGCAATATTCTTGCGGTGTTGTACTATATTCATATCGTGTGGAACCGTATCAAAAAGTCTGCCAGTTGATACTATTTGTTACTTCCTCTGGTTCTGTTGATGTCATTTTAATGGTATTATTGAAAACATTCCTTAGATTTGTATCGGGAGTAAAAATAGGTATGTTTTATGAAGTTGACAACATTGATAAAAAAGGCTGAAAGCGGAGATGTACATGCCCAAAATGAGTTAGGAATGGCATATTACCATGGAGAAAGAGGACTTCAAGATAACAAGGAGAAAGCTTTCTACTGGTTTATGAAGGCGGCCAAACAAGGGTTTGCCTTGGCACAATATAATGTAGGAAACTATTATCATTTCGGGAAGGGCGTGCCACAAAATTATGAAGAGGCATTCAAATGGTATAAAAAGGCGGCTCGCAAGGAGCACAATGGTGCTATATATAATCTTGGAGTAATGTACCATGAAGGTTTATGGGTGAAAAAGAATAATCGGGTAGCATTCCGCTATTTCTTAAAGGCTGCTTGTCAAGGACTTGTAGAGGCGCAAAATGCCGTAGGCTTGTCTTACTATAAAGGGCTGGGAGTGAAACAGGATTTCGCGAAAGCATTTGAATGGTTTCTATTAGCCGCTAAAGCGGGCATGGCCACTTCTCAATGTCTGCTTGGGCGTATGTATAAGGAAGGTTGTGGAATAGAAAAGAATGAAAACCAGTTTTTCTATTGGTATCTAAAGGGCGCAAACCAAGGAAATGTGGAAGCACAAATTTGGGTCGGTTATGCTTATTTTTACGGAGTAGGAACTACACAAAATTATAAAGAAAGTCGGAAATGGTTTGAAAAAGCAGCAAATCAAGGTGATTGCCGGGGATATTATTATTTAGGAGACATATATTTAAGAGGATTGGGGGTGCGCAAGAATTACAAAAAAGGATTTGACAATATATTCCAGTCTGTTAAGAAGAAAGAAGCTGCAATGCCGTTAACAGATTTGGGTATTTTATATGAATATGGTGTAGGTGTGAAACGAGATTATGAACGGGCTGTGAAACTATATCAGAGAGCAGCTGAACAACAGTACCCCCCAGCCATTCTCAGTTTAGGGATTTGCTACAGGGACGGAAGAGGGGTTCAGCAGGATTTCAAGCAGGCCTTCAACTATTTTTTGAAAGCGGCCCGATTGGGAGATGCGAATGCGATGTTCAATTTGGCATGTTATTATAGAGACGAGAAGAAAGGAAAGACTAATTATGTGAAAGCACTCAAATGGTTCATCAAGTCTTTCGAGAAAAATGGGGACCTGTGCGCGGCATTGCAGATAGGAAAACTCTATGAAGAAGGTAGTCCAAGACTGAAGCCCGATTTAAAGGAAGCTGAGAAATGGTATGAAATAGCCCAAGATGAAAAACTGTTGGAAAGGGTACGCGCCAAGATGAATACAGCGGACAACCCTTCGGCAGGGAATTGCGATGCGGAATATTACGAGCCATAAAGGAAGACTTGGAAGCATGGGCTGACTTGAATAATTTTTACTACAATCATTAAAAACAAAAACTATGCAACCATTAAAAGAACAAATCACGGCCTATTTGGAGGTCTTGGAACTGAAATTCAAGGATATCATGGCCGTGGTCTATGGTTCGGAATTCGGCAATTTGGACGAAACATCCGAACAGGAGGAGGTGATTTGAAATCAAGTTGTTTGTCTTTCTAAAGTTCCTCTTTGGCTTGTCAAAGTGCCTCTTTAGGCGGCTCAAGAGGGACTTTTGAAGGGAAATATGAATAACGGAATAATTATGATACGAGGAATAACATTATTTATTTGCACTGAGTGTAAGAAAGTTTTTTGGGCACCGGATGTGGAATATGATGCAATGGTCTATTCCGTTCCGATGCCTTGTGAACGGTGTGGGAGCATACGTACCATGCCGATGAAGTTGGATCCTTTTCATTCAGATAAATTGAATCCGAACAAGCCGTTGGAGAAACAATTGTGCTATTATTCAATCTATGAGAGTATTTGGAAACGTATAGGGAGACCGGACATAGACGGTACGCCCGATGAGCAATACCGCACCGGGATGATGTTTCTGAACGGAGAGGCATGGAGTATGCGTAATTCTGAAGTCGCCTTTTATTGGTTTATGAAAGCAGCTAAACGGGGACATGCACAGGCGCAGTATCAGGTGGGCGCAATGTTAGATCGCATGCGTTACAGGTATAAATATGATAAATATCTGGAAGAACCACCTTTTTGTTGCACGTCGTATGCGGAGGGAACGGTTTACCAATGGATAAGCAAAGCGGTCGGGCAGGGCTTACCGGAAGCGATGTGTTACTTGGGAAACATGTATCGCATAGGCAACTCAGTTGAGAAGGATTTTGAAAAAGCGTTTGAGTGGCACCAAAAAGCGATTGTGTCCGGTTGTGTGGAAAGCGAATACGCTTTGGGCTGCATGTATGAGCAAGGCGAAGGTGTACAACCAGACTTGCACGAAGCCGTCCGTTGGTATAAGGAAGCGGCGAAGCACGGGTATGTAAAAGCACAACTGCACTTGGGCAGACTCTATGAAAGCACTGGAAAGGAACGAGATTATCAGGAGGCTTTCGTTTTCTATCAGCAGGCAGCCCAACAAAAACCGGCGGAAGCCTGGCAACGGTTGGCGTCGCTTTATGAGGCAGGCAAGGGGATGGAACAAGATTTCTTAAAAGCTTGGGAATGCTACTTGAACGCTTGGAAAGCGGGAAGTGAAAAGGCATATAAGGAGGCGAAACGCCTGTTGGATGAAGGGTTAGCGCATCCGGAGGTTTCCGCTTTAAAGGAGTGGTACAGAAAGTGTATCGCACAGGGGCATCGGGAAATGTGGTACGACTTGGGCAAGTTGTATGAGGAAGGCAAGGAAGGAGAACGGAACTTGGAGGAAGCTTTTCAATGTTACGGGATTGCGGCACGCACCGCTCATGTAGCCGAGGCGCAGTATGCACTGGGGTGCATGTATGAGCAAGGCGAAGGCACCCAACCGGACTTGCAAAAAGCTGTCCGCTGGTATGAGGAGGCGGCTAAGCAGGGGCATGTGAAGGCACAGGCTGCTTGCAGGCGGCTGAAAGAATAGGAGAAACACTTTCTTAAAAAACAATAACTATGGTACGAGGAAAAACATTATTCATCTGCACCGAGTGCAAGAAAGTCTTTATGGCACCGGATGTGGAATACGGTGCAATGGTCTATTCCGTTCCGATGCCTTGCAAACGTTGTGGAAGCAGACGCACGTTGCCTATAGTCCAATTGTTGGCTTATCCGGTGTATAAATGTATATGGGAAACGATGGAAAGGGAAAAAATTGATAAAAACGATTACAATGAAAATAGATAAAGATGATCTCCTTTTGGGGGGCATAGTTGGCGGATTAGTGATTTGCAGTCCGTTCATAGTCATGTATCATATAGGCAAATGGATTTATAGCAAAACACCCAAAAAGATTAAAGAGCAAAAAGCAGAAGAGAAAAAACGGGAGGAGATGAACAGGGAGATACATGAGTTGGAAAAGCAACTGGGACTTGCGGAACGTGCTGACAGTTATACGAACTATGATCCTTTGTACATCGGCAATACACAGGAAGGTAGGGAAGGTTATTGGTCGGATTTGAAAAAGAAAGCTGCTTCGGGTTATAAGAGCCCGGACTTGATATGGATGATTAAAGAAACGAAAGGTGGAATTTGTGCACCGAGGTTCGGTTATGGAGATTGTCAGGTCTTGTTGCTGCTGCATAAAGATTGCTACGATATTCTTGGTTGCGCTCCTGTAGAAAGTGGAACCTTGGAACATTTGTTCAATGGCAGTGAAGGACCGGGAAAATTGCCAAGAGCTGACCGCTATGTGAAAGCAGCTTACGAAATGATGACTTTTTCAAACGACTATGCAGTGCGGCTTCAGACGCTGTCGGAATGCGGGAATTATCAGGATTATTATGTTTATGCGGTTCCGGGAAACTTCCAATTCTCTGATGTGGAAACGGGGATGGATGAACGGTTAAAAAAGTTTATAGCAGATTTCCAACGTAAATATAAGAAGCAATGAAGAAAGACAAATATTATTATATGGTCCTGAAAGTTCAAGAGGAATATTTCTTGAATTTCGTATGACCATACTGCAGGCATCGCTCATATTTTATTCCCGTTCCACTTCTTCCAGTCCTATTAAGTCGTATCCTTTGATTTGGGCAACGATAAGATGCAATGTGGTTCCTTGGATGAGCGTTTGCACTTTGGGACCGGAAGCGTAATCTTTCACTTGCTTTATGGCTTCCGTCCGTTGTGCTTCCGCTCTCTCATCGGTAGCTGTGGCAGGCAGGTATTTCAATTCTAAAATATAGCTGTGCTTTACCATGGGCCAACGTACCAGGTCGGGCATGAGGAAGAAATCGCAATAACCGTGATTCAATTCCACTTCGGGGGCGGTCAGGTAGTAAGGGTTCAAGCTGAGGTAAGCATTCATAAAACCTTGCAAGTTCCGTTCACCTTCTATCAGGCTGCGGATGGCTGTGGTGTCATGATATGCTTTGAAAATATGTTCCAGCATGGGATGCCAATTCCCTTTGAAAGCTGCGTCGGTATAGCTGCGAAGCAACGGAGAAAGGTTTATCGGGTGTACCTTTTTGTATTCGTTCAATAAGAAATCGTAATATTGCTTCCGTACGTTGTTGTTCGGGATGCCCAGTTCTTGCTCGATTCCGTAAGTTCCCGTGATGGTCAGCATGCCGTAATAGAATAACAGGCTCTTGAATATTTCCGGGTCGGTCAGTCGGGATGCCGGGAATGAATTGGCTACGATGCCGGTAGTTGTTCCCTTTTCTGCCACTTCCAATAATACGCCTTTGCGATCACCGTCTAACTGGTCTAACTTAATCAGCTTGTCCAATTTCGTGTAATCTGTACACGTGTTGCGGTCTACCATTTCTTTAGGGGCACATCCGTGTTGGATATAGTAATTCAAATAATAAGTAACCATATCGCAGTTAAACATCTTCGGGTCTGTATAGACTACCTCTTCTGAAAAGCAATATCCGTCGTACCAGGGTTTCATTTCTGCTATCAGATGTTCTTCATCGGCTTTTAATGTACCCGCAGACTGGTAGTAACGGATCATTTCGCGCACGTCTGTTTCGCTGAACCCTAACATCCGGTTGAAGCGGGCATCCATCGTGATGCTGGTGGCGATGTTGTAACCGCTGGTCACGTCATCTAAGGCCACGGGGCTGACTCCCAGCATCAGGATACGGTCGAAGTTGCCTTTAAATTTCTTGAATACATCACGGTAAAAGCCGCTGGCGAGGGTTATGGCATGATAAATGGCTTCACCTTCTTCGTTCAGTATGGTATTGGTGAAATTGTCGTATTCGTCTACTATCAGATACAGTTTATGGTTGCGTGCGCTGGCTGCTGCAATGATAAGGGCGAACTTGGTGTTTGCGTCTTGCGCTCCTCTTATTCTTTCTACAAAGTCGGCGGGATAATAGGCGGCATAACGTTCTGCAAAATCGTCTAACCGCACTTCGAAGTAGCGGTTGAAATTCAAAGGGAGTGCATCTGCATTTCCTCCGACTTGCGAGAAGTCTAAGTGCAGCACTTGAAATTTGCCTTGCCATTGGGTAGGATGGTCTGCTACCCAAAGCCCTTTAAACAGTTCTCTGAAATTTTCTTTTTCGTTGATGTCGTAATAATAGCGGAGCATGGACAGGAAAAGGCTTTTCCCGAAACGGCGCGGGCGGATAAGGAAAAGGAAACTCGCCACATCTTCCATGCGTTGGATATAGGCACTTTTGTCTACATAATAATAATTTTCTTTCCGAATCCGCCGGAAGTCTGATATGCCGTAAGGGAGGAGCTTGTATGTATTCATATTATTGCCGCATTGATACCTTTTGTTTTAGTGATGTTGTAACTGAGCGCTATCGTTGCAAAGGTAGCATTTTCTTTTGAAACGTCCAATACCGGAAGAGCTTGTTCTTTATATGAAATGAGGTCATTCCGGAAAAAGTCATGAGTGGTTATGCTGTATGAATCTGCGAGATTGCAAGGATGATTCATGCATATATGTGCATAAGCCATTTCAATTATATGCGGACATGAAGGAAGATAGTCGCGTTGTGCCGGTCACGTAGAAGCATTGGCGCGAGGGTGGGCTTCTTTGTCTATATTAATGGGAATGTTTTTGCAAAGTAATCGTGTGTGCGGACGGGCTGGACAAGGTGGTTTTCTTGCTTGTGTAGCTTGTCTTGATTTCTTTGTTAGATAAACTATGTTAAAACTATAGTTCTCCCAAAAAGAAAACTTACAAGATGCTTGTGTGTTAATAAAGTTATGTGAATCAGTTTGTTAAGATTTTGTTTTGGAAAACTTTCTTTTTTGTTTTGCAGATTGGAAAAACATCTTTAGCTTTGTACCACCTTATGAAAGACGATAGATTTTAATCAAAATACTCATTAATCGTGGAAAATCAGACGTTCAGTTACGACGAAGCATATAATGCCTCGTTGGATTATTTCAAGGGAGACGAGCTTGCCGCCCGCGTGTGGGTGAACAAGTATGCCGTAAAGGATTCTTTCGGCAATATTTACGAGAAATCTCCCGAAGATATGCATTGGCGTATAGCGAATGAAGTGGCACGTATCGAAGCCAAGTATCCGAATGGGTTGAGCGCAGAAGAGCTGTTCCGCCTGTTTGATCATTTCAAGTACATCATTCCGCAGGGAAGCCCGATGACGGGCATCGGAAACAATTATCAGATTGCGTCCTTGTCGAACTGCTTCGTAATCGGGCTGGACGGAGCTGCCGATTCGTATGGGGCCATTATCCGCATCGACGAGGAGCAGGTGCAGCTGATGAAGCGCCGCGGAGGGGTAGGGCACGACCTGTCGCACATCCGCCCGAAAGGTTCGCCGGTAAAGAACTCGGCGTTGACTTCTACCGGGCTGGTGCCATTTATGGAGCGTTATTCCAACTCTACGCGCGAGGTGGCGCAAGACGGACGCCGCGGGGCGCTGATGATGACGGTATCTATCAAGCATCCCGACTCGGAAGCTTTCATCGATGCCAAGATGACCGAAGGAAAGGTTACGGGAGCCAATGTGTCGGTGAAGCTGGACGATGAGTTTATGGAAGCTGCCGTGGAAAACCGCCCGTATGTGCAGCAGTTCCCTATCGGTTCGCCTCATCCGATGGTGAAGAAAGAGATTGACGCTTCGGCTTTGTGGAAGAAAATCGTGCACAACGCGTGGAAGTCGGCAGAGCCGGGCGTGTTGTTCTGGGACACGATTCTCCGCGAGTCGGTGCCCGATTGTTATGCCGACTTGGGTTTCCGCACCGTGTCTACCAACCCGTGCGGCGAAATCCCTCTGTGCCCGTACGATTCTTGCCGTCTGCTTGCCATCAACCTGTATTCGTATGTGGTCAATCCGTTTACTCCGGAGGCTTATTTCGATTTCGATTTGTTCAAGAAGCACGTGGCTTTGGCACAGCGCATCATGGACGACATCATCGACCTGGAGCTGGAAAAGATAGAGAAAATCATGGAAAAGATAGATTCCGACCCCGAAAGCGAAGAAGTGAAAGGTACGGAGCGCCATTTGTGGGAAAAGATTTACCGCAAGTCGGGCATGGGACGCCGTACGGGCGTGGGCATCACTGCCGAAGGCGACATGCTGGCGGCTTTGGGATTGCGCTACGGGACGGAAGAGGCGACCGAGTTTGCCGAACGGGTGCAGAAAACCATTGCGCTGGAGGCATACCGTTCTTCGGTTGTTATGGCAAAGGAACGTGGCGCGTTCGAGATTTACGATACGGAACGCGAGAAGGACAATCCGTTCGTGAACCGCTTGCGTGAAGCCGACCCCGGGCTTTATGAGGAGATGAAGAAGTACGGCCGGCGTAACATCGCGTGCCTGACCATTGCCCCTACGGGGACCACCAGCCTGATGACGCAGACCACTTCGGGCATTGAGCCGGTGTTTATGCCGGTTTACAAGCGCCGGCGCAAGGTGAATCCGAATGACGAGAACGTGCGCATCGACTTTGTGGACGAAACGGGAGACGCTTTCGAGGAATACCTGGTGTTCCATCACAAGTTCCTGACGTGGATGAAGGTGAACGGTTATGACCCTGACAAGCATTACACGCAAGAGGAAATTGACGACCTGGTGGCGAAATCTCCTTATTATAAAGCGACTTCGAACGACGTGGACTGGCTGATGAAGGTCAAGATGCAGGGACGCATCCAGAAATGGGTGGACCATTCGATTAGCGTGACCATCAATTTGCCGAACAACGTAGACGAAGACTTGGTGAACCGTCTGTATGTAGAGGCATGGCGGTCGGGCTGCAAGGGATGTACGGTGTACCGCGACGGTTCGCGTGCAGGCGTGTTGCTTTCTGCCAAGAAGAAAGACGACAAGAAAGAGGAAGAATGCCATTGCAAGCCTCCTCAGGTAACGGAAGTCCGCCCGCGTGTGCTCGAAGCCGATGTGGTGCGTTTCCAGAACAACAAGGAGAAATGGGTGGCGTTCGTCGGTCTGCTCGACGGTTATCCTTACGAAATATTTACCGGTCTGCAAGATGATGACGAGGGAATTGTATTGCCGAAATCGGTAGTCCGCGGCCGCATCATCAAGAATTATGACGAGAACGGCGTGAAGCGTTATGATTTCCAGTTCGAGAACAAGCGTGGATATAAGATGACGATTGAAGGATTGTCCGAGCGCTTCAACAAGGAGTATTGGAATTATGCGAAACTGATTTCAGGCGTGTTGCGCTACCGGATGCCTATCGAACAGGTTATCAAGTTGGTCAATTCGCTCCAGCTCGATAGTGAGAATATCAATACGTGGAAGAACGGTGTGTCACGTGCATTAAAGAAATATGTGCTCGACGGCACGGAAGCCAAAGGCATGAAATGCCCGAATTGCGGCAATGAGACTTTGGTTTATCAGGAAGGTTGCCTGATTTGCAAGACTTGTGGTTCTTCGCGTTGCGGATGACTTTGCTTTTCACCACAGATTACGCAGATTTATAAAAAATGCCAATCAGGAGTTAAAAGGGAGTTATAGGTAGTTATC
>UMEP01045280.1_pt1 | contig 13697 bp, 10 predicted proteins | sample 1964771 | NCBI WGS metagenome assembly UMEP01 (sample SAMEA4836022, study PRJEB28245) | human gut metagenome | biome: gut microbiome; material: fecal sample | place: Denmark | collected 2008 | reverse complement strand
CCTCCTGGCCGTGATGGTCGCCCTCGCCATGGTGCTCGCGTTGTCGGTGGCCGGCACCGCGAGCGGTGAGGACATGCCGGCCGGCACGTCCTCGGCGGAGACAGCGGTGAAGTCCGCCGGCAAGACGGGCGAGATCACGTTCCCTGCCGGCTCGTACATCGTCGACATGGGCGACACCTTTTCTGACGACGCCCAGCTCAAACCATACGGCCTCATCTACGATCTCGTCCTCAACGCCAAGGTCCCGGTGTACTGGGTCATCAACGGGAGCAAGACCAGCCAGACCGGCGTGGACCTCACCTACAACGGCAGGAACTACATCTCCGGCCCGTTCGTCATATCCGGCGACGACGTCGATTACAACGTCAGGTCGATGCTGTTCAAGTGGCGCGGCTACGGCGTGCGCATCGATGGGCCCACCGACACCGCCGTCACGGTTGCCGACAGCCGGAAGATCTCCTCGGTCCCCCGCGTCGTGCTCGACAAGCAAAACGGCGATATAGCCAAGAAGTACCTAGTCAAGTCCGGCATCCTGCGGAACGAGAATGCCAGCGATGACCGCGTCTACAAAGAAAAAGCGACTCCGGCGGACCTGGACTCTTCCTGCGACGACATCTACGTCATGCCGCACGCCGAACCGACCACAGCGACGCATAGCCCACTCGCCTCCTTCAACAAGGGCGGCGGCTACATCTGGGCCGGATGCCACGCCGTCTCCTATCTCGAAAGCAATACCAAGGGCAAGGGCGTGGATGACGGTTCCATGTTCTTCCTGTCCACCAACGGCCTGCTCATCGGAGACAAGCATAAAGGAGCGTCGGGTGTAAGCGGCGCCTACCAGGTGGCGGGCGCCGCGTCGGACCCGATCATGCAGTTCGTCGGGAACACGTTCGCCGCGCACGCCAACGGAGCGGAAGAGATCTACATGCCCGCCCCCGGCAGCGCGTGGCGCGCCACCACCAGGGTGCTGGAGACCGACCCGAACCAGCGGCAAGTCCTCGCCGGTATGTCTCCCGGTCCGGCCGTGTTCATGGCCGTGGGTCCCGGATACGGCGACTACGGCAACGGCATGGTCATGTACGAGGCCGGACACGAATTCAAAAAAACACCGACACCGACCGCAACGCCATACGAGCGTTCCTGAACTTCCTCATCCTGTCCGGAGTGGAGAAAAGCCTCGACGTGAAGGCCACGATCCCGTCCGACGCCACGGCCGGATCGACCGTGCAGGCTTCCGTGACCGTCACCAAAGGCACGCCGCCATACACGTACCAGTGGCAATCCGACTGCAACGCGTCGTTCTCCGACCCGACCGGATCGGCCACTTCCATCACGTTCCCGGACGAAGGCCCATGCCATGTGAAGGTCACGGTCAAAGACCAATGCGGCCGCGCCACGTTCGACACCCGGCTGGTCGACGTCAAGACCCGCAAGGGAACCGTCTCATGGCGCAAGACCGACACCGAAAACAATCCGCTGGCCGGATCCTCCTGGACCCTGACCGGCCCGGACGGCCATGCCAGGACCATCACGGACAACGGCGACGGCGACGAGGACCGGACCGACGGATCGTTCAGGGTGACAGGCCTCGACATGGGCGCATACACGCTCACCGAATCCCAAGCCCCGTCCGGGTTCCACAAGGATGACAGTAGCCACCCGTTCACGCTCGACAACACGCATCCCGACTGGACGTTCGCCAGTGGATTCGTCAACAGCCCGACACCCGCCACGGTCACCGTGAACGGCTCCAAAACCCTGACCGGCCGCGATTCGAAGAACGGCGAGGCGTTCAGGTTCACGTTCATCCCATCCGACCAGGCCACCAGACAGGCCGTTAGGGACAAGACCATCACGGTATCCAAAACACGGTCCGTCGGCGGTTTGCGGGACGGCGTGGCCAAGGACTTCACCTTGGCCACGGCGACCGTGTCCAAGGCCGGCACGTACACGTTTGACGCGGCCGTGGACCGGACGGACTGCCCTGGCGACCTTGCCTGCTCGAAGGCCGGATACCGGATCACCATCACGGCCATCGGCGGCACCGCATCCAGCGGCGCCCTCACCGTCCATGTCTCCATCGCAAGGACCAAGGACGACGAGGGAAACACGGCCGACGCCACCGGCATCGCGAAGGCGGCGTTCACGAACACGCGGGTCGCACAGAGCGCGCTGCCGTTGACGGGCGCGTCCGAGGCCCGGAACAACACGATGCTCGGCCTGTCCGTCATCGCCGCGGCGCTCGTGCTGGCCGTCCTCGGAGCGAAACGCTCCAGGGCGTAGCGACAGATTTCGCGCGCCGCACGCGCGGCGCGCGGCCCGTCCGGCCGTCCGGCCGAACGGTTTTTCATGAAAGAAGGAGAGTTCCCTATGAAACTCACTAAGATCACGGCGATGGCGGCCGCCATCGCCACCGTCGCGGGACTGGGGGCCGTCGCGGCGTCCAGCGCGAACGCGCAGGTCGTCACGGACGGTGAGAAGACCATCACGTTGAACGCCACGAGCGCGGACCAATTGACTGGACACACGTTCAAGGTCGTGAAGGTCGCGTCCTACGACGTGTACGGCACCGCCCCGAACCAGAGCGTCACCCTCAAGACCGAGGACGGCCTCAAGAAGGATATCGCCAAATACCTGAAGTATACGGGCACCGGCGATCCGCTCGCCTGGGCGCAGCAGCAGGACCAGGCCAAGCTCGACAAGTCCACCACGAGCCCGTGGCTGGGCGACGGCACCACCCGCGGCCTCGCCGACAAGCTCGCGTCCAAGGCCACGACCACGGTCACGTCGACCCTGTCCAACGAAAACAAGCAGGCCACGTTCACGCTGGACAGCCCGGGCCTGTGGCTGATCGTCGACCAGGTCGTGACCGGCAAGAGCAGCAAGGCCCTGCCGATCCTCGCCGGCACCAAGCTGACCATCAACAACACGGTGTACTCCTCCGGTTCCATCGACATGAAGAACCAGACCGCGTCGGTCAGCAAGACCGTGACCGACCAGACCGTCGCAGCCGGGCAGGATGCCTCCTACACGATCACGACCAAGGTTCCGAACTACGTGGGCTACAAGGTCAACGGTTACCAGTTCACCGTGTCCGATAAGTTCGCGCACAACGCGCCACTGTCCTACAAGACCGACACCCTGAAGGTCACGGTCGATAACAAGCAGCTGAGGGCCGGCACCGACTACACGGTCGCCGGCTTCGACGCCACGTCCAAGACCTTCATCATCGACCTGAGCGGCTACATCAAGGCCAAGGGCTTCAAGGGCACCCCCGTCGATGACTCCAAGTTCACCGACGCCGACCTGGTCGGCAAGAACGTGACCGTCGAATACAAGGCCACCGTGACCGGCAGCACCGGCAACACCGGCGCCGCGAACACCCCGACGATCAAGTATCCGAACGATCCGAGCAACAACGAGAGCAAGCAGGAAGTGCCGGGCACCCCGGTCAAGGTCTTCAACTTCGACTACACCCTGGTCAAGAAGGACAAGACCACCGGTGCTGCGCTCGAGGGCGCCAAGTTCGCCATCAAGAATGCCGCCGGCAAGTACCTCGCCTACACCCGCGACCAGGACGGCAACGGCAAGTGGATCACCCTCGACACCAAGCCGGAATCCACCGCCGACGGCACCCTCTCCGGCGTGTTCACCACCGACCCGAACGGCAAGGTGACCTTCACGGCCCTTGACGAGGGCAAGTACACCATCGAGGAGATCGCAGCCCCGAACGGCTACGTCAACGTGGGCGTGTCCTTCAGCTTCACGATCGCGGCCAACCTCTCCGGCACCGGCGCGGACCAGACCGCGAAACCGTCCTACACGATCGACGCCGATGGCGTCAGCAGCGATCGTTGGGGACTGGTCTCCGACGGCAGCACCGCCGAAGTGGTCGTGGAGAACGTGAAGAGCATCACCCAGCTGCCGCTCACCGGCGGCGCGGGCACCGTGCTGTTCACCGTGGTCGCAGCCCTCCTGATCGGCGCCGGCGTGACCGTCGGCGTCAAGTCCCGCAAGGCGAGCACCATCGCCTGAACGGTCTGACGGATGCCCCCGGCCCTTCGGGTCCTTCTCCCTCAAGGGGACGTCCGTCCGAGAGGCCGGCATCCCATGGAAACCGCCATGGGATGCCGGCCTTTGCCGTATATGGCGTCTCATACGGAAAGGAACGGCGATGAGAAGGGAGTTCACTCCTGACGAACCTCGTACCTGCGCGGCCTGTGGGCCGTGTCCAACGTCACTCCGACGCGCATCATCTATTCCGACGAGTTCAAAAGATACTTCCTCCGCGAACACGGGAAAGGCAGGGAGCCGACCGAGATCTTCCGCAACGCCGGACTGCCGGCGCTGATCATCGGCGGGAAACGCATCGAACGCTGCACCGCCCGGTGGGGCCGGCCGGATCATTGTCGTCGCTAATGAGCAAGCAGTACATCCCATCCCCAACAACCCGTTGAAGAAAGAGCCTAAGATTCCCGATGTGGCCGAGGCGATGGGCGTGCGCGCCATAAACCTACGTGAGTTCTATGACGCTAGCGGCGATCTCATTCCCCTGCCGTACCCCATTCAGCCGACACTCTGATCGTGTGCTGTCGGCGCGGCGTAGCGGTCATCGTGATCATTTGTCGCATCCTTTGCTGTTCCATTCGTGTGCGTCATCGGCGTAACCACCTCGCGTGTGTCGCCTGGGACATTGAGACAGAACAAACGCAATGGCTTCCTGAGCCGTGGCTTCAATGGAGGGATTTAATCGTGTGTCGGCGCTGTTGCGGCAGTGAGGCGTTCCCTCTGGCGCAATCGCTGAAATGCCTGTATGATTGTCCTTATGTCGGACAATTCAGAGAATGCCGCTGTGGGGCATGGCGGCGAGAGAGACATGGCTCGGGATATTGGAGCGTCATCGATCGCGAGTCATATCGATCTGTTCTTCGATGAACTGCATCGCATTGACGTGGCGTATTCGGATTACGCTCGCCGAGCCGGAGTGTCGGATAATGTGATGTGCATTCTGGACTACCTCAAGGACCATGATGGGGCGTCGCAGCGGGCGATCTGCGAGTACACGCTGTTGCCGCGGCAGACGGTCAACAATGTCATCGCATCGTTTGTGGCGCATGGGTTCGTGGAGCTTGGGGACGCCGAAGGCGATCGTCGGGTCAAAACGGTCCGTTTCACGCCTGCCGGGCGCAGATATTGCAACAGCTTGATCGCGCCGAGTCGCGCCGCGGAGTATCGGGCGATGAGCGAGCTTCCTGACGAGCTGCGCAGCGCGTTGCTCAAGGGCATGGGCGTCTACGGGCGGGTGTTCCGCAAACAGATGTATGACATTTCCGTGTAGTTTTTCCCGTCTCGGACTTCGCCACGCCGTATGGCTCAATTGTCCTACTTTGGGACAATACTGAGATATGAGCGTAGACGACTTCGCGAGGGGAAGGAAGAAGCATGCGGCTGGTTGCCCGTTTCATGAAGCCATACTGGGCGCTGTGCGCGGTGACGACGGTGCTGCTGCTGGTCGATGTCGTCGGCGCGCTGGTCATTCCCACATTCGCAGCGGAGCTGCTGAACGAAAGCGCGACATCCGCATCATTCAAGAAGATGACCGTCACGGCGGTCGGCATGGGCGTGGCCGCGCTGATTTCCGGCATGTGCGCCGTGGCGGGCGGATGGTGTTGCTCGCAGCTGACCTCTCGCGTCGGCAAGGACATGCGCATGGCTCTGTACCGCAAATCCATGGATCTGTCGATCTATGATTTCCGCAATTTCGGTACGGCATCGATAACCACGCGAACGATCAACGACGTGGTCAACATCCAGATGGCCATGACCAATGTGCTGTGCATGCTGATGCCGGTGCCGATCATATTCATCATCGCGCTGACCCTGTCGTTCCGGCTCGACGTGACCCTGTCTCTGTGGCTGCTGGTGGCGATAGCCTTCGTGTGCGTTGTGGCGCTGTTCATCATGCGATCCGCGGCGCCGTTGTTCCGCAAACTGCAGAAACTGCTTGACCGCATCGGCGCCGTGCTGCTCGAAAACCTTACCGGCGTCCGCGTGATCCGCGCCTTCAACAAGGAATCCCATGAGCGGCGGCGCATGGACGGCACGTTCGTCGACTACGCCGATACGTCCATCAAGGCGAACCGGCTATTCGCGAACCTCGACGGCCTGTCGTACTTCGGCATGAACGCATTCATCGTCGTCGTGTATTTCCTCGCGGGAGGACGCATCAGCGCCGGAAACTTCCAAATCGGCGACATCACCGCCATCGTGGAGTATGCGATCATGGCGCTGTTCTATCTGATGATGGCGCAGATGGTGATCATCACCTTGCCGAGGGCGCTTGAATGCTGCGAGCGTGTGCGGCTGGTGCTGGATCACAGTCCGCAGATCGCCGACCCGGAGCCGGGCGCGGCGGTGGATATGAGCGGCCGCGGTCCGCTCCCGGACGGCGAGGTGCTGGCGTTCCGCGATGTGACATTCCGCTTCGCGGACGCGCAGGAGGACACGTTGCGACATGTCAGCTTCTCCTGCAAGACGGGCCAGACCACGGCGATCATCGGTGGCACGGGCTCGGGCAAATCGACGATCGCCATGCTCGCACTGCGGTTCCATGACGCCAATTGGGGAGAAGTCACCCTCGATGGCGTGGACGTGCGCAAGATGACGCAGCACGATCTGCGGCGCCGCGTTTCCTACGTACAGCAGCAGGCGTGGTTGTTCTCGGGGACGATTGCCGACAATCTGCGGTACGGAGACCGAGATGCCTCCGATGAGCGGCTGAATCATGCGATCGATGTCGCGCAGGCCCGCGAGTTCGTCGATTCGCTGCCGCAAGGACTGGAATCCCGCGTCGCGCAAGGCGGTACGAACTTCTCCGGTGGGCAGAAGCAGCGTCTGTCGATTGCGCGCGCACTGACCGGAGACACCCAGCTGGTGGTGTTCGATGACAGTTTCTCGGCGCTCGATTTCAAGACCGACGCCGCGTTGCGACATGCGCTCGCCGCAGAGACGAACGGGCGTGCGGTGCTCATCATCGCGCAGCGCGTGAGCACCGTCCAGCACGCCGACCAGATCGTCGTGCTGTCGGACGGACAAGTGGCAGGCATCGGCAAACATGACGAACTGATGGCGGACTGCGAGGTGTACCGCGAAATCGTCGAATCACAGACCAAGGAGCCGGCAATGGGAGAGGAGGCGTGACGAGAATGACAACGCAGAATGACGATATGACGGAAACCGTTGTGAACGCGGGCGACACGGTAAAGACCGACGACATCGAGCTCGAAGCACCGAAGAACGCGATGGCCACAGCCCGGCGGCTGTTCGTGCAGCTGGGCAATCAGCGGGTGCGCCTGTGCGTGGTCGCCGCGTCGATTCTGCTGTTCACGTTTTTCCATATCGCCGCTCCGATGTACAGCGCCGTCGTGGTGGACTCGATATGGGATGCCGTGCAGGGCGCATGGCGTGACGGCGTTCCGTTCTCAGTAAGCTGGAACGCCGGCGGTATCGGCTGGACGATCCTGATTCTGGCAATCCTGTATCTCGGCGAGTGGGGCTTCTACTACCTGCAGTCCTATCTGATGGCGTCCGTGGCCGAAAACCTCAACCTGACGCTGCGCAAGCAGATCAGCGCGAAGATCCAGCGGCTTCCGCTGCGCTTCTTCGACCGCAATAAGCCGGGAGAAGTGCTGAGCAAGGTCACCAACGATCTTGACCGTATCAGCGAAGTCATGCAGACGGGATTGCTGCGACTCATCACTGCCATCACCACGGTGACTGGCTCGCTGGTCATCATGGTCTACTACTCGTGGCTGCTCACGGTCGTGTTCCTCGTGTTCATGGCATTGAGCATGTGGGTAACCAAACTGGTCGCCCGCAAGAACCTCGAGATCGCGTCATTGCGTCAGGAGACCATCGGAGAGCTGACCGGCCTGGCCGAGGAATACTACAAGGGCCGCAACATCATCAAGGCATACAATCGCGAGGAAGACAGTGCGGCAGCGATGGAGGACGCCGCCGAACGCACCCGAAAAGCCGCGCAGCTCGCCGACTTCATCACGATATCCGTCAATCCTCTGATCCGCATGATCGCGCGGTTCTCGCAGATGGCGGTGATGCTACTCGCCGGTTGGATGGTACTTGGCGGCCGCATGACCGTCGGCGTGGCGCAGGCGTTCTACCAATACATCAACCAGGTGTCCGAACCGCTGACCGAAGCCAGCTACATGATCAATTCGCTGCAGTCCGCGCTCGCGTCCGCCGAACGCACCTTCGAGCTGTTGGACGAGGAAGAGGAACGGCCCGACCCCCAGCCAGCTGACGCGGCGAAGATCGCTGAGGAGCCTGTGCAGGGCCGTGTGGTGTTCAACCACGTGAGGTTCGGATACGATCCGCAACGGCCGCTGATGAAAGACGTCAACTTCGTGGCCGAGCCAGGGCAGAAGGTCGCAATCGTCGGGTCAACCGGCGCGGGCAAGACCACGCTGATCAACCTGCTGATGCGATTCTACGAGATCGATGGCGGCGCGATAACGCTTGACGGCGTATCCACAGCCGCCATGACGCGAGGCGATCTGCGCCGCGAATTCGGCATGGTGCTGCAGGATACGTGGCTGTTCGGCGGCACCGTGGCGGAGAATCTCGCCTACGGGCGGCCCGATGCGACCCGCGAGGAGATCATCGCGGCGGCCAAAGCCGTGCGCGCCGACTACTTCATACGCACGCTGCCGCACGGCTACGATACCGTACTCGACAACGAGGCCGGGAACCTGTCGGTCGGACAACGCCAGCTGCTCACCATCGCCCGCGTCTTCCTTGCGGACCCGCCGATCCTGATACTCGACGAGGCTACCAGCTCCGTCGATACCCGGACCGAGGCGGAAATCGGCAAAGCCATGACAAGACTGATGGCAGGACGCGCCAGCTTCGTCATCGCGCACCGGCTGTCGACGATCCGTGACGCGGACCTGATTCTGTATATGGAACATGGTGACATCATCGAGCACGGCAACCATCATGAACTGTTGGAACGCGGCGGCCGTTACGCCGCACTGTACAACAGCCAGTTCGCGTGACACGTCAAGGCTCATCGACGGGCGATCATGCCGGCGATGAGCCTATGCCTCGCGGTCGAGCGGAGGCAACTTGTGCAGGGCCCGCACGATGTCGCATTGGTCGCGCAGCGTGCCTTCGTCGGCGCACATCGTCGGGTACCACATGCGTTTGCGCAATGTGGAATCCGCCCTCAACAGCATGCCGTCATCGCTGGCGTACTGAAAATGCAGATGACTGAGCAGGCCGCCGCTCGCCAGCGCAGCCCGTTCGGGCATCGGATCCATCGCCACCAGCACACTGAACGGGCAGCCTGCCGGCGCGTCCGTCGCATGAAACATATAACAGGGTTTGCCCTCCAACCCCTTGGCGGTGGTCCGGTCAAGCCGATACCGGTAGCGGCCCAGTGAACGATCCGGTCCCGCCAGCCAGTCGATGATGAATCCGTCGGCCTCGCCGGCCGCCGTTTCGACGCTGGCGCTCTCCTGCCGCGGCTCCCCGTGGCGAGGCGCCATCCTCCGAATCCGCATCGGCCTGACGGTATCGGAACGAGCAATCGCGCAACCGTATGATCACATCGCTCATAGTATGCCGCCGATGCTCAGTGCCAGCGGGATCGTGCAGACCGCCATCGCCGCCCAATCAAACCAACGCTGTGAATCTCCGTTATGCAGGTATGCCGGCCGGGCCGTCCCAATCCCTTGGTAAGTGCCGCGGCCGACAGGTCACGCGAGACGATCGTCGCGTTCATCAACAGCGGAACCAGCACGAACTCCAGCGACTGGGCCGGATGCCGCAGCAGCGCGAGTCGGCCGGAGGCAAGACCGCGAAGGGCCATCGCGTCGCGGGTTCGCCGGTAGTCCCGCCCGATTGTCAGAAAGAACCGGATGACCACCATGCAGGGGATGGCCACCGATTCGGGCACGCGCATACGACGCGGCGCGCACACGAATTCGCTGACGCGCGTGGTGGAGAACGCGTAGGCACCGGTGATGAAACAGGGCATCATCATGCGAAGCCCCACGGAAAACAGCCCGACGACATGTATCCAGGCGTCGGCGTCAGAGCCGGAGGCTGACGCGGCGCCCGAAGCCCCGCCGTGTCCAGCGTCGCCGCGTCCGACCACAATCCCCACCCCAGCAGAACCGCATAGCAGGCCGTCAGCCGCAGTCCCATACGCCAGCGTCCGGCAAGGAACAGCGGCGTGAGGAACAGTGCCGTCAGCAGCGCTTCGGCTCGCGCATCCGCGTGGAAGAACAACAGCGTGTTGGCGAGCAGCATCAGATACAGTTTCGCCCGAGGGCCGAGGACGACGGCCGCTGGCGCGGGAGCGGACTTGGATCTGCTCATGCCGTCTGCGCCGGCTGCATATGCGCCGGTTCGCCCCGCATGGCTGCTCTCGAATGTTGCCCGTGAATTCATGATGTGTCGGTGTTGATGTTCGCGAACACCACGTAGCTGATGAGCATGCCGATCTTGCTGGAGTATTTGCCGGCTTTGGCAATCAGGTCGGCGACCAGCGCGAAGTACAGCGCGGAGAACACGCCGATGTTGATCAGATCGGGGATGTCAGCTTGCCGGAGCGGCTCTGGCGTGCGGTGCCGGCCTCGGCGGGGCTTCCCGCCTGTGCGGTCGGGCGGGCGCGCCAGACAAACTGCGCCGATTGCGATGCCTTGCCTAGATGCGTGGGCCGGGGCGCCACAATACGGGTTGAAATAGCCGAAATCCGCAATTCCCCGTGTCAAATCGCCGTTTTGTGGCCCGAAAACGGCGATTTGACACGGGGAATTATCAAGAACGGCTATTTCAACCCGTGTTTTGGTGAAGTGCGACACCGCGATGGAGGGGCGCGGAAAAAGAGAAAGCCCGGCGGGGAAGCCGGGCTTGAGAGAGAAGAGAAGAAGGGGTTCAGTTATTGCGGCCTTGCGGTCGTGATTACTATATAAACGCATGTTTCGGGGCAAGTCATGTGGTTTACCTGAAAAATTCGTGTGAAACCCTGCGTATTTGGCTGAGATGACATAGTATTTGGCCTTCCGCAGTTTTTTTCTGCCGCAGCCGTCCCGTTGATGCGCAATGGTGAGGCCGGCTCCTACAGTGGTCGGCATGTCATGCACCACATTGCTTATCGGAAAATCAGCCAGCTGCAGCGGCGCGACGATCATCGCCCGCAACGATGATTCCGGCTCCGGCCGCTACGATCCCAAGCGGCTCGTGGCCGTGGCGCCGACGGACCAGCCGCGCCACTACCGCAGCACGCTCAGCCATGTCGAGATCGACCTGCCGGATGACCCGTGCCGCTACACCATCGCGCCGAACGTGCTGCCGAACCGAGGCGTGCTCGCCGAGGCCGGCGCAAGCGAGCGCAACGTGGCGATGAGCGCCACCGAAACCATCGCGGTGAACGAGCGCGTGCTCGCCGCCGACCCGCTGGTCGAGCTCAGGCCAGCCGAAGGCGTGCCGGGAGAGGCCGGCTATCGGCCGGAGACCCCCGGCGGCATCGGTGAGGAGGACATCATCACGCTGGTGCTGCCGTATGTCTCTTCGGCCCGCGAGGGCGTGGAACGGCTCGGCGAGCTGCCTGAACGGTACGGCACCTATGAGTCGAACGGCGTGATCATTTCCGACGTGGACGAGATCTGGTATGTCGAGACAATCGGTGGGCATCACTGGATTGCGCGCCGTGTGCCCGACGACTGCTATGCGACGATCCCCAACCAGCTGGGCATCGACGACTTCGACTTCTCCGACGCGTTCGGCGAGCGGCGGTTCTTCATGTGCAGCGCGGACCTGCGCGAATTCATCGATCGGCACCATCTGGGCCGTGCCATGCGGCCCGCGCAGGGCGCCGGTTTCGGCGTCGCCGCCGTGCTGCCGGACCACATCAACCCGCGTGCGGTGTTCGGCACCAGCACCGTCAAGGACCATATCTACAACACGCCGCGCGCCTGGTACATGCAACGTCACCTGAACCCGAGCGAGGATTGGGATTCGCCCGCGGCCCGCTACACGCCGACCTCCGACGACATCCCGTGGTGCCGGGCGCCGGAGAACAAGGTGACGGTCGAGGACATCGACTTTCTGATGTCGTCGCATTTCGAAGGCACGCCTTTTGACCCGTACGGAACGCTTGGTACACCGGAAAGCCGGCATCGCTACCGTCCGATCGGCATCAACCGCACTGGTCACATGGTCGCGATCGAACTGCGGCACGACGTGCCGGCCGCAGCGGCGGCGGTGATGTGGATCGCCTTCGGCTCCGGCCCGTTCACGGCGGTCGCACCTTTTTATGCGAACGTGGACGACACTCCGGCGTATCTGCGCGACACCACGCCCGAGGTCTCCACCGACAACCTGTACTGGACGAACCGTCTGATCGCCGTAATTGCCGACGCGCATTGGTACGAGACGCGCAACGCGATCGAATACTATGGCGAGCAGGTGCGGGCGTTCGGGCGCCGGCTTGTCGAAGAAACGGATGCGGCGCTCGTCGATGCCGAAGCCGGGGACATCCGCGCGGCGCTCATGGCTGCGAACGAGACGATGGCCGGTCGTCTGCAGGATCTGACCCATAAGCTGCTCGATAACGTGCTGTATACGTCGAGCAACCTGATGCGCAACTCGTTCGCCATGTCCGATAGGTGGGTCTGAGGGCTTGCTCCCTTGTCGCAGCGAACGGTTCTCAATAAGAAAGGTGCGAGTCCGTGTGACGGGGGAATGAACACGAAAACAGCAGAAAGCCCGGAATTCCGGGCTTTCTGCGCAATGTTCGCTTGTTCGAAAATGTGCGGAATCCTCGCACCTTTCTTAATGAGAACCGTTTGCTGCTACCTCATACGTCTGCGCGTGGAAATCACACGTCACGGCGGTGCCGTCGGCGAAGACCGAGCGCTGCACCAGCGGGTCGCCGCCGACAAGGTCATGCCGCACGAGCTCCTGCATGCCGACGCGCAGGTGCAGCCCGGCCACGACAGCACACCGCTCGATGTCGTTCTCGGTACGGGCGCGCAGTGCGGCATTCATATCACCGTCCATGCCGGCATATGCGGCGTCACGGATCAGGTACGGCGCACCGCCGTTGAGCAGCGCGTACAGCATGTAGTCGTCGCCACCGGCCACCCGATCCATCATCCACGGCTGGATCACGCAGTCATGGTAGACGAGGTTGTACAACGGCACCGGGATGCCGTGCCGAGGCGCGTCGGGGGAGCGCATCTGGAAGTCGTACGGCGCGTAATGGCAGAACACCAGGCTCGGCATCGCCCAGTCGGACACCTCCTCGGACGAGGTGAGAATGCCGTGCGCCAGCAGGTATTCGAAGCATTCGGCGCGGCGCTCGTAGCATTCGCGGCGGGTCATGCGGTGCTCGGGATGCGAGCATTCGTCGCCTTCATTGCAGGTGAACACGTCCAGATACGCGCAGTCCAGCGCGATGCCGTGCGTGGCGATCTCACTGAAGTTGCGGCGCACGTAATCCGGCGCAAGCTCGGCGCACAGGTACGTTTGGCGCCCGCCGGCCCACATCGCGTGCTCGGGCATCGTGCCGTCCGCCAGTCGGATCGCATTGCGCGGGTCGAACGTGCGCGCGGCGAAGTAATAGTCGCGGTATTGGTCATGCGTGCCGAACAGGTCTCCCTGCTCATGAC
>UMEP01049023.1_pt1 | contig 13817 bp, 7 predicted proteins | sample 1964771 | NCBI WGS metagenome assembly UMEP01 (sample SAMEA4836022, study PRJEB28245) | human gut metagenome | biome: gut microbiome; material: fecal sample | place: Denmark | collected 2008 | reverse complement strand
GGTGATGGCGTAATAAGGCTTCGTCCGGAAGGTGTAGAGCTTGTACGGGTGCGGGCCTTCCCATCCGGTGAGGCCGCCGACCACGCCGTTGAAGTAGAGCCCGTTTGTGCCGAGGATGGACCAGTTCTCACCGTCGCGGGTGAAGGTGAACGTGTCGCCGTTTTCGCTTACGATGATTTGTCCGGAACGAACCAGCTTGGGAATGTAGAGGCCGTTCGAGTTTTGCAGCTTGAAGCCTTCACCGTTTTTCACGGCTTTCCACACGTGGGCCGGCGTGCCCTCGATGGTGTAGGAGGTGACAACTCGGTTGTTCGTCGGGTTGACGCTGAGGAAGCCGCTGCGCTGTCCGCTTTCGACGTTTGAGTTGTCGAAAAGCAGGTAGTAGTGTCCGTCTTCGACCTCGGTGGCCGGTTCGAGTGCTTCGGCGAATGAGGGAAGCGCGTCGGTCTGGTAGATGAGGTCGATGATGGAGTCACTTTCGAGCGTGAGGACGTCCGATGTTTCGGACGAGGCGTACGTGTAGTATTCGCCCATGTCGGGGGCGGTCCAGCTGAACGATGCGGCTTTGTCCGCCGGTACCACGCTGTCTTTCTGGGCGATGAGGATGCCGTTGGGGTCGAGGCTGCGCAGCGAAGCGGTGTAGGCTGTGCGGCGGTAGGTGAGCTCGTATGTCAGGTCGGTCTGCGCGTCGTCTGTGCCGGTAAGTGTGGCCGGGTCTGTGGTGCACTCGTAGTTGGCGATTTCGGGTACAGAGGGCGTGTAGGGTTTGCCTTTCTCGATGGAGCAGATGTAGGTGCCGATGAGCTTGCCTTCGGTGTCGCGGGCGGTGTAGACGGCGCGCACCACTTCGGTCAGGCGCCAGTTGGTGCCTTGTGGGAAGGTGGCGGAGGCGTCTGCATAGATGGTGCCCGGGTCGATGGAGTATCCGTCGCCGATGGGGTAGAACTTGGCGCCTTTGGCCGCGGAGAGGGTGAAGCCGCCGTTCTCCATGTCTGAGGTGAGCGTGATTTCAGCCGGAGTATCGCCCAGGCTGACGGGCGACGTGGTGCCGGCGATGCTGCGGCCCGTGGTGGTGTTGGTCAGCGTGATGGTCTGCACGCCGTTGGCAGGCTCGGAGGCGTTGACGGTCCATGCGTCGTTGCCCCATGCCGAGGTGGTCCATCCGAGTGTCGAGCCTTCATTGTCGGCCAGGCGTACGCCGGTCTGGTAGGGGCTTATGTTCTCGATGCGGTAGGTGGCTGTTCCGCTGGGGATGGTGACGTAGTCGATGTCGCTGCTGCCCTCCGGCTCGAGGTTGAAGAGTCCGGCCGAGGTGTCGTAAGGCTTGTTGTAGATGTTGATGGCCATTTTCTGTCCGCTTCCTGCCGAGTTGAAGTAGAGGCCGGCGTGTTGGTCGCTGCTGATGTCGAACCAGCTGATGCCGTCGTCGTTGCCCGAGTTGCCGCCTGCGCCGAGGCTGAAATTGTAGTGGCGCGCGGTGTAGTCGTACATCCAGCGTCCGCTCAGTTCGGTGTTTGTCGCGGTGGGGTTGACTGAGCCGTCGGGCCATGCCTTGTTGACGAGGGCGTACTTGCCGGATCCGGCGGGGTCGGCCACGAACGTCCAGTACTGGTATTTCTGAATCGTGTCGGCGGCGTCGGTGATGGGCGTGTTGCTCCACAGGTAGCCTACGGTGGCCTGCGTGGCCTCGTCGGTCACGAGGGGCGAATCCTTGCAGACGAGCTCGATGGCGCGGCCTGAGCGGGTGTCGGTGGCGCGGGTGGTGAGGCGGTAGTAGGTGCCCTCTTCGGGGAGTTGCGGTTCTTCGGTCTCGCCTTGCTCCTGACGCACCAGATAGTCGCACCATACGTAGTCACGATAGTTGAGCAGGGTGGTGTCGACGCGCAGGCGGGTGAGGAAGTTGTCGAAGTCGCGGAGGTTGTCTTGCGTCCATCCCACTTCGGCCATGGCGATGAGGCGGGGGAGGGCCTGGTATTCGAGCAGCCAGTTGCTCGACACGTGCTCGCACCAGAAGGTGCCTTGTACGCCAAGTGTGTTTGTGCGGATCGTGGGACGGTGGTTGTAGACGATCTCGAGCGTGGCGTCGGAGCCGCTTCCGGCGTTGTGCACTTCGTCCGGCCGTGGGCTTTGTTTGCGGTTGATATACCACTGCGGCTGTGGTGTCAGAATAGTGGCCATGCCGAGGTTCTGGGCTACGTTGGAGGCATTCTCCGCCCCGGTCCAGCACATGATGGTCAGGTCTTCACCCCGCAGCAGGTCGAGGTCCGAACCCCGGGCTGTGACGCTTTCGTTCCATGCGATGAGGTGGCGGCGTTTCTCCGGGTCTTCTTTCGAGGCCATGTACTGGATGAGGTCGTGGGTGAAGTGGCTTTGCAGGCCGCGTATGTTGTCATAGCCAAGCGAGTCTTGCAGGGCAAGGCAGTCGGCGTTGCTCGACCATGCGTTCGTGGGGCATTCGTCGCCGCCGATGTGGATGTATTTCGAGGGGAAGATTTCGGTGAGTTCGTCGAGGATGTCTTTGCAGAACTGTACGGCGGCGGGGTTGGCTATGTTCAGCACGTCGGTCGATACGCCGCCGTCGTTCCATACGCGGTGTGAGCCATAGGGGTTGCAGGAGAATTCGGGGTAGGCCGTGATGGCGGCGCACATGTGTCCGGGCATCTCGATTTCGGGGATGACCTCGATGTGGCGTTCGGCGGCGTAGGCCACGATTTCCTTCATCTGCTCGACCGTGTAGTAGTAGGGGCCGTACTGGTCTGAGGTGTAGAACCGGCCGTGTGCCGGGTCAACGTCCCACGACCCCTGGCGTGTGGCTGCGATGGTTTGCAGCTTCGGATATTTGGGCATTTCGAAGCGCCATCCCTGGTCGTCGGTCAGGTGCCACTGGAAACGGTTCATCTTGTAGTAGGCCATTATGTCAAGCACGCGCTTGATCTCGTCAATCGTGAAGAAGTGGCGGGCGCAGTCAAGCATGAAGCCGCGGTATTCAAACCGCGGGGAGTCGGTGATGGAACAGGCCGGGATGGCATATTCCGTGACGGTCGGGTCGGCCACTTCGGCCATGACGTTGCGCGGCAGGAGCATTTTGAGCGTCTGGAAAGCGTGGAAGAAGCCTGCCGCCGTCTGGGCGCGGAGGGTGATGCTTTCCGACGTGACATCGAGGGCATAGCCTTCGGGGCCGAGCTGCTGGTCGGCCGTTTGCTCCAGGATGATGCCCGACGGGGCGGTGTTCGAGGCGGTGAGTTCGATGCCGCTGGCAGCTTCGAATGCGTCGATGAAGCGCTGTGCTTCTGCTTTCAGGCTGTCCGGCAGGTTCAGACAGGCCACCTGGGTCTCGTTCTTGAATGTGAACGTTCCGCCGTTTTCCTGGGTAGTGTAAGTCCGCGGCCGGGGAATGATGTTCTGAGCCTCGGCTGTGGACGTCCCTACGCATAGGCTTGCACTTAGAAACAAGGCTGCGAGGTAGAATGGTTTCATGAAAAAGTGATTTAAGTTTGTTTTGAGCGTATTAGCGGCTACAAATGTACGCAATCTGAGACGCAAATCCAAGTTTTCCCCTTCCTTTTTTGTGGGATGTGAGGAACTTTTCTTTTTCATGGGAGGGGTATGGGGTGGGGCGTCGCATTTGGGGCCATGTGGCCGTGGGTCCGTAGGGGCCTGCCTCTTTCCGGAGAAGTTTTAGGTGAGCGTTTTCCCTTTATTTTCCCGGCGTGAGAACTCGCCCGTTTTTCTTATCCTCACGTAGTGAGGTTTCTTTGTTCTTTATATCTTTCTTATTCTTTGTGCCGGAAAGTGTGTCCGCACTGTGCCATGCGGCAAGTTTTCCACCGGATAAAGTGCCGGATATGCAGCCCGGGTAATGAGGCCGATAGCGCCGTAAATGTTTGATAAATAATAGGATGAAACGTATCTCCAAACAGGACGTGCCGACGGGTTTTCCACCGTTCCGGTTTCCTCCGTCTGCCTGTCTCTAAGAGATGTACGGCGGCGAAGAAGCCGGCCGTAGGGTGGCAGCCACAGGCGGTTGCGACGCGTCGGCGGAATGGCGGTTTATGTGGTGTCCGGCACTTTCCTTAAAGGTGCGTAGCGGACATTGCGTGGAATGTGCCGCTGCTTTCCGGCGGTGGGCATCGTAGTGGGCGTATCGTGTTTTTCCGATGCGTTTGGCCGGAAAGTTTCGCACGCGTTGGGGCGTGGTCAGTCGTTGCCAGACGGCAGGGTGAAGCGGATGCCGAAGTTCAGCTTAAAGTTCAGGGGGTGTGCCTTGTAGAAGTTTTGAACAGCACTTCCGTTGTCGAAATGATAGCTTATGCCGGGTTCGGCAAAGATGCCCCATTGGCTGCTGAGGTCGAACTGGATGCCGGCCGAGGCGTAAAGCGACCATTGTGGTGATGCCGGGCGCACGTCGTCGTTCGAAGTCGAGGTGACGCCGTCGTCGTAGATGTAGTCTGTCTCAGCCTTTCCGGACACGCAGAGTTCGGCCATGCCTCCGGCGGCCGCGTAGCAGCGGAGCCGATGGTCCTCCCAGAAATCGTAGCGCAGTCCGACGGGCAGTCCGACGTAGTGCAGGAGCTGTTTCGTGCGGTAAAAGTATTGTTCGCTTCCCGAACGCATGTCGGAGCGGAGGAACGTGTAGGTGAGCCCGGTTTCGAGGCTGAGACGGGGCGTGATTTCGTAGTCGGCCATGAAGGCCAGGCGCACAGGCTGGCGGTGGCGGGTGTCTGTGTAGGTCGGCAGGTTTTGGTGCTTGTTGGTTTGCAGGATGCTGGTCATCGCTCCCGAGACGGGCGATTCCCCGTCTTCTGAAAGCGACGGGATGGGACGCCCTGTAAGGCTGCCGTATCCTTCCATGCTGCCGCTTGACGTTGCCGCATTCGAAGCCATGAGCCGCAGGGAGAGCCTTTTCCTTTTTGACGTGCCGGATGGGGTGGCGTCGTATGAGGAGCGTGGGTGGTTCGGCTCTTTCATTCCGTGCGGTTCTTCCTTGTTTTCAGATGGTGTGCGGGCGGTTAGCGGTGCTGCCGCACTGTCGGGCCTGGTGTGTGTGTCTTCTGCGGATGTGGCCGTGTGTTTTTTTGGTAGGGCAGGCGTTGTGGCTTCGGCGGTGAGGACGTCCGGCGTGGCGCGGGATGTGACAGTATGGGGCGAAGCTGTGTCCTCTTCCTCCCGGGGTTGGCTTGCGGCTGTGGCGCTAAGGCGTTGCGGGGCGTCCTGTATGGCCGGCCTGTCGGATGGCCAGCATAGCAAGAGGGCCGCTATGGCTGCTGCGGCGCTTTCAATTGTGACCGGCAAGAGGCGGAATCGTTTTTGAGGTCGCTTTTTGAGCGAGTGCGCGATGTCGTTCCACAAGTCGGCGGGCGCTGGCTTTTCGTAGTCAGCCATGCGTCGGCGCAGGATGTCTGTCCACTCTTTTTCTGTCATCGTTCTCAGCTAATGTTGCGTGTCCTGTAATCTTGAATCCATTGAGCCAGCTGGCTTTTGGCCCGGCTGAATTGAGAGGCCGAGGAACTCTCGCCGATTTGTAGCAAGGCGGCGATTTCCTTGTGGCTTTTCCCCTCGAAGACGTAAAGGTTGAAGACGGTGCGCTGTCCGCTGGGCAAACGGCGTATCATGTCTTGCAGGACGTCGAGAGGGACGTCTTCCACTGCTGGCGGTTCGTCGCAGGGTAACCATTTGTCAGCCTCGTCGTCGAGTGGGACAAGGAGGTCTTTCCCCCGCAGGAATTTCAGCGCCTCGTTGATGGCGATGCGCTTCATCCAGGCTTCGAGCGAGCCTTTGCCGCGGTATTCAAAACGGTCCATCCGGGTGAAGATCTTGATGTAAGCTTCTTGCAGGACATCGTGCAGGTCGTCTTCGTCGGTGACGTAGCGTGCACAGGTGGCGGTCAGCTTGCCGGCGGACTGGTCGTAGAGGGCTTTCATGGCGGCGGCGTCGCCCTGGACGACTCGGCGTGCCGTGTCGCGTTCGTCGGCTGTCGGTCTGGTGCCGGTTATCCTTATGTTCAGCAGCTTCATCGTAGGTCTTTGGACATGCCGTCTAAGAGAAAGCAAACAGCTCCGGCACCAGAAAAGTGAAAGAAAGAGGTGCCGGTAGCTGTCTGATGCCGGAGGGGCTCCGGCTTCATTGTCGGTTTCTTGCGTCGGGGCGGGCGGTTCATTCTACGGCCACGGCTATCTTGCCGTTCTTCCCGTTCTTGTCGGTGACGGCCACGGAGGTCGTGCCCGCAGCAATGCCGGTGATGGAAATCGTGTCGCCGTCGACATGGACGGTGGCGATGGTCTCGTCGTCCGAGACAGTCTCAAAGGGAGCTTCTCCGCCGTCCACTGTGATCGTGTCGGTCGTGCCTGCCGCTACGGCCACGCTGTCGTTGCTGAATTCCAGGCTGTCGGGAGCCGTTACGTTGACGGAAACATGGCCGCTGATTTTGAGCGAATCGGTGACGGTGATGACAGCCTTTCCGGCTTTCAGGCCTGTGACGATGAGTGTGTCGCCATTCAGTACGGCTGTGGCCACGTCGCTGTTGTCAGATGTCACGGTGAATGGGGCGCGTCCTCCCAAGACGAGGGCAGAGTCGCTGCCGCCGATGGCGAGTTCCATCTTCGACGGGCTTATCAACAGACCGAGTGGGGTGTTGCCGTTGTCGTCGTCGCTGCATGAAGAGAAAGTGATGGCTGCCAGGCAGCAGAGCACGATGGACATGAAGATGGATTTCTGGAACGTTTTCATTGTTTTGTCGAGTTTTTTTCGTTTTACTGTTTCTGTTTTACGTTTTTTGTGGGCGCTCACATTTGTCTAAATCCCGTAATGGCTGAAACCTTGCACGGCTTGGCCCGTTTTTTTTCGGCGGAGAGGAAGTCTTCCTGTTTCGAGGAATCGTGCAGGTCGCCAAATCCGTAAGTGAGAAACATTTTCGAGGCGCAAAATTACCTATTTCGGGCGGTTGTTTCCGAGGTGGGCTGAACTTTGCATCAATTCGTCGGATTTTCTTTCCGCTTTTCCAAAAGTCATCCGTCGTACGGCTTTCGCGAGGGTAAGGGGCGTTGCGCCGCCTTTCCGCTTTGGCCCGCTGCTCACCATATCTTGGTATCTGTGCAGGGGTGGGGATATTTGGGCAGAAACTTTGAATATACCCTGTTTAGGCGATTGCGCAGGTCGCGTGATTGTCGGAACTTTGCACCCGCTTCGAAAGTATTTCTTAACGAAACAACTCACAGATGAAACAGACTTTATTACGCTTCTTTTTCATGGCCGTGGCTGTCGTGTGCGTATGCCGGGCGCGGGCCAATGGGGAAGCCGTCCTGACGGGGCGGGTGACTGACGCCGACCGCAAAGAAGTGGTCAACTTCGCGACCGCCTCGCTCAAAGGTACGCAATACGCCGCCCAGACGAACGGAGAGGGCGAGTTTACCCTGTCGGCACCGGCGGGTGAATATACGCTGGTGGTGTCGGCGTTCGGCTATCGTACGGTTGAGGCGAAAGTCAGCCTGACCCGCAGCCATCGCCGTCGCGTCCGGGTGGAACTCTCTCCGAACGAGCACCGCAAGCTGGGCGAGGTGACCGTGGCGGCCAACCGCATCAACCGCGTCAAGCAGACGGCCTATAATGTCGTGGCCGTCGACACGCGCGCCTTGAAGAACACCACGAAAACCCTCTCCGAGGCCTTGGCCCAGCTGCCCGGCCTGAAACTCCGGGAGAGCGGCGGCGTGGGGTCGGACATGCAGATGAGCCTCGACGGCTTCACGGGCAAGCACGTCAAGGTCTTCATCGACGGTGTGCCGCAGGAAGGCGTCGGTCAGGCGTTCGGCCTGAACAACATCCCCGTGGGCTTTGCCGAGCGCATCGAGGTCTACAAGGGCGTGGTTCCCGTGGGCTTCGGCACCGACGCCCTCGGCGGTGTCATCAACGTCGTGACCGCCAAGCGCCGCCCGGGCTGGTTCGCCGACGCGTCCTATTCCTACGGCTCGTTCAACACGCACCGCTCGCACGTCAACGCGGGGCAGACGTTGAAGAACGGCCTGACGTGGGAGGTCAATGCCTTCCAGAACTATTCTGACAACGACTACTACGTCGATACCCCCGTCGAGGACTTCGCCACGGGCGCCATCAACAGGCGCAAGACGGAGCGCGTGCGCCGCTTCCACGACATGTACCACAACGAGTCGGTCGGCGCCAAGCTGGGCGTGACGGGCAAGCGGTGGGCCGACCGCTTCCTGCTGGGCCTGACGTGGGCCGGCTTCCACAAGGACATCCAGACGGGCGTCTTGCAGACCGTGGTCTTCGGCGCCAAGTTCCGCGAGGGCCACTCGCTGATGCCTTCGCTCGAATGGAGCAAGCGCGACCTCGGCGTCAAAGGGCTCGACGTGCAGCTGACCGCAAACTACAACCTGGGCCTGACGCACAACGTCGACACCGCCCGCACCCGGTGGAACTGGCGCGGCGAGACGAAGCAGGGCACTGGGCGCGGCGAACAGGCCTACCAGAACGCCGAGTTCACCAGCGAGAACTGGAACACGACGTTCACGGCGAACTACCGCCTGGGCCGCCGCCACACGCTGACCCTGAACAACGTCTTCGCCCACTTCACGCGCCACGCCCCGACCGATGCCTCGTCCACGGCCTCGGTGAGCAGCCTCTTCGACAAACGGACGGCAAAGAACATCACCGGCCTGGCCTATCGCCTGATGCCCTCGCGGCAGTGGAACGCCACGGTCTTCGCCAAGTACTACTGGACGCACAGCGAGGGTGCCACGGCGGCCGACGAAAAGGAGTCGACCTACGTCCCGGCCGAGGGCAGCACGAGCGTGCCCGGATGGGGCGCGGCGGGCACGTGGTTCCCTCTGGCCACCTTCGGGCACGACCGCCGAACGGCCGACGACCTACAACTGAAACTCTCCTACGAACGGGCCTACCGCCTGCCCTCCGACACGGAGCTCTTCGGCGACGAGGACCTCGAACGCGGCAACGTCGGCCTGCGCCCCGAGCGGAGCGACAACTACAACCTCAATCTCAGCTACCTCTGGCGACCGGCGCGGAAGCATAGCCTCTACGTGGAGGCCGGCCTCGTCCTGCGTGACACGAAAGACTACATCCTTCGCTCGACCGACCGCTATTCGGGCAACAAGTACTATGCCTCGTACAACAACTGGGGCCACGTCGTCACCAAGGGAGTCAACCTCTCGGCCCGCTGGTCGTGGGGCAAGTGGCTCTCCGTGGGCGGCACGTTCAACTACATGGACGCCCGCGACTACGAGCGCTACGAGTCGCTCGAGACGGGGCTCAAACCGAGCCTCACCTACAAAGTGCGCATCCCCAACCAGCCCTACCTTTATGCCAACTCCGACGTGGCTTTCACCTGGCACGGCCTCGGGGGCGAGGGCAATGTGCTCTCGCTGATTTACGACAACTATTACGTACACCGCTTCCCCCTCTATTGTGAGAACATCTCCGCCCGGGGCAAGGAAGAAGTGCCCTCGCAGCTGGCACACAACCTCGCGCTGACGTACAGCCTCGGCGCTGGGCGCTACAACTTCACCCTCGAATGCCGCAACCTGACCGACGAGCGCCTTTACGACAATTTCAGCCTCCAAAAGCCGGGCCGTGCTTTCTATGGCAAGGTACGCATCTACTTCGGACGCTGAGCGGCGGTGGCAGAACTGAGAAAACAAATTGAGAATTAACTGAATAAAAAAGCAATCATCATGAACAAGTACACCCTCCTCACCCTGGCAGCCTCGATGGCGCTGGCCGGAACGCTGACCTCGTGCTCCGAAGAAACAGTCGACACACCCCCGCCCCCCGGAGGCGGCGACACGACCGCCGTCGTCACCGGTCCCGGCATCTCGGCGGCCAACGACTTTGTCGTCGTGGCCACCACCTCGGACGTCAACAGCATCGTCCAGACCGGCAACCTCAACACGGGCCGCGTCAGCTCGGTCGGCAACGGTTTGCAGACCGGCGCCGGGACGGCGTGGCTCTTCTGGCGCGACAAGTACCTCTACCGCCTGCAATATAACCAAGGCAATGCCGGCGTGACGTCGTCCTACCGCATGGGTGCCGGCGGGCAGGTCGAAGAGCGCGACATGCAGTATAACATCACCCGCTTCGTCACCTACGGCACGTGGGGCGAGAACGTCATCACCGCCTCGGCCATCGACACGGACGAGAGCATTGCCTCCGACGTATTCCTCAGCGACAGCACCGTCTATGCCAAAGGGCTGGGCATCGTCTACCTTAATGCAGAGGAGGAAACCAAGACCGACAAGACCGTGCCCTGCGAGAACTTCCTCGGCAACGGCGAGTACGTCACCCTTGCGGGCATCGTCGAGGCCGGCGGCAAACTCTACACCTCCGTCGTGCCGATGGGCATGAGCCAGTATGGCGTGGCCAAGTACTACGGCCGCACTGAGGCCGACGGCGTCCACATCAAGTATCCCGACCTCATCAAGACCGAGAGCGGCGGTTCGGGTTCGGGCGCTTACGAGGCCGGCGAGCTGCAGTGGACGCAATACCCCGACGAGGCATGGGTGGCCGTCTACGACAACGACCGCTTCGAGAACCCCACCCTCATCCGCACCGACCGCATCAGCTACGCCTGCGGGCGCTTCAAGTCGCAGTACTACCAGACCATCTGGCCCGACTCGGCCGGCAACGTCTACGTCTTCTCGGCCAGCTATGCCAAAGCAATGTCCGACCCGCGCCAGCAGACCACGCTGCCCTCGGGCGTCGTCCGCATCAAGGCCGGCACGGCGGAGTTCGACCCCTCGTTCTATTTCGACATTGAGCAGGCCTCCGGCGGCTACCAGATGTACCGCTGCTGGCCTATTTCGGGCGATTACTTCCTCCTGCAAATGTACACCGGTTCCAACCTTTCGAAAGCGGGCAAGACGCGGCTGGCCATCTTCAAGGGCGGCGATGCGCCCTCGTTCCGCTACGTCGAGGGTCTGCCCGCTGACGACCTCATCAGCTCGCTCGGTTCGACGCCCTATGCCGAGCAGGGCGTGGCGTGGATGCCCGTGGTGACCAACGACGGCCGCCAGCCAGCCCTCTACCGCATCGACGCCGCCACTGCCACCGCCACGCGTGGCCTCGAAGTGGAAGCGTCGAGCATCTCGGCCGTCGGCCGGCTCAAAGCGGCAAATTGACAAACCCGGCGCGTCCGTGGCAGGGCGTCGCCTCATTCCATGTGTTTGTAGCGTAGGGGCGCCACTTGTGACGCCCGATGACCGACGCGAAACTGTTGCTGTGCGATGTGACGCAACTGCCTGCGGCACTGGAATAAACGTAGGGGCGCCACTTGTGACGCCCGTGCCCAGCAGGGCACAACCGGCCGCGTTCCAAATCGTAGGGACGACATGTCGTCCGCCGCAAGGTGAGCCCCGCTCGCTGCGCATGATGGTGTGTTCCGTCTGCCGCGTGTGTGGGTTTCACCCTGCCGGGCGAACGGGCGTCATAAATGGCGCCCCTACGGGTTCGTTGTTTGACTTTAATCCTCAACCCTTATGCGAAAACTTTTCCGACAACTCCACCTTTGGCTCTCCGTGCCGTTCGGCGTGGTCGTCACGCTCGTCTGTTTTTCGGGGGCGATGCTCGTGTTCGAGGACGAGGTGGTTCGCCTGAGCCACCGTGAGCTTTTCCATACCGAACCGGTCGGGCGACCCGTCGTGACCCTCGACGAAGCCGCCCGCCGCGTGGCCGCCACCCTGCCCGAGGGCATCCGCGTCACCGGCGTCACCGTCGAGGCCGACCCCGGGCGCACGTGGCGCGTCAATCTCTCCCGCCCGAAGCATGCTTGGGCTGCCGTCAATCCCTACACCGGCGAAGTCGTTGGGCGCTATGAGCGGCCGCCGTTCTTCACGGCCATGTTCCGCCTGCACCGCTGGCTGCTCGACAGCCGGCCTTCCGGCGACGGCGTGTTCTGGGGCAAGACGGTGGTGGGCGTCTCGACGCTGCTGTTCGTCGTGGTGCTCCTTACGGGCGTGGTGCTCTGGTGGCCGCGCACCGTGCGTGCCCTGCGCCGTAGTCTTTCTTTCGCGCCGCGGAAGGGTTGGCGCCGTTTCTGGTACGACCTCCATGTGGCCGGCGGCATGTATGCCCTCATTTTTCTGCTGCTCATGGCCCTGACGGGACTGACGTGGTCGTTCCCGTGGTACCGCGATGCCCTCTGTGCCGTTCTTGGCATTGAGGCGCCGGCCGGCGGCGGCCACGCGGGCGGGGCACGGGAGCAGACAGCCCGTGCTGAAAAAGCCGGACGGCATCGTCCTGCCGGGCAGAAGGGCAAGGCGCAGAGCCACCGGTCACCGGACGGGGCGGATGCCGCGCCGTGGCAGACTGCCTACAACGCCCTTGTCGCCCGCTGTGCAGGGTATGAGCGCATCACAGTGGGGCCGAAGACGGCTTCTGTGGCCTACGGGCGCCTGGGCAACCGCCGCGCGTCCGACCGCTACGACCTCGACCCCGTCACAGGGCGCATCACCGGGTTCACACCCTATGCCGACACCGCCCCGGTGGGCAAGGTGCGCGGTTGGATCTATTCGCTCCACGTGGGCTCGTGGGGCGGCACCGTCACGCGCCTGCTCTCGTTTGTGGCCGCCCTTGTGGGTGCCAGCCTCCCTCTGACGGGCTATTACCTTTGGTTCCGTCGCCTGCGGGCACGGCGGCGCGGCATGGCCGTATAGGGGCACAACCGCCTGCCGTCTGCTGTCGTAGGGGCGCCACTTGTGACGCCCGGATACCGTCGCAGAACAGTTTGCATATTGTTTTTACGCCGCGCCTGGCGGGGCACAACGCAGCGGGCGGATTTCGATCTGGTCATCCGGGCGACATGAATGTCGCCCCTACGTTTTGAGGCGGTTGTTGGTGAATATGCGGTGTAATTTGCGGCGGCGTACGTAGGGGCGCCATTTATGACGCCCGTGCCCAGTGGGCACAACTCGGCTGGGGATGTTCACCCCGGTCATCCGGGCGACACGAATGTCGCCCCTACGTTTTGAGGCGGTTATTGGTGAATATGCGGTGTAATTTGCGGCAGCGTACGTAGGGGCGCCACTTGTGACGCCCGTGCCCAGTGGGCACAACTCGGCTGGGGATGTTCACCCCGGTCATCCGGGCGACATGAATGTCGCCCCTACGTTTTGAGGCGGTTGTTGGTGAATATGCGGTGTAATTTTCGGCAGCGCACGTAGGGGCGCCATTTATGACGCCTTGCCCCGTCTGACAATAAATAATAGAGTGGCTTCGACATCATTGGGGACAACGTCGCTGAAACTTCTTCCTCCCCACGGCGACGTTGCTCAGTCGCATATCAGATAGCGGGCAATTCGTATAGGATACTGCTATTCTTTATTTGATTTTATGTTATGCAGCAGGTTTCGTGTTTTTTATCGCTTTTTTTGATACGCCGTATTTCCGAAACCTCTATATTTGCCCTTGCGAGTAAAGATAACGCAAAAAGTTGCGTGATTTTTTTAAGTGACGCAACTGCTTGTCTCAGAGAGCATTCCGCTCCCTGTGAAATTTTTTCTCGCAAAAAAGTGCTTCAAAAATTTGGAGGGTAAGAAATAAACCTCTACTTTTGCACTCGCTTTCGGGAACGAAACCGAAACGCACAGAAGTTCTTTGAGAAATTTACATAAACGAATACGCAGTACAGGTAAATGCTTATGCTGCTTTTGGGCAGCTAAGAAGTGTACATGAAAACCGTTCAATTCTTGTCATCGTCTGACGATGGCGAAAGTGATTTGGATAGTCTATCCTGAACAGAGCAAAAACAATTCAAATAATAGGATGAAGAGTTTGATCCTGGCTCAGGATGAACGCTA
>UMEP01065525.1_pt1 | contig 13921 bp, 8 predicted proteins | sample 1964771 | NCBI WGS metagenome assembly UMEP01 (sample SAMEA4836022, study PRJEB28245) | human gut metagenome | biome: gut microbiome; material: fecal sample | place: Denmark | collected 2008 | reverse complement strand
TATTAGCTGCATCAACACAAGCCATATCAAGTGCAACTGGGTCAAATGATGCAAACATTCCCACATCTGGAATAATTGCCGCATCATTTTCTGCATGACAATCACAGTTTGGTGATACATTAACTACAAAACTTATATGGAAATGTTCTTTTCCACTAAGTACTGCTTTTGAGTACTCTGCTATTTTTTTATTTAATATATCATTTGCAGAATATTCAAGGTTTTCTATTGCATCAAAATTACAAGTTCCTATACAGCGTCCACATCCTACACATTTATCATGATTTATATTTGCTTTTTTATTTTCGTTAAAACTAATGGCACCATGAGCACACATTTTCCTACAAGCTCCACAAAATACACATTTATTTTGATTTACAACTGGTTTTCCACTACAATGCATTTCCATTTTACCAGCACGAGAACCACATCCCATACCTATATTTTTTAATGCTCCACCAAATCCAGTTGATTCATGACCTTTAAAGTGATTCATACTTATAAATATATCTGCATCTGCTATAGATTGACCAATTTTAGCTTCTTTAACATATTCTCCACCTTCAACTGGTATGATTGCTTCATCAGTTCCCTTAAGACCATCAGCTATTATAACATGACATCCTGTAGCAAATGGATTATATCCATTTTCATAAGCTGCATCCATATGCTCTATTGCGTTTTTTCTTCTTCCTACATAAAGAGTGTTACAATCTGTTAAAAATGGCTTTCCATTTTTAGACTTTATTAAATCTACTATTACTTTAGAATAATTTGGTCTTAAATATGCTAAGTTTCCTGGTTCTCCAAAATGAATTTTAATTGCTACAAATTTTTCATTAAAATCAATATTTTCTATCCCTGCTTTTTTAACTAATCTGTCTAACTTTTGTAGTAATGTCATATTAGAATTAGTTCTTAAATTAGTAAAGTACACCTTAGATTTATTCATCTCTATTTCCTCCTATTGTATCACTTCTATATTATTATAGTATAAAAAATTATATATAACTATTTTATATAACGCTTATTTTGTAAATAATATATATTTATATAGTAGTTTATAATTTTATATACATAAATAAACCTTTGTACTAAAATATATTATATATTTATATCTAGGAGGGATATTATGGACAAAGTAGGGTTGATTTTAGAAGGCGGTGGTATGAGAGGAATTTATACTGCTGGTGTTTTAGATTTCTTTATCGATAAAAATATAGAAGTTGATTTAGTTGTCGGTGTTTCTGCAGGAGGATGCCATGCAGCTTCATATTTATCAAAACAATATAATAGAGCCTTTAGAACTAATATTGACTATTTGCATGATAAAGAATATCTTAGTTTTAGAAATTTAATAAAAACTGGTTCTATATTTGGTATGGATTTAATGTTTAATAAAATTCCTAATGAATTATACCCTTATGATTATGAAACATTTAATAAATCTAAAAGTAAATTTACCGTAGTTGCTACAAACTGTGAGACAGGAGAAGCTGAGTATTTTCAGCTAAAAGATATGAAAAAAGATATAATGTATCTACAAGCATCTTGTTCTATACCTATGTTTGCAAATATCGTTGAAGTTGATGGCTATAAACTAGTAGATGGAGGGGTATCTGATTCTATTCCCATAGAGTATGCCTTAAAACAAGGATGTAATAAAAATATAGTAGTGCTTACTAGAGATAGAACTTACAGAAAAAGTAAAGTAAAGTTCATGTCTGCTATAAAAAGAAAGTATAAAAAATATCCCAAATTAGTGAAATCTATTGAAAATAGACATCTAAACTATAATAAAAGTTTAGATTTAATAAAATCTTTAGAAGAAAAAGAGGAAGTTTTTGTTATACGACCTAAATCTCCAGTTAAAGTTAGCCAGGTTGAAAAAAATAAAGATAAATTAATAGCATTATATAATGATGGTTATAATGATGCTAAAGACTCATATGAAAAAATTATAGAATTTATAAATAAGTAAATAAAAAATTCGCTACGCTCATGTCGCCAACGATATGACACTCGCTACCGCTTTGAGCAACGTGTTGGCGAAGCATTTCGGTCACATCCGTTGCTCAAAATGTCATTTTTACGTTTCTGAAGTTATTTATATTATTTATATTATTTATATTATTTATATTTATAAGTTATCCACAAAAAATTTTATATCATAATTTCATTGTACGTAAAAAATGCTTAACTTGATAAATTTGAAATATTTAAATTATATTTATCAAGTTAAGCATTTTTATTAATATTAAGCTACTATACTAATAATATCAATGTCCCAATTACAATCATAATAAGTCCTATAAATGACTTCTTGTTTAACTTTTCCTTTAAGAATACATATGAAAATGCAACTGTAACCAATATACTTAATTTATCTATAGGAACCACAACACTTGCTTCTCCATCTTGAAGTGCTTTATAATAACATAACCATGAAAGTCCTGTTGTTATACCAGATAAACCTATAAATACCCAGCTCTTCTTATCTATATTCTTTATATCTCCTTGTTTCTTAGTTACAAACACAACTATCCAAGCCATAATAAGAACTACTATTGTACGAATTGCTGTTCCAAGATTTGATTCAATACCTGATATGCCTATTTTTCCAAGAATGGAAGTTAAGCTAGCAAATACTGCTGATAGTATTGCATAAAACATCCATTTGTTACTTTCTATAGATTTTTCATCTTCCTCTTTTCTTATAATCATCATGTATGTACCTATAGCAATAGCTATCATTCCAAGTATTTTTGTAAATTTAAGACTTTCTCCTAGTATTATAAATGCAAGTATCATAGTTAGTACTGTACTTGATTTATCTATAGGTGTTACTTTATTTACATCTCCAAGTTGAAGTGCTTTAAAATAACATAACCATGATCCTCCTGTTGCCAATCCAGATAAGATTAAAAATATCAATGTTTTATTACTTATATCTGATATAGTGTTAAAAGATCCAACTATAAAAACCATCAACCATGAAAAAATTAATATAATAATAGTTCGTATTGCTGTTGCCACATTTGAATCAACATTTTTAATTCCTATTTTAGCTAAAATTGATGTTAATCCCGCAAATAATGCAGCACCAAATGCAAATAATATCCACATTAAATCTTCCTCCTTATTACCTAATTTATACAATATAATATTAAATAATTATACTGCGTCTAGTTATTTGTATATTTAATACTATTCTACTTTAAATGATAATTATTTTCAAATACTTTTTGCAATTATATGATAAATAAAAAAATATGCATTAATTTAATTAATGCATATTTTTTATTTATTTTATGAAAGTGTTTTAAATTCATATCCATTGTCTTTAAAATATTTTATTATACTTGGTAAAGCCTTAGCTGTTTCTTCTTTACCATAAGTATCATGCATCAAAAGAACTACCATTTCTTTACCTTTTGATGTTTTTATTGCATAATCTACAAGTTGTTGAGCACTTTTTTTCCCACCTTCAGCATCTGCATTTAATGCATTCCAATCTATAGATGCTTTATTATTTTCATCTAAATAAGCATCTAACTCATCCATACCTTTCCAAGACATATATCCCCCAGGACATCTTAATACCCTTGTTGAAAAGTATTTTCCTAAAATGTCTGTTAACATTTTATCTGTTTTTTCAAAATCAGCTTTAAATGCTTCTAAATCTAATGTTCTACCTGGATATAGTAATTTATAATTATGGCTATAGGAATGATTAGCTATAGCATGCCCTTCATTAAATTCTTGCTTTATAAGTTCCTTTGCCTTCTCTCCGCCTCTTTCTATATTTTGCCCAGTTAAAAAGAAAGTTGCTTTTACATTTTCATCCTTTAAGGTCTTTAATATTTTAGGAGTAACTGTTGTAGACGTTCCATCATCAAAAGTTAAAAATACTACTTTTTCTCCATTATTTGAATAGTCATATTTACTAAGTTTCTCAGAAACAATTTTTGCATCATAAGAGTACTTTTTAGCTTCATGACTTACTCCAACCATATATTTTTTCTTTTCTTCTTCTGCTTTTCTTTTTTCTTCTGCTAGCCTTTCTTGCTCTGCTTTTATTTTTATTTGCTCATCTACATAAGCCCAAGTTCTATTTATTACTCCTAAAATAGTTATACCTAGCAGTATCATAATTAATGCCTTTTTTTTATTTACTCTTCTATTTTTAACTTTTATATCATTCATATTACTCACCTATCAATTGTTGTCTATTATCTTCATCTTTTGCTTTTATGAGTTATATATTTAAAATCAAACTTTTTATACTCAGATTTATTTTATCTTTAGTTCATTAATTCATCATTTTCCATAATTATTGGCTTTGCAGCTCCATTACCAGATGTATCTACATCCAATCTATCCATTAAATATTCTTTTAATTCTGCTTTGTCTTTAAATTTTGATACTTGATATGGTAAAGAGAATCCATATTTCTCAATAAATAATAAACCATCTTTAGTTTTTACTGATATACCACTGTGTCCAACAAATAAAATTTCATCTTCCGGATCATGTAAAAATACATTTATCATAGATACATTTTTATTTTTTATAAATGATATTTTTCTATTTTTCCACTCTTTTTTTATTTCATCTACATGCTTTTGTATATCTTGTGTATTTTCTGCTTTAATAGCTCCATATAAATTTATAAATTTATCTTTATCTTCCTTTGTAAATTCACTAAGAGGATTATTTTCTATTGCATCTATATCAAATATTAAAGTTGTATCATCTCCACTAAACTTGCTATTTGATTTAATATAATCTTTAAATAAAGTAAAAGCGGTTATCCTACAGTTAAAGTCCATATAGTTTATATTATTCTTATAGTCCCATTTTTCATTTAATTCAGCTTCATCATATGGTACTTGTTGTACATTTATAGAGGTAAATCCATTATTTGATGTATATAAATTTTTTATCTCAGATTTTTCATTATAAGCTCTAACTAATTTAATAAAATAATCAGATGTTTTCTTATCTATTTTATTTTCTATTAGAATATTTTTTATATCATTTTGAGTTTTATCATCTATCAAATTTGAATAAGTAAGCTTTATATTTTCTTTTTCACTATTTTGATTTATATTACCATTTGAACATCCTGTAAATAGTAGTGTAGTAGATAATAATATTGGTATAATTTTTTTTAGCATGTCAAATCTCCCTTCGCTGTCAACTTTATTTACTTCATAAGCTTTGATGTTATTTCTTTTGGTATTACAAATTCAGCTAATCCAGTAGATCCTGGTCCAACTTCATATTTATCAAAGCATATAACAAGTTCATTATTATCATTTATATAAAATCCTTGATCTTTATTTATCTTTGTGAAGTTAAGTCCTTCCATATCTTCATCTAACCAATAATGTTCATTTGGATTTTCCTTCATTTTTTCTCTCATTTGCTCTTTTATGTTTTCACTTATTATATTTACATAATCATTTCCTGCAAACATACCTTCTAAAGTCAAAACTGTTTGATCTTTCTTGTTTATATTATAGAATTTTCTAGTTGTGTTTGATGAACCTTGTACATAGTGATTAAATACTACTAATGATAAAATATCATCGTTGTCAGTTTTAACTTCATACCAAGATTTTACTAGTTCTCTTCCTTCAACACCTTCTGATTTTAGAGTTTCCATCTCCTTTAAATACTCTTGGTATAATCTTTTGCCATCTTCCTCAAAATCTTTATTTAATCTATATTCTAAATCTTTATTTTTTAGACCTTCTATTTTAGGTATAGCTATAGAAACATCAAATCCATTTTCATCTATGCTATAGTTTCTAAAATTTATTATCTTTATTACATTTCCTATAACAGGAATTTCTTCTAGTGTATTTGCAAAAGCTGGACTTAAGTTAATAGCACCTACAACTAAACATACTGATGCTGATACAGAAGACCATTTACTTATTGTTTTCCTTTTAGTTTTTATAGATTTACTATTTAATGCATCATTTACAACTTTGTCTAAGTTATCTGGTATTTCTATATTCATATAATTATCTTTTAAAATTTTAAATTCTTTATTATTATTCAAAGTTTTCACTCCTCGTCATCTCTAAGCTTTAATTTTAATTTATCTAAGGCCTTATATAGTCTAGTTTTTATAGTATTTGTATTTTCATCTAGTACTTGAGCTATCTCGGATATTTTCATATCTTCAAAATATCGTAATATAACTATTGTTTTATACTTTTCTGGCAATTCATCTAAAGCTTTTTGTAAATCTATATTCTCATATGTATCATAACTTATTGAGTCATCTAGATCTAAATCATTATTTATTACATATTTTTTATTTTTTCTTATATAGTCTATTGCGCAATTTGATATTATTTTGTAAATCCATGGTTTTATATTACCTATATCTTTGAGAGTGTCTATCTTAGTTAGGGACTTACATATAGAATCATGTACTATATCAAGTGCGTCATCTTGATTTTTTACGTAACCATATGCAAATCTATATAAGGACTCTTTATTATCAACTATATATTTTTTTAATTCTTTTTCTTTTTTTCGTTCTCCTAAGCTTAGTAATTTCATCTTATCTATCCACCTCTCATATACTAGACGAGTTATACATAGAAAAAAGTTTTGCTTTTTTATTTTTTATTTTTATTTTTAACATTTGATATTTATAAATAATATAAATTATTAATTATTTTGCATATACACTGGTTATTATATAAATATATCTTTTACTTCCTAGTGAAAAATTTATCTAATCGTGTTATAGTTTAAGTAGGAAGGTTTTAGGAGGAATAATATGAACTTTATAACAAAAGAAGAACTAGAAAAAAAAGATATTATATCTAAATTTTCTATTAACAATGGGAACTTAGTATTATCAGAAGATTGCGAGTATAAATCTACATTTGATGTAGGAGATATCGTAACTTATAAAGATAATACTGATAGAATTGGAGTAATCTATTTTATTGAAGATGATGAATTTAGTATAAACTGGAATAATGGTACTGAGAGCACTGAAACTTCATCTAACTTAGTAGTTGTACCTCCTACAATAGGACTAGAGCTATTAAATAATAGTGATATTTTAAATCTGTGGGAAAATTTATCAAATGGAAAAAATGAGAGTTTTGACTTAAAGTGTATTTATTTAGACAATAAAGTCGTAAACGAAGTACCTTTTATTAAAGCTTTTAAAAATACTAATAGTATTATTGATAAAAAGTTTAAAAGAACTTTTACACTTTATAGAAAGTTTGGAAATAGCCAAATTTTCAGAACTAATTTATATACTATTTCTAATGGTAAAATAATATTTGATACATCAAGATATGTATACTATTTACTAGAAAACAATGTAATTTATTATTTAGGTATAGATTTAAATGAAAAAGATTTAACTACTTACCTATTTAAAAAATAAGAGTATGTATTATATAAATATTTAATAAGTTATTTAATAAAAAATCGGAACCTAATAAGATTTATTAAGTTCCGATTTTTTCAATTTATATATTATTAAACATAAATAAAGCTTATGCTAGATAATTATCATTAGCATCTTCATCCTTGATAGTATAAAGCTTAGCATCACCAAAGGAAGCATGGTCTGCAGCATTACCATCTCTACCATCAGTTACTACTAGTTTTAATTCTTTTGCACCGTCTATATTAAGTTCAATATATTTTTGTGTATCAGTTGCTCTCATTAATCCACTTTCATATTTAAGAACTCCATCAACATAAACTTTAAATTCTAAAGATGCTGCTGTTGAGTTTTTCATTTCTCTATCTACACCTACATAAGATGTAAAGTATGAGTAATCTTTATCAGTTAAATCGTAAACTATTGTTGATGTTGAGTGTGTTCCTATACCTTTTTCGTATTCTACTTCATTTCCATTTTCATCTGTAAGTCTTATAGGATTTTCCTCTATAGACTTATCCTTTTGAATAGTTCTCCATCCAGAATTTGCACTCTTCCATTTAATATCTGATAAATAAGTATAGTCTTCCATATTAACTACTGATATAGTTCTAGCTTTTTCAACTGTATTACCATCATTGTCAGTTATAGTATAAGTTACGTTATATCTTCCAACTTTATTAAAGTTTACATCTCCACTTAATACTACATTAGAGGTTATATCTCCATCTTCTGCATCTATAGCATATACACCTTCTGTTAAGTTAAGTGTTTCACCAACCTTTATTATTTGCGAAGCTGGTATAGTTAATTTTGGTCTTGAGTTTATAGAGTAAACCTTAGTATCTGCCCAAGATGCAAAGTCTCCAAGACCTCCATTACCTGCTTCATCTGATACTAATTTAAGTTCTTTTACTCCAGTTACATCTAAGCTAACAAAATCAGCTTTAGAATCTTTTCTCATTACATCAGAAGTATATACTTCTTCTCCATCTGCAAATATTTTAAACTTTACACTAGTACTGTTATGGTCATAGTTTTTATCTGTTCCTACATATGTAGTAAAGTAAGTATACTCTCCATCTAAGTTATAAACTATTTCTGAATTTTGAGCAGCTCCTAAACCTTTATCAAACTCTTTTATAGTACCGTCTATATTAAGTTTTATTTTACTAGTTGTATTTACTGCACTATCTTTGTTTACAGTTTTCCATCCTGATTCAGCTGACTCCCAATCTAAGTCAGATATATAATCATATTTACTATAAACTATAACTGTTCTTGTTTTTGTTGCAGTATTTCCGTCATTGTCAGTTACACTATAAACTACGTTATATTTACCGCTTTTATTTATAGAGAATCCATCACTTTCTACTTGAACCTTTGAAATTAAGTTTCCATCTTCTATGTCATTTGCAACTACCCCATCCATTAAATTAAATTCACTATTTAATTTAACTAAAGTAGTTTCTTCAACACTTAAAGTTGGTTTAGCATTGTTAGTTGTTAACTTAGGATTAGCTATAAGACCATGGTCTGCTGTATTTCCATTTCCACCATCATTAACTTCTATTTCTAATGTTTTAACACCTTTAATTGGCACATTTATAGAAACCATATCATCTGCATATTTTATAACATTTGTAGTAGCTAAAGTTTTTCCATCCCCTATTACCTTAAATGTTATACTAGAGTTATTATTTTGCCCTATAGATCCATAGTTAACTCCAACTAAAGCTTCAAAGTTATCATAATCTTTACCACTTAAATCATAAGTTACCTTTCCATTAGCGTGTATACTGATACCTTTATTAAATGTATTTACCGTTTCATTTACTTTCCCTTGTATATTAGTATTTGTTGATGGAGTTCCCCATTGAGTCTGTACAGATTGCCACTGGCTATCTGATAAATAATCATAATCACTAACAACATTTACAGTTAACATTTCTTTAGTAGTTATACCTTCATCTGTAACAACATACTCTACTTGATAGATACCTTTTTCTGATGAATTAACACCATTGTTTATTATAATTTCAGATGTTATTTCTTCACCATTGTAGTTATATGCTCTCACTAAAGTACTTGGATTAAACTCTTCATTAAGTTTAATATTTATTTCATTTTGTTGTAGTTTTATAGAAGGTGCATATGAATTTGTTTCATAACCCTTGCTTTCATTTAATCTCTTATCAAATGCTACAACCTTATATACAACATTTTCATCAAAATTAGCTTCTGTATCTACAAAACTATTTGTTGATGTAAATCCTATTAATTCATCATTTTTGTATATTTCATATCCCATTAAATCTGATTTTGATTTTTTGTCTATATTAATATTTAATTTTAGATTTTCACCTTCTTTAGAAGTTGTAACCTTTATAGTTGGTTCAGTAGTAAATCCTTCTCCATCATATTCTATATAATCATAGTTTGCGTACCATATTTTCTTATCTGGCTTATTATATCTCTTAGCAAACTCTTTAGTTTCATCAGATACCCAGAATCCATGTCTTTCAAAGTATTCTGTCAAGTCAAGCTCTAAAGCTATACTCGAATAATATGCTAATTTATTTAACTTATCGTTATATTCATTTCCTTCTTCTAAAGTAACATTATTTTCTCTATATAAACTATTTAATTTAGCCCAGTATCCTGGATATATCATTTCTAATTGCCAAAATACAGCTAAGTTTTCAGCAAGTTCACCATCAGCATATTTATTACTATTTGTAGATATTACATTTTTATATACATGACTTTCAAAAGGAATTCTTTTATTTAGTTTATTATAATAATAAGATGATTGTTGAGGTAACATATTATTAGTTACTTCTCCAATTGTTCTTACACCTATATCCATTTTATGTCCAATTTCATGGTCAATTCCCCATCCACCTACATTAGTTAATATACTTGACATAACATCACGTTGTACTCCTATATGTCCGATGGCAGCATACATATAACCATATGGTTGTGCAAGTCTTATGTTCTCTCTAGTATACTTTATATCATTTTTTTCATTTCTTCCATCTATACCTTGATATTCAAATAGCATATTCATATGGTCATTATGCATTTTTAAACTATCTAGAGGTTTAAATCCTTGATTTACATAAGCATCGTATGCACCAGATACAGTACCAGTTATTACTACATTATCTGCTACTAACTCAAATGTATCTATTACTTTTCTATCCATAACATCTGGATTAGCTTCTATATCTTCATCTATTCTTTTTTTGTATTCTTTTAAAAATTTTATAAATTCAACTTCATTAGTATTTTTATCAATTGTAGGGAATTCTTCTACACCTTTAGCAAATCTTATAACAGGAGCTTTACCTTGTTCTTCTGCTGTATAAGGATTTACTATATATACTGGTCCCCCTGGTGTAACACTATGATGATACCAACCATCTTCTTGAGTAACCTTTGGAACTGTTATTACATTCTTTCCTGGATATAATGATACTGTTCTTCCCCAGTTAGCAAAGCTTCCTTCTTGTTGAGAGAACATAAGTTGCGGAAGTGGCTTCCCTTCTTCAACATCAACATATACAGTTATAGTTTCTCCTGGCCTAGCAACTATACCTGTTGGTTGATTGTTATTACCAAATCCGAATTTTAAATTTTTATTATTATGTGCATTTCTATCACCATGTTGTTCTGCAACTACAGTTTTTATATTTTCTATTTTTCCTTGTACTATATTTTTAGCATCTTCTACATCCTCTTTAAATAAATTATATAATGGATGGCCTTTTACTTCTTTTTCTAATTCTTCTAACTTTTTAATATCATTAAACTCTTCACTTACAGTATCCATAACTAAGTTAGAGAATAATCTACTCATTTTTTCAGAATTTTCATCTTGCTTATATAATCTTAAATCTCCTATTGAAGCCCAATCTTGATTAGCCTTATCAAATACAAACTTAACCCTCTTTGCTTTTGTTGGATTAAAACTTATTTCTAGCATATCATTTGTACTTGTGTAGCTACCTTCACTTACTTTTTGGAAGTTATTTCCTGAACTAACAGGCGAAATATATATACTAAAGTTATTCGCAAAACCTTTGCATCCATTTCTAGACTTATAAGTTAAACGATTTATAACTTGTGCTTCTTTTAAAGTTAATGTTACCTCATTTTTGAATGTAGAACTATTTGGATTTCCTGTTTCCCAGTGAGTATTAACATCTTCATCTATTGCATATTTTAATTGAGAGTTTGGATAGTGGCCACCATTATTTTCGATTTTTTCTATATTACTATTTGGTACTCTAAATCTTTCATCATATGCATCTATATTGTCACTGTAAAATGCATTAAACTTCTTTATATTGGCACTATTAGACTGTATCTTTCCAAATTCTAATAGTTCTTTTGCTATATCTAATTTTTCTTTGAACTCATTTTCTAAAGGATGACCTTTAGTTTCTTCAATTAAATTATCTATAGCTGCTGTTGTAGAAAACTCTGCATTTACCTCAGACATATTTGAATCTATAAATAATCTGTCTATCTTATCTTTTACAGTATCTTTTTTATATAATCCAATTTCATAAGCAACAGCCCAATCTTCATGAGTTTCTTTAAATACAAGTTTAATTCTTCTTAATTCTGTTGGCTTGAACTTTATTTCTAAAGTATCTGTAGTTATACTATGACTTCCTGAACTTATCTTTTCAAATGTTTCTCCAGAAGTTGTTTTTGATGCATAAATATCAAAAGATTTTGCAAAACCTCTAGAAACCTTATCTAAATAAGTTACTCTATCTATCGTTGTAAGTTTATCTAATGTTATAATAACTTCATTAGTAAAACTTGAATTATTCTTATTATTAGAATGCCATTGAGTATTAGGGTCTCCATCTATTGCTCTATCTACTGAGTTAGTAGAATATTGACCACCATTTGTAGTTATACTAGTTATATTTTCTCTTTTAATTTTAAATTCTTCATTATATTGATTTAATACATCATCACTAACTGATATAAACTTTGATACATTAGCATCAACATACTCTAGTTTACTACTTTCTAATAGTATTCTTGCATTTTCTAAATCTTCTTTCATATCATCATAAAGAGGATGAGATTGTGCAGCAACTTCTAAGTCCTCTAAAGCTTGTGATGACATAAATTCTTCACTTAATTTATTTTTCTTATCATTTGTATATAGTCTATTCATTCTTTCTCTTACAGGATCTTCTTTATAAAACATAAATTCTGAAGCACTTGGTAAACCTTTTTCCAATCCATTAGTATTAGTAGACTTAAATACAAACTTTATCCTTTTAAAATCTGTTGGTTTAAATTTAATTTCTACAAATTCTTTTGATAAATCTGAACTTCCTGTTGATACTAATTTAAAATCATTTCCTTCATTAGTTAATGATGTATATATTTCAAATTCCTTTGCAAATCCTAAGCCTTTATGACCATCTTGTCTTGCTCCATAAACTATTCTATCTAAGTTTGTAACTTCATCTAATTTAAATACTACTTCATTTGTGAAATCATCACTATTGTATGTCCCAGATTCCCAGTGAGTTTTTAAATCTCCATCTGTAGCTTTAGATAATTCATATTGCCAATAGTGTTTACCATTATTTGTAACTTCTATTATTTTAGAATTGTCTAATTTGAAAGACTTGTCGTACTCTTCTAATTTTTTATTATTAAGTAAATCAAACTTTTTTATAGTTGCAATATTTGGTTCCTCAATAACATTTTGTTCTATTGCTGTGCTGTTATTTTTTACTTCATCAGCTAAAACTTCTAGTGTTGTAGCTGAAAAATTAGAAATTATTATTGCCATTGTCATAACTGCAATTTTTTTCTTATGCATATTTCTACCTCCTGATTTATTTTTTATCCCTCAGAAGTACATTAATTTTAGTATTTAATTAATAAATAAAAAAAGCTACTCAAAAAGAGTAGCTTTGTAAGCTTAATAACTAAATATTTACATTAATATAAGTAAATACAATAATAAACTTAAAACAAAAAGTATAATGTACTCTTTGGCAACTGGCTGACATAGTATATACCTTAGTCCCTATAGCTTTGCGTCCCTAAGTTTCCTTAGGTTTGCCTATTAAATTTTACGATTTTAACTTTAACATATTTTACCAAATTTTACAATACTTTTCTATTTTTATGTAATATTTTTATATTCTATTATTATTTTTTGTCAATATTTGATGTAAATAATGAAAGTTATAGCTAATATTTATATGATAAATTCATGGTAAACTATTATTTTAAGTTACTACTTAAATATTTGAATTATTTTTATATAACTAAGTGTTATAATTTGTAATATTTAGTAAACTTGATTTTAAATCACATAAATTTTATGGTACAATTGTCATTATTATATTTATATACAGGAGGTTTATACTTGAATAAAGTTAATTTACTTAAAATAATAAAGTTATCACTAGGAGCTTCACTTGCTATATTTAT
>UMEP01012937.1_pt1 | contig 13925 bp, 14 predicted proteins | sample 1964771 | NCBI WGS metagenome assembly UMEP01 (sample SAMEA4836022, study PRJEB28245) | human gut metagenome | biome: gut microbiome; material: fecal sample | place: Denmark | collected 2008 | reverse complement strand
AGAAAAATTCAATATATCAACTTTCTTTTTTATTGTATTTTATATTGCTCTTTGCCTATGAAACTGGTATAATTAGCAGTGTAAAATAAAAGAAAATAAGGAGCGATATTGTGAAAACATCAGAAGAGAAAATGTTAAAAAAGAAAGAAAGAAAAGAAGATTCACAAAAGGTGAAGAATATAAAATTTCATATTCTTGCTATTTTTTGCATTGTGTTATTTTGTGCTTCAATCTGTCCTGTAACATTGCAGAATGACACATATTATACAATTAAAATAGGAGAACATATAATAAATACAAAAACAGTGGACATGCAAGATCCTTTTTCGTGGCATGAATTGCCTTATACGTATCCACACTGGGCATATGATGTAATGATTTATTTAATATACCATATGGCTGGATTCATGGGAATATTTATATCAACAGTTATATTCTCATGCATATTAGGTGTTTTGATGTATTGCACGAACTATAAAATATCTAAGAATAAATTGGTTTCGTTTGCAATTACTATTGGAGGCATGTTCTTATTAAAGGATTATATTGCGGCTAGAGCACAGCTTGTAACGTTTATTTTATTAGAACTTACAATTTTATTAATAGAAAATTTCTTGGAAAAAAAGAGAGTTGGATATGCAGTTGGAATTGTGCTTGTATCGATTGCAATTGCAAATTTGCATTGTGCAGTATGGCCATTTTTCTTTGTAATATTCTTGCCATATGTGGCAGAATATTTGATATTTACTGTAATAGATGCAGAGCCAATATATAAGATTAGAACAAAAATTTATGATATTAGAATAAAAAGTTGCAATAAAAGAATAGAAAAAGCAATTAATGATGATGAGAAAAAGACTTTAAATGAAAAACTAAATAAAATAATATTAGCAAAAGAAAAATATCAGGAGAAGAATGAAAAAATACAAAAAAATAGAGAGAAAAAGAGAAAAGATCCATATAGAATTAGATATAACAAAAATAAAAACACCAAATGGATTATAGTAATAATGGTTATATGCACATTTACAGGGCTTTTAACACCACTAGGCGATACACCATATACTTATTTATACAAGACTATGAAAGGAAATACTACCCAAAGTATTAGCGAGCATTTACCATTAACACTAATAAACAATAAGGAAATGCTTGTGGTTCTAACTGCTTCTTTGGCACTATTAATATTTACAGACACTAAGATAAGACTAAAAGATTTGTTTATGTTTGCTGGATTAACTTTGTTAATGTTTATGACTAGAAGACAAGAGTCTATGCTTATTTTGTTTGGTAGTGCAGTAATAGCTACTTTAATAACAGAAATATTTAACAAGTATGATTGGAAAGGGTTAAAAGAATTTGAAGATATTGCAGTCTCATCACTTGGAACAATAGCGGTGGTATTGCTCGTGGTTCTGATGTCAGTTGTACAAATTAAGCCAAAGCTTGATGACAAATTCGTAAATCCATCATCATACCCAGTAGAAGCTGTAAAATATATAAAAGAAAATTTGGATTTGAGCCAAATTAGATTGTTCAATGAATACAATTACGGAAGTTACCTTTTGTTTGAGGGGATTCCAGTGTTCATTGATTCAAGAGCTGACTTGTATGCACCTGAATTTAATGGTGTAAGAGGAAAAGACGGAAAATATGAGGGAAAAGATATATTTGGGGATTATATAAGCACATCAAATATATCAAAATATTATGAGAATACATTTAAACAATATGATATTACACATGTAATTTTATATAAAAACTCAAAATTAAACATGCTAATATCAAGAGACGATAGATATACTCAATTGTATTCTGATAGTAAATTTGTAATATATGAAAGAGAAAACAATGATTAATAAAAAGTTTAAAGTAAATATTGTTGTGATTATTGTTATAGCCATAATAGTTATCGACCAGATTTGCAAAATATTCGCAATAAATTTTGCAGATGGCGGAACTGGAATAATTTCTTTAGCAACAAATATGGAAAGCAAAAAAGTAGAGGATGTTGTTACATCAATTTTTAAAGATTTTGTTGTATTTATAATAATTATAAAGTTCTTAAGAGAACAGGCTAGGAATATGGATTATAAGGTAAAATTATCTTTAGCATTTATTCTGGGCGGTGGAATTAGTAATGTTATAGATAAAATATGGAACAAAGGAAATGTTATCAATTATATAAAAATAGGTAGCTTTTCGCCTATTAATCTTGCTTACATCATATTAGCAATAGGCTGGATTGCATTTATCTTCTTTATGGTAAATAATACTTTAAGAACTAATTATGAGATTAAGCATATAAATGATCAAAAACGAAAAATTGGAAGAGAATAAATTGAGAGGGAGATAAATTTGAAAGAAATTGTTGTAGAAAATAACGATCAAAAGAAAAGATTGGATTTATTTATAACAGAGGAGTTACCAGAGATTTCTAGGACTGCTGTAAAAAGATTAATAGAAGAAGAAAAAGTATTAGTAAATGGGAAGAAGCAAAAATCTTCGTATAAGCCTGAAAATGGCGATAAAATTAGTATAGAAATACCGCAGGCACATGAGGTTGAACTAAAAGCACAGGATATTCCTGTGCCTGTTGTGTATGAAGATAATGATATAATAGTGGTAAATAAACCGAAGGGAATGGTTGTTCACCCAGCTAATGGAAATCCAGACGGAACATTAGTAAATGCAATACTTTCAATGTGCAAAGATAGTTTATCTGGAATTGGTGGGGAGATAAGACCAGGAATAGTACACAGGCTTGATAAAGACACGTCAGGACTTCTGATTGTTGCTAAGAATGATTTAGCACACATAAATATGAGCAAACAAATTCAGGATAGAAAGGTTACGAAGAAGTATATTGCTTTGGTTAGAGGCGTTATCGCGGAAAACGAGGCAACGATAGACCTGCCTATTGCAAGAAGTACTAAAGATAGAAAGAAGATGGCTGTAGACCCTAAGGGAAAGAATGCCGTAACGCATTTTAAGGTCTTGAAAAGGTATGATAACTATACTTTACTAGAACTTAAAATTGATACTGGAAGAACCCATCAAATAAGGGTACATATGTCATACATTGGGCATCCAGTAGTAGGAGACGAAGTGTATTCGAATGGAAAAAACGAATTTGGTGTACAAGGACAGATGTTACACGCTAGATATTTGCAGTTTAAACACCCAATTACGAAAAAAGAATTAAGCCTAGAGGCTCCGATTCCAGAATATTTTGAGAATGTATTGGAACAATTAAAAAATAGAGAAATAAAGACTAGATAATTGTATGAATGGAAAGGAAATTATTATGGAAGAAAGATTACAGAAATATTTAGCGAACAATGGTATTGCCGCTAGAAGAAAATGTGAGGAGTACATATTAGAGGGCAGAGTTAAGGTAAATGGACAGGTTGTAACAGAACTTGGAACAAAAATAAATCCAGAAATAGACGTAATAGAGTTTGATGAGAAAAAAGTTGAAAAAGTAGAACAGCATGTTTATATACTACTTAATAAGCCTATTGGATATGTAACAACTGTAAAGGATCAATTTGATAGACCAACTGTATTAGATTTGGTAAAAACAAAGGAAAAAGTTATACCTGTTGGAAGATTAGATATGTATACATCGGGAGCTTTATTGCTTACAAATGATGGTGAATTCGTAAACAAAATAACCCACCCGAAAAACGAGGTGGAAAAAACATATACGGTAACAGTTAAAGGCATTGTAAATAACGACGATGTGGAGAAGCTAGAAAATGGTGTAGAAATTCCAATGGATGATGAGACATTTGTTACTGGAAAAGCAAAAGTTAAAATACTTAAAACAGAAGAAGAAAAGAATTTTTCTAGATTGCAAATAACTATTCATGAAGGCAAGAACAGGGAAGTAAGAAAAATGTGTGAGGCTATAGGAAGAAAAGTATTAGCATTGCACAGAAGAAAAATAGGAAACCTAGATGTAAAAAGCCTAAAAATAGGACAATGGAGATATTTATCAGATTATGAAATAAAAAAATTACTTGAACTTGACAAATAAGGCAAAATGTGGAAAAATAGAGATGTACAAAAGAAGAGGCGGATGAATTATGAAAAAAATTATACCTATTGAAAATATTAGTGAAGGTTCAATAGTTAAAGGAACAGTAAAAAACATTCAACCATATGGTGCTTTTATAAGGACTGATGATGGAATAGAAGGACTTTTATGCATAGAGGATATATCTGTTGCTAGAATAAAAACACCAGAGGAGAGATTAAAGGTTGGTCAAAAATTGAATGTTGTTGTAAAAAACATAGATCAACAAAAAAATAGAGTTTTCTTTTCATACAAAGAAATGTATGGAACATGGGAAGAAAATGTGGAAAACATACACGAAAGAACCATTGTGCAAGGAATTGTAAGGGAAACCGAAAAAGAGAAAAGAGGCATATTCATAGAATTAAAACCCAATTTAATTGGAATGGCCGAATACAAAGAAGGGCTTACATATGGACAAAAAGTGGATGTTTATATTAAAAAAATAATAGAAGACAAAAAGAAAATCAAATTGATTATAAAATGAAATTATAAAATAATTTCTATTACAATATTATAAAAATGCTAATTTGTATTTTATAAATTATAGGGGGGAATAAAAATGATAGAAGATTCAGAAATAAAAACAACTACGTCTCCATTTGCGATAAGACCAGGAGAAATAAAAGTGTTTGATGGTAAAGATGGCTATGTGTCTATGAACCAAATAATTCAAAAAATAAATGTTGGACATATTAACGATTTACATTTTAGAATTATGGAATTGGTTAATGATTTTGAGTTTATAACATCAAGACAATTATTTAAGTTGTTAGAAAAAGAAAATTTTGAACTTAAATCACAAGATAAATTAAATAATAAACTTGAACAACTGGTAAAAACAAAAATATTAACAAGATATTATTTTAATTCTGAGGACGGAAAGGGAATATACAGAATATATTGCCTAGAAAAAATGGGAAAATATCTATTAAATTCTAGAGGAGTTGAATGTAAATGGCAACCAACAGACAATACAAAACCGGTAGCAATGATAAAGAAAAGACTTGCAAGTAACCAGCTATTAATCTCATACAAAGAGAAGGTACAAGCATTCGATTCGTTTGAAATAAAAGTTCCAATGAATGCAAAACAAATGGGAAAACAATTTAAAGCAACTGGTGGAAAAGTAACTTTAAGCAAGAATGGTAAATCTATAGATTTCATATTTGAGGTTATACGTAGGGAAGATGATTGGCAGAAGAAGCTAGCCGAGAAAATGAAATTATATAAAGATTTCTATTCAAACTTTGTAGCTATGGATTCTGGATTTAGAACAATGCCTCAATTAATTCTTCTTTGTGAAGATGAAAAGCATATGGCAGAAACATTTAGAGAAATAGTTGTAAATGGATTGGAAATAGATAAAATAAACTTATATTATACAACAGATCTAAGACAAAATAGTAGCACTTTGGAACGCAGCTTAGCAGAATTTAAGCTAGATCCAGAGACTAATAAATATAGAATGGATAATGCTGATATAAAGCTATTAGCATAAGCTTATATAAAAAATTAAACGGAGAATAAAATTCTCCGTTTATTTTTTAGTGTTTATCAGGTTTCTTTAAGTTAAATACTATAGCATCTTCGTTATCGAAAAGATATTTTGAATCTGAAACGTCTGTCTTAATTGGATCTACTTCATCTGGTATATCATCATTGAAGTGGTAATTCTTTAATGTCTCTTTTCTTTTTTTCTCGGTATTTTCGAATTTATCTTCTGCCGAATGAGAATCATAACCTGCATTATATCTATCGAAAGGATATTCCTTTGAAGGTTTCTTTTCTGTATATGATGAAGATAAGAAACTTAAATTTACTACACCAGTATCACTTTTTCCACCCAAGTTTCTAAGCTTATAGAAACTTTGTTTAAACTTAAGTGCTTGGATTTTACCAGGTTTGTATTTTGTTTTGTTCTCGTATTTAATTCCAGAAAGTTTTGGATCATATTCACCTTTGGCTGTATCATAAGCGTTTGTGAATGACCATTCTTTCTTATCACCAATTTCTTTAGACCACCATTCATTGTCTTCTGGAGAGTTATTTCCAAACACAAATTTATTAGAACAGTTAGATACTATTATTTGTCTATGTTTCTTGTCACTACCATCTAATTGTGATAGGTTTTGCACTGATACAATAGTTGATACTTTATACTTTCTATATAATGTAAACAATGGATCTGTTGAGTTACCAACAAAGTCTGCAAATTCATCAATATATAAGAAGTGAGGAACTCTGTCTTTTTCCGTTCCTGGACGTCTTAGTACAGAATATTCCATCATAAGAATGCAGAACAATCCGAATGCTGTATGTATACTTGGTCCTAAATCTCCACGTCTTGTACATACTAATGTTACTTCAGCATTTCTAAGTGCTGCATCAAAATTTATAGAATTTCTTCTGTTACACAAAATGCTCTTTACACCAGTGTATCTTAGTAGAGAGTCTAGTTGAGTGGTTGCTTGAGTTATGAACTTCTCTGTATCAATTCTATTAGGAGCATCTTTATAGAAGTTTCTCTCAAAATAGATTAACAATGCTGAATATTTCTTTGCAAGTTCATCGTCTTGCTTCATTTCTTCACATAAATTTTCTATTAAATCGAAATTAGTAAAGCAATTTAACATATCTTCTAAGTTTGGTAAATCATCATCATGTAATCTTGGATACATTTCTTTTAACAAAATTGCAAGATTTTCAATAGCCTGATTTGCTGCATTAGTTCTATATGCTAATTCCATATCTCTGTTGTTTGAAGAACTGTAAAGACCTTTTAATACAGTTGAAATTGCAATTGCTGTTTGAATAGGATCTTCAAAAACAAATGGATTAAGTCCTACTGAATCTGTATCGTTAGGATCAATGATATTTACCTTCATATGGCGTGCTTTTAAAACTTTTTTAATACGGTTAAGTGATTCGATATCAGGTGATATATAAGTTAATCCTAAATTCTTATAAATATAATTACTACCAGAGCCCGATATAATCATTTTCTTCATGTATGTATTATAAACATTAATTTTGTTCTCTTTTGGTGTTAACATATTCAAATTAAAATTAGCATTAATATAATCATTTGAATATGGGCAATTCAATGTTGCAATTCCAGTTTTTAATGCTGTAAATCCCATTTCTTTAGAAATTTCTCTAAAGAAATATTTCTTATCAATATCTTTAGCAATCATAGGCTCGAATAGCAACGAAGTTTTTCCTGCACCAGATACACCACAAATTAAAGTAGGATAAAATCTTTTTTCTTCGGCTATTTTTACGGTTTTGCCATTTACCTTATCAGAACCAAATGACATTTCACATGTGTATGCACCCCAAGATGCTGATTTATCTGATAAATTAATGCCTTTATAATCATAGATTGATTCATAAATTGTTTTGGTATCATGTACAGTTGTTAACAACCATTTTATAACCGGATAAAATGTTGTTAATGGTAAGTATAATGCTACTGCTGAGAATGCAGGCTTTATTAAATTAAAGAAATTAGATGCTATATATGAGTAGTTAGGTACCGATAAGAATAACATCCAACCCATTTGATTTGTGAACTGAGTAAACATTGATACAATCAATATATAAATACTAATTAAATATACATCGAAAAGTGCTAACTTTATTTCATCCGAATCTGCATATTTAGATGAACATGAAAATAAAAATGCAAAAACAGGGCAGGCTAGTGCAAGTGTATATGTAAATGGGCCCCAATATGATACTGCCATTCCTGTGAAAATCATCATAAGTATTTCTGCAATTCTATCTATGACTAAATATGCACTGACCAAAGTTAGTACATATGTTAAAAAAGTATTTCTATCAGTTTTTAAATATTTCAAAAATTTGTCTATTACTTTCAAAAGATTCACCACTTTCAAGTTATTTAATTTATAAATTTTTCACATATATATTATCCTATAAAATCGAGAAAAAAACAAGTATTTTGAGCAATTTTATAAGATTTTTTAACATATAAATAGTATATGGTAGTAATTTGATGAATATATTTTATAAATAAGCAGGAGGAAAAATAATGGCGGATAACAAGAAGCAAAGTTTTATGCAAGGAATAATTACATTAATGCTTTCACAAGTACTTATAAAAGCTTTAGGCTTATTCTATAAATTATATTTAACAAACAAAGAAGGATTTGGCGATGCAGGGAATGCAATATATAATAGCGGATTTCAGATTTATGCTTTATTGTTAACAATTTCCTCTATTGGTGTACCAAATGCAGTAGCAAAACTAATTTCAGAGAAACTATCAGTGGGGGATAGCCTTGGAGCTAGAAGAATATTCAAGGTGGCATTTGCCTTTTTTTCAATTGTTGGGTTTTGTGGTTCTGTATTCTTATTCTTTGGAAGCAAAGTAATTGCTGATAAATGGCTCCAAATTCCGGAAGCAAGACTTTCACTTATGATACTTGCACCATCGATATTTTTCGTATCGCTGATTTCTGTTTTTAGAGGTTATTTTAATGGGCATGAAAATATGAAGCCAATGGCAAAATCGCAGGCTATTGAACAATTTACTAAAACTGTATGCACTATTGTAATAGTCGAAGCCATTTGTTACTTCATAGGATACAAAGATTTAACGAGTATAATGGCTGCCGGAGCAAACTTGGCAACTAGTATTGCAACGTTAATGTGCTTAATTTACCTTGTTGGGTTATATAATAAAAAAGAAAAAAACGAAAAATTTGGCAAACTAAAAATATACAGGAGAGAAAGAGTAATACATATAGTAAAAAAAATAATAGTAATTGCAATGCCACTTACACTTAGTGCAATTCTGGGATCACTCAATAAAAATATAGATTCCTTTACAGTAGTAAGAGGCTTAAAAAATTTTATGGAAGAAGAGCAAGCAAAAATTCAATATGGAATTCTTAGTGGAAAAATAGATACACTAGTTACATTTCCATTGTCTTTTAATATTGCATTTGCAACGGCATTGGTTCCTGCAATATCTGCGGCTAAGGCCATAGGTGACATTCATAACATAAAAAAGAGAGTATCATTTTCTATATTAACAACTATTTTGATAGGACTGCCATGCAGTGTTGGAATGGTAATATTTGCGGGGCCAATACTTAAGATGTTATTTCCAAATGCAAGTAGTGGAGAGTTTATTTATCAGATAAGCAGTATCTCCATTGTTTTTATAACAATCGAACAGACAGTAAATGGGGCTCTGCAAGGGCTAGGAAAAGTTAATGTGCCTGTAATTGCATTGACGATAGGTGTATTTGTAAAATTAATATTAAATTTAATATTAGTAAGAATAAATCCAAATAATTTCGTGCTTGGAGGAGTAGCCGGAGCTGCCTTTGCAACAGTTGTGTGTCACATCATATCAACATCAATCAGTTTTGTAGCTTTGATGAAAAACATAAAAATCAAATTTAGCATAATAAAATTTTTAATAAAGCCAATAATTGCAAGTACAATAATGGGAGTAAGTGGAATATACATGTATAAACTGCTAAATTGTATAATTTTACAGAATATAGCAATAATATTAACAATAATATTTGCAGTTGTAATATACATTGCAACACTATTTTTGATAAGAATATTCAACCAAGAAGAACTATATATGATACCTTTATATAGCAAAACAAAAAAATTAAGAAATAAAATTTAGAAAACAAGAAAACCTTGAAACGCTTGAAAAATAAAGGAAAAATAAGATGAAGAACCAAAAACTCTTAGAGAATAGACCATTTGCAAAAAATTATATAAAAAAAAAAGAAGGATTTTATCAAAGATTGGCGAATAATGTTTATAGTAGATGCAATTAATGTCTACATATACAATCTTATTAGGAGGTAATATTAATGAACAAATCTGATTTAATCGCAGCTATAGCTGCTAAGACAGGAAGCACAAAGAAAGATGCAGAAGCAACATTAAATGCATTTGTTGATGTTGTAACAGAATCTTTAGTAAAAGGAGACAAAGTTCAATTAGTAGGATTTGGATCTTTCGAAGTTAGAAAAAGAGCAGCTAGAAAAGGAAGAAACCCACAAACTAAAGAAGAAATCAAAATACCTGCATCAAAAGCTCCAGTATTCAAAGCTGGAAAAGCATTAAAAGATTTAGTTAATAAAAAATAATTGAATTAATATAGAAATATGAATTCATATGAATACATGGAGAACATTCCATGTATTTTTTATTTGCAATTTTTTCCAAATCATGGTATAATAGAAATGAGTACGCACAAAAACCACTTGTCCCTCACAGTATTTGAGGAGAGGAGAATTTGTTATGCAGAAAGTTATAAAGGCAGTAAAGAATTGGCTGAAAACCAATGAAGTACCGGTAGCACCGGAACACTTTCTAGTCTACCAAGGTGAATTCGGGCTCATTAAAGCCAAAAGCACCAAAATGGAACTGGTTTGGATTCCAGCTGGATTGGGTACAGCCGGTAACAGGGTTGTTGATGGCTTCTGGAAAATTACTAATGGTATCGAGACTCTTGGACTCGATGGAGTGATTAGAAAGATGAGCCACGAGCAGATTGACAGATATATTGCTTGGCAGACCGAGTAATGTATCAAAAAGTGGTGACGTAAATGGCGACTGCCATGTACGCAAAAATCCTGTAGAAATGCAGGGTGTGTTAGCACACAAAGTACGAAAATTCACTCATGAGTAAGATTGTAAAATCTTAGGAGGAAAAATGCTTAGTTTTATTCGGATCGAAAAAGTAGAAGATCAGTTCGCTTTTTGCGAGCTGGAGATGCGGTGGGTAAGCGAAAGCAAATCCATCGGCCTTGCCCCGGCAAGATATGAACACGTTTATGTGCTCTTGGATAAGTTCCGCAAATTTGGAAATATCGAAGAGGGCGAGGTGTTTACGGCACTTCATAATAATGGACGAGTGCTCTGTGTGGTTGAGAGAGACCAAGAGGAGCAAGCAAACAGGTTCGCAAAGGCGAGGGCTAATGCGAAAAGTTGAGTGCTAACACAGGAAAGGAGAGGGAGAGATCCCTCTTCTTTCCGTTTTATTATAAATAAATTGAAATAAAATGTAGTATATGGTATTATGGAAAAGAAGGAGAGAATATATGGAACAAGAAATTGAAAAGTTTTTAGAAAATAATGAAGCATTAAAAATACTAAAGGAAACTCCAAAAGAAGAGTTAGAAATCATAAGAATGTATATAAAATTAAACCTACTAAGTGTAGGTGCTAACAAAGATGGACAAGAAAAAATATCATATGTAAAAACGTGCCTTAATGAGTACTATAACTATTTAGACTATATATTATCATATAGAAATAGAGTAGACTTTGGAACTGTTTCTACAACAGAGAGCATGGATTTTGCAATAAAGAGAGGCGTTTGCGAATTCTGCAAATGTAAAACGTGTGTAAAAAAGAATATTGCAATATTAGTAACAGAAATCAGGAAATACAATAAAGAAAATAAAACACAAATTTCAGGGGAAGATGTAATCGACTTTATACTAGAGAGAAAAGAACCGGAATTTACAGAAATGCCAAACAGTGATTTCTTTGCAGATATAGACATAGTAGATTTAATGTATGTTCAAGCAATATTAGAGGCAAATATAATTCAAATGGTAAATTACGATGCTGAAAATAATAGTGCAGAGTTCGAATATTTAGATTTAACTAAAAAAGGTGATAACGGGTATTACATAAATATTTTAATTGATTATTATAGAGAAAAAAAGAACATTCAAAAATTCACTATAAGCCTAAAAGATATGAGCCAAATATTAGAAGAAAAAGATCCTGTAATAAAAATATATAAAATTGCTGCATATTACAAATATTTAATAGAAGAAAAGAAAATAAACATAATAGCAAAGTTAAGAGAAATACTTTCTCCAGAGAGAACAGAAAAAGGCATAAGAATAAGAGTAAGATATTTTGTTTATAAATACTTTAAAAAAGTTGAAGAATTACCATATACTCAAAAAACAAAAGACAAGCTGTATAAAATATTGAATTACATATTAAATTTCAGATATGAATCGACTACACCATTTGTTCCTATAAACATATTAATATACTCAAGCGACAAAGAAGGTGTAGAAAAAATAGGAAGAATACTTGGGGAATTTATGTGGTTTTTCGGGTACCTTTCAGATGATATGAGATATTACAGTTCATACATGAACGATACAATATTAGATAAGTTCCAAATAAAAAAATTATATCAAGATAATGATAAGCCAAAAAACGGAATACTTATATTGAACAATTTTGAAAACTTGTTGTACACAGATTATATGCAACAAAACCTAATATTAAACATATTAACAGACGAAATGGAACAGAACAATAAAAATGTGTGTACTATAATTTATGGTGAAAGAGAATCACTTGATCAAATTTTAAAAAATCATTATAAGTTATCTCAAAAATTGATCAATTTAGAATTAGAAATTGATAATTTAGATACGGCAAAGATAAACGAACTTGTAATAAGAAAATTAGAGAACAGTGTATATGTGTCTGATGAGGTAAAAGATAAAATACAAAAATACGTGAAGGCAACCTACATTCAAAGCAACTTAAAAAATACGGAGTATGTAAATCAGTTATGCGATCAAATAATATTAAACATGAACAGTCAATTTAAAGAAAGAACAAAGCAGATGCTATCAAGTAGTGCAATACCAGAAATTTATAATACACGTGACTTGCCAAACATCATGAAGGATATTAATGAATTAGTAGGTTTATCAGACATAAAAAATCAGATAAACGATTTAGTCGCACTATTAAAATTCAATCAAAAAACAAATATAGATGTGGCAAACTTTAATATGCATATGGTATTTTCGGGTAATCCAGGAACTGGAAAGACAACTGTGGCAAGACTTATAAAAGACATATTCTATAATTTAGGTTATATTGCCCAAAACAAACTTACCGAAGTTACTGCAAAAGATTTGGTGGGCGAATATTTAGGCCAAACATCAGGCAAAACATATAATGTTGTAAAATCCGCCGTTGGAGGAGTACTATTTATTGATGAAGCTTATGCAATAACAGATGGAGAAGATGCTGGAAACAAATATGGAAACGAATGTGTTGCAACACTTCTAAAACTAATGGAAGATTACAAAAACAAGCTAATAATAATCTTTGCTGGATATGATAATAAAATGGAAAACTTCCTAAAATCAAATCCAGGGCTAATATCTCGAATTGGTTACAAAATAAAATTTCCAGACTATACATTAGATGAATTGATACAAATTTATCTAAAACTATTGGAAAAAAATAATCTAAAAATAGATGATGACGCCATAGAAAAACTAAAAGAAATTATAACTGAGGCATCGAAACAAGAGGACTTTGGAAACGCAAGATACATAAACAATATATTCCAAAAAATATTAATAGAGCATTCTAAAAATATGGCTCAATACGATAATGAAGAAAAATTGTACTTGATTACAGAAGAGGACATAAGCAGAGAAAAATTATTAACAGAAAATAATAGGAGAAAAATTGGATTCTAAAAGTAAGTGGTGAGAATTTTAATTGTAGAAGATGAATTCAAACTTGCAGACGTAATTGCAAGTAGGCTAAGAAAAGAAAAAATAGAATCAAAGGTAATAATGTTAACTGCAAAATCCATGTTAGAAGATAAACTTACCGGATTCAACAATGGAGCCAACGACTATGTAATAAAGCCATTCCATATAGATGAACTTGTTGCTAGAGTAAATGCACAGCAGAGAATAGATAATGTACAAATTCAGAAAGATTATATGGAATCGGAAAAAGGAATAACAACATTTAAAGTGGTGCTAAAATAAGC
>UMEP01045396.1_pt1 | contig 13945 bp, 20 predicted proteins | sample 1964771 | NCBI WGS metagenome assembly UMEP01 (sample SAMEA4836022, study PRJEB28245) | human gut metagenome | biome: gut microbiome; material: fecal sample | place: Denmark | collected 2008 | reverse complement strand
TTTGATGCAGGTATTAAAAAAGCTATAAAACTTTGTAGCCAACTTGGTGGAGATGGTATCATTGATTTATCTAAAGAGAAGATTAATATATTCTGGAATGATGGTTTACCAGGTGATCCAAAAGAAGAAGCTGAGGTAATGGCTATAAGAACTGGAAATAAATCAACTCTAAGTCAATATAGTGCTATTCAAAGATTAGATGGCTTATCAGATGAAGATACGGCCAAGGAAATAGAAGCTATAAAACAAGATGAAGTAAATAATAATCCATTATCAAATATGAATTTTGATTATGGTAAAGAAGATGATTTAGATGAGTAATTATGATAAAAAGATAAAACAACTCATTAAATTATATATAAGAGCAGAAAAAAGACTTATAAATATAATTAGTACTAAGATTGTAAAAGGTCAAGTAACTGATTTTTATGAGTCTTTATTGAAGCAAGTTAAGCTTGAATTAATGAAATTACAAGTCAAAACATCAAAGCTATCTAAAGATATAGTTAAGGAATTATATCTAGAAGCTTATGAAAAATCTTTAGAGTTATTAGAAATAGCTAATATAAAAGATGGATTCACATCATTACATGCTGATGCAATAGATATATTAACTGAGAATTTAGTAAATAACTTTTCAGAGGTTAATAATCAAGTTGGTAGAAAAATAGAGGACACTATACGAGATATAGGTCTAACTAATGCTCAACTTAAATTTGCAACAGGCCAAACTATTAAAGAGTTACAAAAAGAGCTTAGAGAAGCTTTAATTAATGAAGGTATTGGAGGAATAACTGATAAAAGAGGTCGAGTTATTCCTTTTACTGTTTATGCTGAATTATTAGCTAGATCCATTGTTGCAGAAACTCAAAATACAAGTATTTTAAATGTAGCAAAGGAGTATAAAAAGGATTTAGTTATAATGTCAGAACATAAAAGTGCATGCCCAGTATGTCAAAAGTACGAAGGCAAGATATATTCTATAAGTGGAGATGATAAAAGATATCCTAAACTAAATACTATACCAGGATTTAATAAGGGATATAACAATATACATCCACGCTGTAGACACAGAATTAGTGTTTATATAGAGAAGTATTAACACTTACTTATGTAGGTGTTTTTATTATGCAATAAATTATCTTTTATTCTATTACTGATAGATGTAAAAGAACAGGATATAGAAAAACTCTAGTGATGCAAACACGTAAAAAGCGTAGGAGGATATTATGAAGTTATTAGAAATATTAAAAGCTCAAGGACTTACAGATGAGCAAATAAAAGCAATACAAACTTCTATGAAGGAAAATAAGGTTTATGAGACTTCATTAGAAAATGCAGAAGAAAGATATAATAAGTTAAAAACTCAAAAGAGTGAGCTTGATAATCTTTTAAAAGAAAGAGATACACAACTATCTGATTTATCTAAAAACAACAAAGATAATGAAGAATTATTAAAACAGATTAAAGACTTGCAAGTTTTAAATAAAAATCAAGTTGCAGAATATGAAAATAAAATAAATAAAATGCAATTTGATTATGCTCTAGAAGGTGAACTAACTGGAGCTAAATGTAAAAATAATAAGGCTTTAAAAGCTTTACTTGATATGAATAATATAAAATATCAAGATGGAAAATTAGATGGCCTAGAAGATCAAATAAATAGTTTAAAGGAATCAGATGCATATTTGTTTGATTTAGACCAAACTTCAACTGGAAGTGGATTTAATCCTACAGGTGGAGGAGAACCAAAAGAAACAGGGTTTAATTTTAATTTCCAACCAATAAAATAATTAAAAATAAAGGAGAATTTATAATATGACAACTTTAAATTATGCACAACAATATTCAAAAGAATTAGCAAATGCTTATCCTAATGTACTACACTTTGGAAGATTATGGAGTACTGAAAATTCATCTAAATATAGAATAGTAGATGCTAAAACTATACAAATACCTACTTTATCTGTAGGAGGAAGAAAGAATGGAGACAGAGATACTATAGGTCAATTTTCTAGAAACTTTAATAATGCATGGGAAACAAAAACATTAAAAAATCATAGAATATGGGAAACTTTAGTTCATCCTAAAGATGTAGATGAAACTAATCAAGTTGTTTCTATAGCTAATATAACTAAGACGATGAATGAAACTGAAAAGTTCCCAGAAATGGATGCTTATTTAATATCTAATTTATATAAATTAAAAAATGATAAAAAAGCTGTAGTTCCTCAAGAGGCAGAATTAACAGAGGATACAGTATTAAAAGTATTTGATGAATTAATGGATGAAATGGATGAATCATTAGTTCCTTCTACTGGAAGAATATTATATGTAGATACATATACAAAGACATTAATAGACAATGCTATAACAATAGTAAGAACAAACGGAGATAAAACTTTATTAAGAGGCGTTTCAAGACTTGATGAAGTTGAGGTAATATCTGTACCAACTAAATTAATGAAAACTGAATACACTTTTGATAATGGATTTGAAGTAGGTGGATCTGCTAAAGAGATAGCTATGTGTTTAGTACATCCAAGTGCTGTATTACCTATAGTTTCTTATGAGTTTGCACAATTACAAGCACCAAGTGCTGTTACTCAAGGTAAATATGTATACTTTGAAGAATCTTTTGAAGATGTATTTATATTAGATAAAAAACATGATGCAATAAAGTTTGTTGTAAAGCATAGTGCCTAGCACACGAATAGCTTCAATACCAACTGAAGAAGTTGAGTTAGTCGAAGAAGTGGCGGTCCCACAAGAAATAGACTATTCTTCTATGACAGTAGCTCAATTAAGAGAAATAGCTAAAAATAAAGGAATAGAAGGATATTCAAGTTTAAAGAAAGCTGAATTAATAGAGAAGTTAGGATAAAACCTAGCTTCTTTTTTATTGAAGTAGGTGATTATATGATAACAATAGAAGATGCTTATAGTTATTTTTATAATGAAAGGCTATTTTCAGATGACTGGCTAATGGCTGAAAATAATAAACAAGAGCAATCACTTAAAATGGCTAGTAATCAAATTAATAGACTTAGATTTAGTAAATATACTGATGAATATAAGGAAGATAATTTAAAGAAAGCTATATGTGAGCAAGCTTTATACCTTATTAAAACTCAAAATACTCAAAGATCTAGATTAATAGAACAAGGAGTTACTAGTTTTAATGTAGAGGGACTTAGTGAAAGTTATGATATTTCTAAAGCTAGGAAGAAGGTCTGCACTGAAGCTATAGAATATTTAAAACCTTATTTGATAGGATGTGCTTCCATATGCTAAGAGATTATTTAAATCAGGTGGTTATATTAAAATCATTGATAGGTATGGATGAGTACAATGAACCTATATTTGGTGAAGCAAAAGAAGTTGAATGTAGGTTAATAGATAGATTTAAACGTATTGTCAATGACAAAGGTGAGGAAGTTGTATCTGATGGTATTATACAGTGCTATGAGCGTATAAAAGTAGGTGACTATATAGATAATCGAAAGGTTATAGCTGTAAATTCTATAGTGGATTTAGAAGGTGTTATAGGCTATAAAGGTTATTTACTATGAGCAATATAGAAATAGAAGGACTAGATGAGTTACTTAAAAATCTAAATAAGTTAGCTAAAGAAATCCCAGATGTAGCAGAGGAAGAATTAGCAGATATAGCTTTAGATTTAGGAAGTAAAAGTAGTAAAGCTGCACCAGTAGAAAGTGGAGATTTACGAGGTGAGTTAGCAATACCTAGAAGAAAAGGCCCTATGCATTGGCAAGTTGGATCTAGTTTACCTTATACAAGAAGGCAACATGAAGGAATACACTTTAACTTTAAAAGAGGTGGAGGTGCTAAATTCTTAGAAAGGCCTTTTAGAGAAAATCAATCAGTATATATTAAAAGAATAAAAGATGTTCTGAAAGGAGCATTAAATGTTTAGATATATAAAACAATACCTAGAACAAAATGGAATAAATGAAACTATAACTATAGGAAGTATAGTTGATGGAGATGGAGTAGGTTTATTCAGTACAACTGGATTAGAACCTACTTTTTATTTTGATGATACTACTATTGAATATATTGGACTTCAAATTATATCTAGAAATAAAAGCTATCCTAAAGGAGAGAAGGTAATTAAAGATATATTTAGTCTGTTAAATAAATTGGAAGGCTATAAACCACAACAGAGCCCTTTTTCTATAGGTAAGGATGAAAAGGGAAGAAGTGAGTTTAGTGTGAATTATATAATATCGAAAGAAGGTGTTAAGTAATGGCATTTACCGGAGAAAAAGGAGCAATAAAAACTGGAGAAAACTCTATTACTAAAATGGAAAACTGGAAACTTAGCATAAAAGCTAATGAAGTAGATACAACTAGTTTTGATTCTGACGGATGGGAAGAAACTGAAGTTACAACAAAATCTTGGGAAGTATCTATGGAAGGTACTTTTAATAAAGCAGATACTACAGGCCAAAAGGCAGTGATGGCAGCTTTAGTTAGCGGAGAAAATTTACCTATAAAGCTATATGTAGATAAGACTGCTGAGAAAGAAGATTTTAGTGGAAATATAAAAATAACAGGACTTGATATAGATACAACTGTTAAGGATAAATTAAAAATATCTATAAAAGCAAAAGGTAATGGAAAATTAAATGGACTTGATGATTAATTATATAAAGGGAGAATGTTAATATGAGAAATAAAGTTGTTAAATTTGGAAATAAAGAAATATTAGTTGTTGAGAAAAAAATAAAAGAATTAAAACAATTAGCTAAAGATATTTCAGTTAGTTTTAATGATTTATTAAAAATAGATTTAGATAATAGAACAACTGATGATATATTTAATATCATATTTGAACAATTAGAGGATAAGATAACTATTATATTCCCTCAGTTAACTGTAGAAGATATAGAAAATGCATATATATCTGAAGTAGAGGAGCTATTAGTAGCATTTATAGAGGTAAATTTTATAGGAGCAAAGAAGGTTATTTCTCAAGTTATGAAATTAGCATAGAGGAGTTAATTTTCTTTGCTAAAGAATATGGATATAAAAAAACTGACATAGAAGAATTAACAATTAGAGAAAAGAGTGAAATGTTTAATTCAGATATAGCGGTTTATGTTAAGCAAGTTAATTACTATGAAGATATGAGTAAATTTGCTAAGTTAGGGTTATGGATCATACAGTGTTTAGGTGGAGATATTGATGATATTGAAAGTCTAATTGGAGAATACCCTATTTTACATAATAAAAGAGAATTAACCCAAGATGATTTAGAATTAATAGAATTCGCTAAACAAAATGGTCTTAAATATAAGATTACAAATACAGGAATTAAGATAAGTGCTTAGAAATAGGCACTTTTTTTATTACCTCAAGTAGAAAGTGAGGTGAGAGAATGGCAACTATAGGTGACTTATGGGTAAATATTAATGCTAAAACTGATAACTTTGAAAAAGGTATTGGTAAAGCTGAAAGTAAAGCTAATAGCTTAGGTACTGTTATTGGTAAGGTCGCTCAAAATATAGCGTCTTTTATGATTTATGATGTTGGTAAAAATCTTGTAACTGGATTTGTAAATGCAGCTAAAGCAGGTATAGATTATAATGCTACTTTAGAAACCTCCTCTATAAAATGGGAAACTTTATTAGGAACTCAAGAAAAAGCTAATAAAATGCTTAAAGACATAGAAAAGTTTGCAGCAACTACACCATTTGAAAAAATGGGAGTAGAAGCTATGGCTACTCAACTTCATAACGCAGGATTTGAAGGACAATCACTATTTGACCAATTAACTAAGTTTGGAGATCTATCTGGAGCATTTGGTATTCAAGCAGATTCACTTCAAGAAATGGTAAGGCAATATGCACAAGTAAAACAAGCTGGAGTAGCTTATACAGAAGATTTAAATATACTTCAAGATAGAGGTATTCCTATATATAAAGCATTGGCAGAAGAACTTAATATAAATACTGCTGATGTTAAAAAATGGGCTAGTGAAGGTAAGATTTCTGCTGATATATATCAATCAGCATTGGATAACTTAGCAAGTAGTGTTGAAGGTGGTATGGTTAAGCAATCTAAATCTTTTAGTGGTATGGTATCTACATTAAAAGATAATATGAGTCAAGCGGCAGGTATACTAGCTCAACCGATATTTGATAAATTAAAGCAGGGCCTAGAAAATGTATTACCTTATGTTGAAAATGTAATAAGTTCTTTATCTGAAAATGGTTTAATGGGAACTATACAAAGGTTTGCACCAGGGATAGAACCGTTTGTACAAACTGCTATAGCTATATTCCAAACTATGGGAGATACTGTAGGAGTTATAATTCAATCTATGACAGCATTTTGGGATGAACATGGAGCATTAATTACCACAGTAGTAAGTTTTGCTTGGAATTTTATAGCTGGATTTATTATGTCTACGATAACAGCTATAGGTAATGTTGTTCAAAGTGGATTAGCGATCATAGATGGAATAATTAACTTTTTCCAAAATTTATTCAAGGGTAATTTTCAAGGGTGTTGGGAAAGTATAAAGCAAATATTTAGTAATGCAATTTCATTCATTTGGAACTGGATGCAAGTACAATTTGCAGTCAATATACCTAACATGATTAAAAATTTTGGGAAGTCAATTCCTAATATTATTAGTAATATGTGGAACTCAATCAAAGGTTTCTTTAGTGGTGGTATTTCTGCATGTATAAATTTTGTTAAAAATTTAGTATCAACAGGTACTAGTAATTTTAATACTCTTAGAACTTTTGGAGCTAATGCATTTCAAGCGTTGTGGAGTGTAGCAAAGACTATGATGTCTAACTTATTAAGTGCTGTTACTTCAAATATAAGACAAGTACCTACAACTGTAAAAAACTTTATGACACAAGCTGTAAATGTCATTAAAAATATTAACTTAGTTCAGGTTGGTAGAGATATGATACAAGGACTAATCAATGGTATCAAGGGTATGGCTAGTAATGTTGTAGGAGCTATAAATGGAGTAGTAAGTGGAGCGGTTAATGCAGCTAAAAAAGCGCTTGGTATAAATTCTCCTTCTAAAGTATTTACTCAATTTGGTAGATGGACAGGTGAAGGATTAGCAATAGGTATAGATGATGAAAATAATAGAGTTACAAAAGCAAGTAAAAGATTAGCAAGTAGTGTGATAGGTGCTTATAATGCTAATTTAAAACCTTCAAATGTATTATTAAGCAACAATAGAAACTCATTAAAAATGGGAGATACAAATATTACAATAAATGCTAGCAGACCGTTAAGTCCTTATGAAACTGCTAAAGAAATTGAAAAAACTCAAAGAAGATTAGCATTAGGATTTTAGAAAGGAGGATTAATATGCAAATTAAATATATAAACGAGAATAATAAGAGTATTGAACTAAATACTAAACCTTCTTTTCTAAGGTTGTATTATGTTGAGGGAAAAGATGGGTTAAGCAATCAAATTTCCAGCTCAAAAATAACTTTTACTGATGGGATTAATGTATTTAATACAACTATCAATGAAAGATCATTAGCTATTATAGGAAAAATAATATCAAAAGATAAAGAACAAGTAGCAAACATAAAAAGAAATTTAATTGAAACATTTAATGTTAAATCAAACGGATTACTTATATATAAAGATACAGAAGAAAGTAAAGAATACTGTATAGACTGTATAGTAACCAATGGGCCTAAGTTTACGGTAAATGGCTACGGTGTAATTGATTTTATAGTAGAATTAGTTGCTCCGTACCCATTTTGGAGAGATAAAAAAGAAGCTAAAGTTGAAATAGCACAAATAAAAGGCAGTTTTCATTTTCCTCTTAATATTCCAACTATAATGGGATATAAGCAACCGAGTCTTATAGTTAATTGTAATAATACTGGAGATGTTGAAGTAGGTATGAGAATAGAATTTATAGCTAAGAAAGAACTTAAAAATCCTTCTTTATTTGATGTAAATACTAGAAAATTCATAAAGATAAATAAAAATATGGCAAGAGGAGAAAAAATAACTATCAATACTAACGTAGGAAAGAAATATATTACAAGTAATCTTAATGGGGTTGAAACAAAGATACTTCATTTATTAGATTTTGAAAGTGATTTTTTACAATTAAAAAAAGGAGATAACCTTTTTAGATATAATGCAGATGAAGGTATCGACTTTTTAACTTGTAATATATATTATTCTCCTAAATATTTGGGGGTTTAATATGGATATCAAAGTATTTAATACAAAGTTAGATTTAATAGGTATAATAGACATTTTTAGCAGCTTTAGATATAAACAAAAATTTTATGATATAGGAGAATTTGAATTACATATACCTTTTAATATAGGAGATTTAGAAATATTGCAAAAGGATAATATAATATATGTAAATGAACAAAATTCTTTTATTGTAGATACTAGACAAATTAAATTAAATCAAGATGGTAGTGAATATATACAAGTAAACGGGAAAAGCTTACTTAATATACTTAATAGGAGAATTATTTACAATCAGATAGTTGAAAAAAATAACGCTAATGAAGTAGTTAAAAGAATAGTGAATGAAAATGTAATTGCACCTAAAAACATTAAAAGGAAAATAGAGAATATAGCTATAGGAGAATTAGCGGACACATTAAATATAGATTATCAAAATAGATACGGAAATGTTTTAGATGAAATCATAGGTATATCTAAGACAACTGACGTATCTTTTTATATTTTATTAGATCATATAAATAAAAAATTACTGTTAAAATCATTTTCTGGAACTGATAGAACTATTAATCAAAATATTATTTCTCCATGCGTATTTTCTAGAGATTATGAAAATGTAGAAGAACAAGAATATGTAGATAGCTTAAATAATTATAAAAATGTAACACTTGTTGCTGGATCAGGAGAAGGGATAAATAGAAAGGTGTTTGAAGTTGGAGAACATGAAGGATTAAACAGATATGAACTTTATACAGATGCAAGAGATTTATCCGATAAAGAGCAAAAAACAAGAATAGTAACGAATGAAGATGGGAGTGAATATGAAGAGAATTATGAAGTTGATATTCCAATTGAAACATATAATAAAATTTTAGAGCAAAGAGGAAAAGAAAAACTACGAGAATGTACAGAAGTAGAAACTTTTGAAAGTAAGATTTCATTATTATCTAATTTAGAATATGGGAAAGATTTTAGACTAGGAGATACTGTAACCGTAATAAATAAAAAATGGAATTTAGTTTTAGATACAAAGATAACTGAAATAGAAGAAGTATGGGAAAGTACCAAAAGTTTAAGTATAACTTTTGGTAATAATATACCTACCCTACTAGATAAAATAAAAATGAAAGTGAGGGGATAGCATGGAAAAATCAAGTTTTTTTAATGCCGAACTTATCGGAAATGAATGGGACAGAACATATACAGCAGAAGATTATGCAACTTACTTTGGAAGTTTTATAGGTAATGGAGTTTTTCCTAATCCTAGTAGTGGATTACAAGTTATTTCTAATACTGATGATATGAATATAACAGTAAAACCTGGTAAAGCTTGGATAAATGGTTATATGTATTATAATACTGATAATTTAGTGTTAAAAATAGAACCTGCAGATGGTGTTTTAAAACGCATAGATAGGATAGTTATAAGATTAGATTTTATAAACAGAGAAATTAAATGTTATGTTAAAAAAGGAAACTTTGCAAGTGATCCTATATCTCCAACGCTACAAAGAGACGAAGATATGTATGAATTAGCAATTGCTGACATATTAGTAGAAAATGGTGTTATATCTATACAACAAAGCAAAATAACTGATACTAGATTAGATGAAAATGTATGTGGCATAGTTACACAAACAGTAAAAGAAATTGAAACGTCAGAATTATATAGAAAACTACAAGGTTACATAGATGAAAGAGGGCAAGATGTTAAAGGCTGGATAGAAACTGCAACTACACAATGGGGAATAGACTTTAATACTTGGTTTCAGACTATAAAAGATATATTAAGTGGAGATGTAGCAGGAGCATTAGCTGATAGAATATTAGAGTTGGAAAACAAAGTTAATAATTTAGATTTAGTTGCTAGTAAGGTTACTATGAGTAATGGGTCTACTGTAGAAGATAATATAAACTCTTTAAAGAATGAACTAGGAACAAATAAATCTACTTTAGAAGCTAATATAAATGCAATAAGAGAGGTGTTATAATGGCAACTCTTAAGCAATTAGTTGATGAAACTACTAATATAAAAAATGAATTGAAAACTTGCCATACCAATTTGAAAAATAATCTTATAGAAAAAGGTGTTGAAGTTCAAAATGATGCTAAAATAGGGGATTTAATAGGTAATGTTAAAAATATACAAACTGTTCGTGGCATTGTTAAAGGTGAAGGTATTATATATAAGAAAGATGAAATTGAAACATTTACTAGCAATAAAAAAACACCTTATATAGAATATACAATGCGTTCACATGGAATTATAACAGCCTCTTATTTGGGTTGGTCTAATATATCAAACACAACATATGCTGATATTATAGTAGAACGAAATGGTGTAACTATATTTACGAAAACATTAGACACAAGTTCAGCTAACGAAAGTTATCCAGGAAGGGCTTCTGTTGTAATCGCAGATGTAGTTGAAGGTGATGTTGTAAAATTTTTATTTGCTAAGCATGAGTGGGCAGATTGGTATAAAGTTAAAGAATGTAGAATTAAAGGTGACTATGTTGTATAGTATGTTATATAAAAGGGTGGAGGTGTTTTATGAGATTTTATTTTACAACAGAAGAAGAAAAAAACCATATAGTAAATAATAATAGCGATAAAGAAATCATTGCATTACATTATGATATAAATTTTGGTTATATAGATTTTTCAAGCGAAACAGAAATGCAAGTTTTGCAAAATAAAATATCCATTTTAGAAGCCAAAAATAAAAGGTTAGAGGAAGGGCTTCAAGCAGTTTTAAGTGGGGATATGCAAAGTTTAGCTTACATATTATACCCAGAAGATTTTGCAGATATAAATAATACAACGTTAGAACTTTAAGAGTTCTTTTTTTAATACAAAAATATAAATAAAAAAGAGACTGTGATTAGTAGGGCAAACAACTTCACAGTCTCTTTTATGTAATTACGACCTCTTTTATATATAAATTATAACATATTTTAAAGGAGGTCGCTATGAATATATACAACGAAAGGATAAATATTATCATGGCAACAATTGGGACATTCTTTGTTTGGCTCTTTGGAGCATGGGACTTACCATTGATGACTTTAGTTACATTTATGGTTTTAGACTATATAACAGGTATAACTAAAGCATTTATTAATAAACAGATTAGTAGTGAATATGGCGGCAAAGGAATATTAAAAAAATCAACCATATTTATCATTTTAATAGTAGCTGTATCTTTAGATAGATTACTTGGTCAAGGGTGGGTATTTAGAAGCATTACTTGCTTTTGGTATATAGGTAATGAAGGTTTTAGCATATTAGAAAATATTATTGCAATTGGTATTCCTGTGCCAGAAGAATTAAAAAATGCATTAATACAATTAAAAAAAGGTAATAAAAAATACAGTGAAAAGGTAGGTAATTAATATGAGTTTAATAAGACAAGATTTAGTAAGTAGTAACAAATATAATATAAAATGCCCTTATAGCATGAATCCAATAGGAATATCAGTACATAATACTTACAATGATGCCTCAGCTAAAAATGAAATTTCTTATATGAAATCTAACAATAACAAAGTATCTTATCATATAGCTGTTGATGATAAAGAAGCTATACAAGGATTACCTCTTAACAGAAGTGCTTATGCTTGTGGAGATGGTAATGGACAAGGAAATAGAAAACATATTTCAATAGAGATTTGTTATTCTAAAAGTGGAGGCACTAGATTTACAAGTGCTGAAAAGTTAGCGGCTAAAGTAGTTGCTGAACTTCTTAAAAAGTATGGTTGGGGAATCGATAGAGTAAAAGCTCATAGAGATTTTGCTAAGAAGAACTGTCCTCATAGAACTAATATGAGTCAATTTAAGAAAATGGTAGAAGAAGAACTTAAATGTGATAGTGATACTTTAACTTTTAAAAATGGTAATTATACAGGTAAAAAAGCAAAAGTAACAGCTAATGTTTTAAATATTAGATACGACCGAGGAACTCAATATAATATAATAGGAAAACTTAATAAAGGAGATATAGTTAAACTTAATTATTGTCTAAATGGATGGATAAGTATAGAAGGATACAAAGGTAATAAAGGTCTTGGATATGTGAGTACGGATTATTTGCAGTTAATATAATATTATTTTATAAATAACATTATTAAAAGCACAACTTTATGATATTATGAATGAATTTGTAGAAAAAAATATTATTTTTTGATATCATAAAGTTAAAATTATATTTAAAGAAAGGGTAAAATATGAAATTAAAGGAGTATAACTTTGGATTTGCAGATTCTGAAAAAGAATTAAAACGATATCCAAAGATAATAGAAGATGCATTTTATGACCCAAAGGGAATATTGCAACGATTATTAGATGAACATGAATTTATACTTATAGGAAATAAAGGCGTTGGTAAAACAGCATATAGTGCCAAAATAAGAACTATGGTAAATACAAAAGAAGTAAAAAAAGCTAAATTAGTAACATTGTCAAATTTAGAATTTAATCTATTTGATGGATTAGGAAGAGAAAATGTTGAAGGCGGTCAAAAATACAAGATAGCATGGGAATTAATTATATTAATTGAAGTTTACAAAACATTACATGAATCACAAGATTATACATCTGTAGATGAATTTAATGATATAATATCATTTTTAAATAAAAATAATATTATAAAGAAAAAAAGCTCTATAAATAATACATTAATTAACTGGAATAACATTGAAATTAATTTTTGGAATACTTTTAAATTAAATAGAGAAAAACAAGATATAGGGTTAAATGAATATACTCAAGGTGCTCTGTGTGATTATATGAAAGAAGGTTTAAATAAAATTCACTTTGAAGAAGAGAGCACATACTTAATAATAGATGGATTAGATGATATTTTAAGATATGAAAAGTCTAAAATAGAAATATTATCAGGATTGCTAAGAACTATAAATTTACTGAATGACTATTTTTATGACAATGAAATAAACTTTAAAATAATTATTTTAGTAAGAGAAGATATACTTACAGGTATGATAGATCCTGATTTTAACAAAATAAAAAGAGATAGTGGCATAATATTAAGTTGGATAAATGATAAAGATTTATTTGAAATAGTTAAATTAAGATTTTTATTATCAGGAGTAGAAAAAGAAAAGGTTCATAATAGATGGTACGAAATTTTTCCTGAAAAAATAAATAATAGAGTAGATTCATTTAAATATGTATTAAATAATACACTGTATAAACCAAGAGACATACTTCAATTTTTAGAACAATGCAAAAAAGAATTTCCAGAAGAAAAATCATTAAATTATAGTAAGTTAAGACATGTAATAAAACAATATTCTAACAATTATTTTTATGAGGAAATGAAAAATGAATTAAGTGGATTTATAAAGGATGAAGATATAGATAATTTAATTCATGTTTTTGCAAGAATCGGAGATGTACATTTTACATATACCAGATTTAAAACAAATGCGGAACAATTTTTTTCTAATACCGGAGAGGATTATATCAAGAAAGTATTCAATATACTATTTGATAATGGCTACATAGGACAAGTTGTTTTAACCCCAAGGTTTAATAAAAATACAAAGAAATCTACATACAATAAAAATATACATTTTAAATATACTCATCCAACTACAAAAATAAACACAGCTAATAAATTCGTATTGCATAGAGGAATAATAAATGTATTGGATATAAATTAAAAGAAGCCTAGCATCGTCGATACAAAAGGCTT
>UMEP01064429.1_pt1 | contig 14268 bp, 10 predicted proteins | sample 1964771 | NCBI WGS metagenome assembly UMEP01 (sample SAMEA4836022, study PRJEB28245) | human gut metagenome | biome: gut microbiome; material: fecal sample | place: Denmark | collected 2008 | reverse complement strand
TATAATAGTTACAATCCACACCGGTAAAATTATCTGTGCAGGATTTTCTGAGCCCATTGACGCTCTTACTGCAATTACAGTGGTCGGAATTATTTGAAGAGATGCAGTATTTAAAACAATAAACATTGCCATAGAATCTGTTACAGTATCCTTTTTAGTATTTTTTTCCTGCATTGTCTTCATTGCCTTTAGTCCCAATGGGGTTGCAGCATTTCCTATTCCAAGCAGATTTGCAATTATGTTAAGTGTGATTTCTTTATATTCTTTATCTTTTTCATTCATTTTTGGAAATAAAAATCTCATTAAGGGTCTTATAAGATTACTTAGTCTAATAATTAGAGAAGTCTCTTGAACTATTTTCATCAATCCATTCCATAGACACATCGTTCCAAATAGTTTAATAGTTAAATCTACTGTTTGCGTTGCAGATTCAAATATTGAATCATTAAAGTCCTGTATACGTCCTGTAATAATTGCAAATACAAACGATACCATTATAAAACATGGCCATATTTTATTTAACATACAATCCTCCATATAGATAATATATTCACACTTATCCCTTATATTCATTTATTTTTTATAATTATGTAGACTTTGTTTTTTATTTATATGTAAAAACTTGTTGTATTTTTTTATTAATAGTAAAATTTTGTAATATCTTCTTTAATTTTTAAACTAATTGATTAATTTGCTTCTATTTTACTTGTTTTTTGTAAAATTATGTGTTATTATTGGAGTAGATTAATGTCGAATTTTGTTGTAGGAGGTATTAAGAATGAAATCAACTGGGATTGTTAGACGTGTAGATGAGTTGGGAAGAATCGTTATTCCTATCGAATTACGTAACAAATTAAAAATAGCTGAAAAGGATCCTATAGAAATATATGTTGATGGTTCTTCTATTATTTTGAGAAAATATGAAGAAACTTGCGTTTTTTGTGGTGGAACTAAGAATGTAGTTGAATATAAGGGCAAATTAGTTTGCGAAAAATGTGCTCAAAATATTTCAACTATGGCTGACAATATGAAAAAATAATCAATAGAAAATCTATTGATTATTTTTTTATAAATTTTTTGTAAATCTCATCCTTTGGGACTTTATTATTTTTTGCAATTTGTTTTATTATATCTTTTTTTGTCATCCCTATATTAACATAATATAAATACTGTTCATCTAAAGTCATCTTATTTAAGTTTTCAATTTCAACTTCTTTCTCTGTTTTACTATGCATTTCAAATAATATTATATATTCCCCTTTTACCTCACTTAGTATACTTAGTACTTCTTCAATTTTTCCTCTTATGTAACCTTCATGAATTTTTGTAAGTTCTTTTGCAATTACTACTTCTATATTTCCGAATCTCTCTAACATTTCACTTAAGGTCTTTTGAAGTCTATGTGGAGCTTCATAAAAAATTATTGTCTTATTTTGTCTACTTATGTCATCTAGTTTCTCATTTCTTAGTTTTTTATCAAGTGGTAAAAAGCCATAAAAACAGAATTCTTTTGTGTTTAATCCAGATGCAATTAAAGCATTTATCAAGGCACACGCTCCTGGGATTGGAACAATTTCTATGTTTTCCTTTATTGCCTCCTTAACAACTTCTTCACCTGGATCAGATATTCCTGGAGTTCCTGCATCTGTTACAAGACCGATACTCTTCCCCTCTTTTAGAAGTTTTATTAATACTTCTGTTTTAGTGTCTTCATTGTGTCTGTGATAACTTATCATAGGCTTAGATATTTCTAGGTAATTCAATAGTTTTAGTGAATGTCTTGTATCTTCTGCGGCAATTATGTCTACATTGCGTAAAGTTTCTACTGCTCTGTATGTTATATCTCCTAAATTTCCAATTGGTGTTGCTATTAAATATAATTTTCCTAACATGACTTTTCTCTCTTTCTTCAAATTAATTTTCCGAATAAATTTCTCTAATTTCCTGTGTGTATTCACCATTTGGTTCATATATAATTAGTGGCTTTTCTACACTAAAAAATTTTTTCCCACTCTTTACACCTTTTATTAGAACAATCGATGGTGCTTCGTTCTTGTATGGATACACTAATCTCATCTCTTTTGGTTCAATCTTAAATTTTCTCATTTCGTTCATTATGTCAACTATACGTTCTGGCTTATGTACTAAATACAATTCACCTTTATCTTTTAGTAGTTGAGATGCAGTGGAGATGAAGTCTGTTAAAGTCGCTTTTACCTCATGCCTTGCTATCAATTTGTTCTCGTTTTCGTTTGTTTTTCCTCTTCCTACTTCCTTATATGGTGGATTCATCACAACAGCATCAAAACTATTTTTCTTTAATAAATTTTCTTTAAATATGTCATTTATGTCAACTTTGAGAATTTTAAATTTATTTTCGAGGTTGTTTATTTTTATACTCCTCTCTGCCAAATCTGCAACATCTTCTTGTATCTCCACTCCAATTATTTCTTTTAGTTTACTTTTTTTGCATAATAGTAAACCTACTATTCCATTTCCAGTCCCCAAATCGGCGACTCTTCCATTGCTCTTCAGGCTTTTTGCAAAATCAGATAAAAGAACACTATCTATTCCAAAACAAAAAAAGTTTTTATTTTGAATAATCTTTAGTCCTTCAAATTGTAAATCATCAATTCTTTCATTTTTATTAATCGTCATTACCGAATTTCCTATCACTATTTTATTTTTCGTTAATATTATATATCAAATGTCTAATTATGTAAATAGTGAGGAGATAAATAATGAATAGAACAACAAATCACCTGTATAAAAAATATAACTGTTATAATAATAACTTCAACGCGTGCAATTTATGTAAACATTGTAATCAAAAATGCTGTTATTCCAATTCTTCTTTATTAGATTCTCTATATTGTGTAGAAAATTTTCTTTGCTGTACCCAAAAAATTTCTATTTTGTGTAAATTTTTCAGAATGTTCAAATAAAAAAGATACTTCTTGTCATTCACTTCTTATAAAATTTTGTGAGAATTCTACTTCTCCATCATTGAATTTAAGATTTGCCTCTCCATTTATCAATATTTTTACTGAATTTACCTCTGTTAATTCAGTAACAGTATTAACAATACAGTTTATAGTGTTGTTTTCTTCGTCTTTACCACCCACATGATTTGTAACAAACTCTGACGAAAAATTAATCTTCAGCATATCTCCCTCCAAACTTGCTCCGATTAACATTGTTCCATTAGGAATTGAACTCTCATGATTATCATTTTTTGGTCCATCAATTAATAAATTTATTATAACTGTATACGGATCTTTCATAAGTTCTTTCACATCTATCAACCTTGCCTCAGGCTCAACTTTTCTTGTGTTTTTATTAAGAAAATATAAAGATATCATGGTTTGTCTTTCCTGCTCCTCTGATATTTCTTCTTGTGGTTCATATTCTATATTTTCTGTTTTGCTATTTTTCTTGCTACTTTGTATAAAATACATTATAATCCCAGTAATACATAAAATAATAATGATAACAATAATAATTTTTTTTAATCCTTCTTTCATACTATTCCTCCTTAAATACTATTTGATAACATGTCTATTCAATGTAGGACAAAATAGAACTCTAATTTTACTCATAATTAAATTTCACACAAAATACACAATAAGACTATTTTCTAAAAAAAACCTTACAATTTCACTACTTGCAAGATTTTTAATGTTTCTTTTAACTATCCTTTAAAATTTGACAAAATGCGATTTTCCGTATAAAATTAAGGTGATTTATAAGATTTCAAGGAGTAAATTTATATGAGCAAATTATTACATGTTGGCCTTGACGTTGGCTCAACAACAGTTAAAATTGTTGTACTGGACGAAAATTTAAATACTTTATATACAAACTATCAAAGACATAATTCTGATACTAAGAATACAGTATGTGCGGTCCTTGATGATTTAGTGTCTCGTTATTCAGATAGCGAATTTACAATTGCACTTACGGGTTCAGGAGCTATGTCCGCTGCAAATTTCTTGAATGTTCCTTTTATTCAAGAGGTTGTAGCGTGTAAAAGAGCCGTTGAGAAATACATTCCACAGACAGATGTTGTTATCGAGCTTGGTGGAGAAGATGCTAAGATTATTTATTTTGGCAAGTCTATCGAACAACGTATGAACGGAACTTGTGCTGGTGGTACTGGTGCTTTCATAGATCAAATGGCATCACTTTTAAACACTGATTCTGGCGGATTGAATGAGCTTGCTAAAAAGCATACGATTATCTATCCAATAGCTTCTCGCTGTGGGGTTTTTGCTAAGACCGATGTGCAACCTTTAATAAATGAAGGTGCCGCAAGAGAAGACATTGCAGCATCAATTTTTCAAGCAGTTGTGAATCAAACAATTAGTGGTCTTGCTTGCGGTAGACCAATCCGTGGCAATGTAGCCTTCTTAGGAGGTCCCTTAAATTATTTGTCTGAACTTCGTGCAAGATTTATAGAAACATTGCATTTAACAGACAATCAAATTATTGTTCCAAATGAGGCTCACTTATTGGTTGCAAAAGGTGCAGCACTAGATTCATTAGAAATGGAACCTGTTTCTGCTCAAAAGTTAAAGGCAAAAATTCAGATGCTAAGAACATCTCATGATAATACAACAAATCCTTTAAAACCATTATTCGTAACAGATAGCGAATACACAGAATTTAAAGAGCGTCATGCAAAAGATGTTGTAAAAAAAGGCGATTTAAAAAATTATAAAGGTGATTGTTTTATTGGAATAGATGCTGGTTCTACTACTACAAAGCTAGTTGTAACAGATACAGAAGGAGCCTTGCTATATTCTTTATATGCAGGCAATGAAGGGAATCCATTAAAGAGCGTTATTAAAATGCTTAAGAATTTATATTCTGTAATACCAGAAACAGCTACAATAAGATGTAGTGGTGTTACTGGTTACGGAGAAGCCTTGATAAAAACGGCTTTAAATGTGGACTTGAACGAGATTGAAACTATTGCACATTACACTGCAGCTAAGAAATTTATGCCAAATGTAACAAGCATTGTTGACATTGGCGGTCAAGACATGAAATATATTAAACTAAAAAATAATTCTATAAATAATATCATGCTAAATGAAGCTTGTTCTTCTGGTTGTGGTTCTTTTATAGAAACTTTTGCAAAAAGTCTAGGTCTTACAATACAAGAATTCGTGGACTCTGCAATAGAAGCCAGAAATCCTGTTGATCTAGGTTCAAGATGTACTGTATTTATGAATTCAAAAATAAAACAGGCTCAGAAAGAGGGCTATAGCGTTGGAGATATTTCTGCTGGACTTTCTTATTCCGTAATAAAAAATGCAATTCAGAAAGTTATGAAGATTAGAGACCCTAAGACTATGGGTAGCCACATCGTTGTTCAAGGTGGAACTTTCTATAATGATGCTGTTCTTCGTGCATTTGAATTACTTACTGGCAAGAATGTTGTAAGACCTGATATTGCTGGTCTTATGGGTGCTTATGGTGTTGCTCTTCTTGCTCAAGAACAATATGAAGCTAATAAAGACATGGAATATAAATCTACTATTGCAACATTAGATGATATCGATAAACTAAAAGTCGAAACATCTCATATTCGTTGTAATGGCTGTGAAAACCATTGTTTACTTACAATAAATAAATTCAGTAATGGAACTAGACATATTTCTGGTAATAGATGTGAAAAAGGTGCAGGAATTGTTTCTGGAAATACAGAACTTCCAAACTTAGTTAAATATAAATACAATAGAATTTTTGATTATACACCTTTGGAGGAAAAAGATGCACCACGTGGAACCATTGGTATTCCTAGAGTTTTGAATATGTATGAAGATTATCCTTTCTGGTTCACTTTCCTTACAAATTTAGGATTTAGAGTAATTATATCTGAAAAGAGTAATAGGAAAACTTACGAAAAAGGAATGGAATCTATGCCATCTGAGTCTGTTTGCTACCCTGCAAAACTTTCTCATGGACATATAATTAGCTTATTAAAGCAAGGAATAAAAACTATTTTCTATCCTTGTATTCCATACTCTAGAAAAGAATATGAAAAGGCTGATAATCATTATAATTGCCCTATCGTAATATCTTACTCTGAGGTTTTGAAAAACAATGTAGAAGAATTAAAAGATCCAAGTGTTACATTCTTAAATCCATTCTTACCTTTAGATGTAAAAACTTTACCTGAAACTATACTTGGTCTACCTGAGTTTAAAAAATATAATTTTACAAAGAAAGAACTTACAGAAGCAGCTAAAAAAGCTGAAGAAGAATATCAAAAATGCAGAAGCGACATTCATGAGGAAGGTCGTAAAGCAGTTAAATATCTAGAAGAACATAATCTTAAAGGTATAGTGCTTGCCGGACGTCCATACCATGTTGACCCAGAAATAAACCATGGAATTGATACTTTAATTACAAGCCTTGGTTTAGGAGTTATAACTGGCGACAGTATTGCAAATGAAGTTGTTCCAAAGGCTCCATTAAGAGTTGTAAATCAATGGGTATATCATGCAAGACTATATGCTGCGGCAGATTTTGTTGGACATCATGATAATCTTGAATTAGTACAATTAAACTCTTTCGGCTGTGGTGTTGACGCAGTTACAACAGACCAAGTTGAAGAAATTTTATCAAGTTTCGATAAAATGTACACATTAATAAAAATAGATGAAGTAAATAATCTTGGTGCAGTTAGAATACGTATTCGCTCACTTCTTGCTAGTATGAATAAGCGTGAGAAAGATAATATTCAGGCTCGTGGTGATGGTGATTATACTGCTAAGAAAAAAATATTTACAAAAGATATGAAAGACTACACAATTCTAATTCCACAAATGGCTCCTATTCACTTCGAGCTAATCGAATCAGCCGTTAGAGCTTGTGGATATAATGCAGTACTTTTAAGAGATTGTACAGAGCATACAGTAGAAACTGGATTAAAATATGTAAATAATGATGCTTGTTATCCTTCAATTCTTGTAACTGGTCAAATGATAGAAGCATTAGAATCTGGAAAATACGATATAAATAAAACAGCATTAATAATGTCTCAAACTGGTGGTGGCTGTAGAGCTACAAACTACATTGGATTTATTCGTAAGGCCCTAAAAGATGCAGGATTTGCAAATGTTCCAGTAATTTCATTCAATGTTGTTGGAATGGAAAAAATGCCTGGATTTAAGATTACTCCAAAGTTGGTTGAAGGATTACTAAAAACCGTTGTCTATGGAGATTTGCTACAAAAAATGCTTACAAAAAATAGAGTATATGAAATTCATAAAGGTGAAACTCAAAAGCTATTCGAAGAATGGTTAGATAAATGCAAAAAATTAGTTGAACATTCTTCACTTTCAGAATTCAAGAAAAGTATCTACGATATGGTAGAAGATTTCGAAAAAATTGAATTAGATACATCTGTTCAAAAACCTAAGGTTGGTATTGTTGGAGAAGTTTTAATAAAATATCACCCTTTCGGAAACAATTTCGTTGCAGAAAAATTGGAAAAAGAAGGCGCCGAAGTTATTCTTCCAGACTTTATGGGATTTGTTAAATTTATGGCTACTCATAAAATCACATTTAATACATTAATAAAAACAGATAAATACAAGGCTAAAATATTTAAAGCAGCTATTAAATTGATTGATATATTAGAAAAAGACGAAAGAATAGCACTTGCAAATTCTAAAAAAGGATATTTACAACCTTGTGATATTTGGGAACTAGAAAACAAAGTAAAAGATGTGCTTTCAATTGGTAACCAAACTGGTGAAGGCTGGTTCTTAACAGCAGAAATGATTGAATATATTGAACATGGTATTCCAAATATTGTGTGTGTGCAACCATTTGCCTGCTTGCCAAACCACGTTGTTGGAAAAGGTGTTATAAAAACAATTAGAGATAAATATCCTTATGCAAATATTTCTCCTGTTGATTACGATCCTGGTGCTAGCGAGGCAAATCAAACCAACAGAATAAAACTTCTTATGGCTGTTGCAAAAGACAATCTAAGAAAAGAAGAAAAAGAAAAAAGCGCAATAGAAAGAGAAAATTTAAAAGCTGAAGTTAAAGAACTAAAAAAACATATAAATAAAAATTAAAATTTAGACTATTTACAAGATTTTTTATACATTGTAAATAGTCTTTTATATTTAATAAAAAATATGATGTGTAAAACAAATATATTACACACCATATAAAATCTAACTCTATTCTTCTGGAGCAATCGTTTCTATACTTACAACTCTTTCTTCTCCAGTTGTTCTCATTAATGTAACACCTTGTGTAGCTCTTCCTAAGATACTAACGTCTTTTACTTTAATTCTAATTATTGTTCCAGAATTTGTTATTAACATTACATCTTCATCTTCGCTAGCCATTCTGATTCCAACTATATTTCCTGTTTTAGGAGTTATTTTATATGTAATTACACCTCTTCCTCCTCTATTTTGTACTCTATATTCCTCTAATTCTGTCCTCTTTCCAAATCCATTTTCAGTAATTGCTAGAAGGGTCGCACTCTTATTATTAGCAAGAATAGATTCCATTCCAATTACAATGTCGTCATCATCAAGTCTAATTCCAAGAACTCCTTGAGCAGATCTTCCAACTGGTCTAACATCTTTTTCATCAAAAGTAATACACATTCCTTTTCTTGTTACAAGTACTACATTATCTTCACCATCGGTCAATCTTACATCTATTAACTCATCATCATCTTTTAAATTAATAGCAAGTAGTCCTGTTTTTCTTGAAGAATCATATTCTTTTAATGGAGTCTTCTTAATTAATCCACTCTTTGTTGCCATTAATAAATATTTACCATCTTCAAAGCTTTGGATTGGTATAATTGCAGATATTTTTTCTCCTGCATCCAAACTTAATAGATTTACTATTGCCGTTCCCTTTGCAGTTCTTCCTGCTTCTGGAATTTCATATCCTCTTAATCTATACAATTTTCCTTTATTACTAAAGAATAATACTGTATCATGAGTTGATGTCGTAAATATTTGCTTTACAAAATCTTCTTCCCTTGTTGAGATACCTGTTATACCTTTTCCGCCTCTTCTTTGGCTTCTATATGTATCTATTGGCATTCTCTTAATATAACCAAAATGAGTTAAAGCAACTACCATCTGTTCTTCCTTTATAAGGTCTTCTTCGTTGAATTCGCCTTCGGCAGCAACAATTTTGGTTAATCTTTCATCTCCGTACTTTTCTTTAATTTCGGTAAGTTCTTCTTTAATTATGTCAAATACCAATCTTTCGCTTCCTAATATTTCTCTTAAATGAGCTATTAATTTCATTAACTCATTATATTCTTCTTCTATCTTTTCTCTTTGCAATCCAGATAATGTTTTCAATCTCATATCTAGTATTGCTTGTGCTTGAATATCAGAAAGACCAAATCTTTCCATTAATCGTTCCTTTGCATCATCATAAGATGATCTTATAATATTAATTACCTCATCAATATTATCTAATGCAATTTTTAATCCTTCTAATATATGTGCTCTTGCTAAAGCCTTATCTAGTTCGAATTGAGTTCTACGTAATATTACATGTTTTCTGTGGTCTATATAATAATCCAAACATTGTCTCAAAGTTAGAATCTTTGGTTGTCCATCAACTAAAGCAAGCATTATTATTCCAAAAGTATCTTGCATTTGAGTATTTTTGTATAATTGATTTAATATAACTCTTGCATTTGCATCTTTTTTAAGTCCAATATGTATTCTTACAGCATTTTCCCTGTCCGATTCATCTCTTAGTTCTGAAATTCCTTCAATTCTTTTTTCTTTTACAAGATTTGCAATATTTTCAATTAATTTTGCTTTATTTACTTGATATGGTAATGATGTAACAATAATTTTTTGTCTTCCATTACTCATTTCCTCTATTTCGGCCTCTGCTCTTACGGTTATCTTTCCTTTTCCTGTTGCATATGCTTGTTTGATTGCATCTCTTCCAAGAATCATTCCTCCAGTTGGGAAATCTGGCCCTTTTATTATTTGCATTAATTGTTCATCAGTTACATTATCATCGTCAATAATTTTTATAATACCATTTATTACTTCAGTTAAATTATGTGGTGGAATATTTGTTGCCATACCAACAGCAATACCAGAAGAACCATTTACTAAAAGTGCTGGAATTTTTGCTGGTAACACGGTTGGCTCTTGAAGTCTATCATCAAAGTTAGGCATAAAATCAACTGTATTTTTTTCAATATCAGTTAGCATAACTTCTGCAATCTTAGACATTCTTGCTTCCGTATAACGGTAAGCAGCTGCTCCATCACCATCGATTGAACCAAAGTTTCCATGTCCATCAATTAATGGATATCTAAGCGAGAATGTTTGTGCCATTCTAACCATAGCATCGTATACAGATGAGTCTCCATGTGGATGATATCTACCTAAAACGTCACCGACTGTAGTAGCAGATTTTCTATAAGGCTTGTCCGATGTTAATCCATCTTCATACATAGTATATAGAATTCTTCTATGAACTGGTTTTAAACCATCTCTTACATCTGGTAAAGCTCTAGATACAATAACACTCATTGCGTAATCTATGTACGCAGTTTTCATTTCTTCTTCAATGTCTCTTTCAACAATTTTTCCATCTCTGTCTTCTATAACATTTTCTTTGTTATTTCCTGTATCCTTTGAGTCCATTTTTTTACCTCTTTTCTAAGTTTTATCTATGTTTGTATTATACTAAAACGACAGTATTTTTGCAAGCAAAAAGGCCTATTTTTTCTAGTTTTTTTTATAGTTTTAAAGCATTTTGACAAGTGCTAATTCTTCATCTGTAAGATTAAAATTTTTACCATTATTCTTTATTAACATATGTAAATTTTCAACAGTTCGAGCATTTTTTATAGTATTTTCTATTGGTGCAACATTCTTGATTTTATCTTTAATTTTTTCAAACTCTCTTTGCATCCCATCAAAGTCTTTATTATTAAAATACACACTCCAGTTTTTAGTGTATTTTTCTAATTTTTCAATATTATTTACCTGGTTTTCAAATTCTCCTTCAATATTTTTTGTTATATTATTCATTAATGCATTTTTTCCGGCTTTTAGAGTTTTACCAACAGCATATGGCAATTTTCCATTATCAACAACTTTATTAATTGTAAAATTTAAAACACTTGATATCCCATCAATTATTCCTCCTGATTTTACGGCTGTTTGCATTTGTTCAATATTCTCAAAATTTCCTGTAAATATTCCCATTGCACTTTTTCCAAAGTTTATTGCAGTATCAATTGCAGTTTTAATACCTTCTTTAAATCCATTTTGTATAAAACTATCTTTTATTTCTATAATTTGATCTTCTATTACATCTGGTAATAAATATCTTAGTCCAATATTTAGCCCAGTATTAACAGCCCTTCCAATTCCAGTTTGAAGAAACTCTCTCTGTTTATTCTCCATTGACACATTATTTGACAATTCATTTTCAACATCTATACTATTCAATATTTTCCTCCTTATTATTAATTATTTCATCCTCAAAATCAAAACTTTTAATTTCTGCCAATATATGGTTTTCACCCACAAACATTAACGATTCTCCTCTTCTTAAAGACTTTATATCAATTTCTTCTTTTTCAGAAATATTCGTGTACTTTTTTAAAACTTTTATATTCTCTTCTTCTAATGAAAAAAAATTTTTTATACTTGTATTGTTTACTATACTCTTTCCAAAATTTCCTTCATCCAAACTAAATAAATCCGAAACATCTTGTGTTATTGCAACAGCGCTTCCCCCATATTTCCTTATTGTTTTAAATATTTTATACACAAAACTTGCTACAGTTTTATTAGATGTTACTCCAATTAACCTCCATATTTCATCAAGATAAATAGCCTTTTTGTTTTTTCTGTTTTCCTTTATCTTGTCCCAAAATAATTCTGTAAAAATATACATCCCATATTTTAAATTATCTTCTCCTAATTCGTAAACATCTGCTATAATCAACTTATTATCTAGTGTTATATTAGTATGATTGTTAAAAAAACTCAATGAGCCTTTTACAAAAGGCAATAATTTAATTTTGAATCTCTCTGTGTTTTTGTCTTTACTTAAGATTCTATAAAAATCTTCAAGTATTGGCATATCTATCGTACTTTTAAAACATTTCTTTTGTCCATTCTTATTATTTGATTCATACAAGCTTTTATCATCAAAATTAATACCTTTCTCATCATATGTTTCTATGAGCTTTTCTTCAATTAGCCCCTTTTCTTCTTCATTAAGTTCACCAAACACAAGATTAAAAAAGCCAATTAATTTTATTATTTTATTTGCTAGAAAGCCTTTTTCTCCCTTTTCAACACTTTCCTTTCTTATATCAAAAATATTAATGTATGTTTGTGAATTAGGTCCAATTTTTAATAAAGAACCTTCCAATTTATTGCATAAATTAGTATATTCCCTTTCTGGGTCTATAACATATTGCTCTATCCCGAAACAATCTACACCTTAAAATATTCAATTTTATATAATAAGATTTTCCTGCTCCACTCGTTCCAAACACGCACATATTTGCATTTTTATATTTTTCTTGATCAAATCTGTCAACAAAGATCAGCGAATTATTATAAATATTTTTTCCTATAAAAATTCCATCTGTATCGCATATTGATGATGAAATAAAAGGGTATGTTGAAATTAATCCTCCGGTCAACATATTTTTTTTAGTTGCATCTTTTACGTCTTTATGATTTATCATAAGAGGTAGCGTAGATAAAAACGCTTGCTCCTGTCTAAAATATGCTTTTCTTACTTTTATACCTCTACTTTGAAGAATACTAATAATTTTATCTACATTAAGTCTAAGACCTTTTAAATCTTTACTGTATGTCGTTATGTATACATATAAATAATAAAATTCCTCATCTCCAACTTGTATCTGTTTCCTAATATATTTAGCATCATCATGCGAAAATTCAATAACATCAATATCCTGTCTATTTTTTCCCATATCTAAATCAACAGCAGTATTACCTATATTGTATGTTAAATCTTTTACAATTTTGTATGGATCTTGCTTTTCATAAAAAATAGACATGTTAATATTTATATTTGAATCAATCAGAGTCTTAAATATTAAATCATTATGTTCTCTCGTATAATCAATAACAAGCAATGACGCACAAAAATTTTCATCTATTTCCATATACATTGGATTATTTAAATTAATATAACTTGGACTTAGCTCATTCTTTTGTTTATTTATTATTGTTTTTTCATTATTAATCTTTATCACTTTCCTTTTTTGATTCATCATTATTAAAAAATATACAATTTTTTAGAATATCTATAGTCCCATCTTGGCTATTAACATTTGTTACTATATTTCCACACCTTAAAAGACCTTCTTTAATTTTTAAATATTTTTCATTTAATTGGTCTACACATATTTCCTCTTTATTATTTTGTTGAGATTGTTTAATAAGAATAAAAAATTGTTTTGAATCTGATTTACTAATTGACTTAATCTCTTCTATTTCCTGTAAATATTTATCTGAAATCTGCTGCAATACTTTTGATTCTTTATTTTTGTTATTAATTATTTTAGATATATGATTATTTAAATCTTGTTTCTGACTTTTTACTATTATTTGAATATCAAAATCACATGTCTTTAAAAACAATTTGTATGAATTTAAAATAGCTTCTTTTTCCAAATTAGACTTTAGATTATAATTTACTGGTTTAACTTTTAAGATCATAACATAAAAATTATTTTTTAATTTTATAATTCCATTATCTAATATTTTTTCAAATGGCAGCCATCTTTGTATAGAATGTATAACAATAAGTATCATCTCCTTTTTCTATCATAAAATGATTTTAATTTGAAACTTCATAAAAGTCAAGAAAATTCGTTCGACTAATTCTTACATAATTATATATAAATAAAAATTTTGTATCTTTTTTCTTCTTTTAAGTTGAAGAAAATCCATCTTGCCTTTATATGAATTTTTAATTTTATATCATAACGCAGTACATTATGTAATTCTTTTTTAACATTTTTATATGGTATACAAGTTTGCCGTTTTTTCTTATTTCCCTTAGTTTTTTTCATTGTATTTACTTATATGTTTTCTTTATTCGCACATTATTTATAAATTTAAAACTTTTTATTAAAAATAATGATATTGCTTTTTTATTATTTTTTTATAAAACTATTCCTTTGTTCATAATTTTATTTATTTTTTTATTTTTATTATTCTTTTTTTCAAGATT
>UMEP01051709.1_pt1 | contig 14348 bp, 14 predicted proteins | sample 1964771 | NCBI WGS metagenome assembly UMEP01 (sample SAMEA4836022, study PRJEB28245) | human gut metagenome | biome: gut microbiome; material: fecal sample | place: Denmark | collected 2008 | reverse complement strand
TTGCATTTTTCAATGAAGAAGGAAGCTCTGATATTCAATATTAGAGTAGGTCACACAGCCTTGGGTTATGATTTGAAATTTTTTCTAAATTTTTCCTAAAAACATATTGCATTATGTGTTGTTGCGTGCTTTAATAAAGACATGTAAGGATAATATATTATATTATCCTATACAGTATTATAAATGTTACAAATATTACACCTATTAATTTATGAAAGGAGAGTTCTATTATGGCAAACACAAAGCCTACAAATCTTGTAAGAGTGAATGATTCTATGATTCATGACACAAAGCAGCAGGGTCTTAAAGCTGTTACACTTGGACTTCGTGATAACGAAGGTAATCAGAAAGTTGGTACAATTTTCGTATCTGAGAAGCAGATAAACGCTGATAAGAAGACAGCAGATTTGTCTAAGAGTCAGCAGAAATCTTATGTTGCATTAAATCGTGACAAGGATTATACATTCTCTGTTAAGACAGGAAAAGATGCAGATGGCAAGCCTGTTTTTGAAAATTCAAAGATTTCTGGTGCTGATATTATCGACCAGAATAAGGCTTATTTGAAAGAAAGAACAGCGCAGCGTGAGAGAAACATCGAAGCGTCTGTACAGGAGCCAAGTCAGCAGGCTGAGACAGAAGCTGAAGGACCAGTGGCTTAAACAATTACTTGAATTTACGGACACAATCAAGAGAAAAACCCAGCATTTATTGCCGGGTTTTTCTTTTTTAGTTATTTGTTGTGTTTTCATCATCACTGTCTGTTTTGTTATCAGCGAGTGTGACAAAGATTTCTGAATGTTCTGTTTTGTTAGAAACAGTTGTGATTGGTTGCAACAGCCATGGCTGTAAATCAATGATTTCTTTGTCATCTGGTGTTACAAATGTGTAAATGGTTCCGAGGTCTTCCAGATAGAACGGTGTACGTAAGAAATCACGTAATAACATTCCTGCGAATGCAGTTGTATTATCTGGTTTAATCATGCTTTTTGAAAACGCATCTGCAGGTTTTACGTTAGGGTCTTTTGTGGTAAGGTTTGCATAGATGTATTTGTTTAAACAATCATGACAAATCTGGTGTCTGATTGGCATGTTCGGTTCAATAGCGTTTTGAATGAACAGATTACTACATTCTGTTTCTTTGCCACAAAAATCACATGTCATTTTCATGCTCATTGTTGTATTCTTCCTTTCTTAAATTTTGGTATATATTTGAATTATAGCAAAATTGTATTGATAAATCAATGTATTTTGAAATATGAATTTTGAGTGGTCATTTTTTGCCCATTTATGGATGTATATTTTGTATTGTGGATACAAAAGTGGGCAAAAAACGCCCATTTATGGGTAATATTATAATATCATTATAAATATGTGGCAAATTTGGACACTTTTTGTCTATAAATAAAATACTTATTTGGTGCTAAAAAATGCCCATTTATGTGTTGACTTTTTCATGTTGGTATGCTATACTAAATACAGTTGAAAGAGATACATGATTCAACATTATATTAGGAAAGGGGAACCGACTATGTCCAACATGACAACGACAGCAAAGCGTTATCGTTTACAGGTTCCGGCTGAGGATATATCTGTACAGGAATGGATTGAAGCTCAGATTAACATTTCAACGTCAATTAGACAGTTAATCAGAGAAGATATTATGAAAAACGGATATACTGATGTGACTTGTAGGCGAGTAGAACAGGGTCCAAAACGTGGTCGTCCAACAAATGCCGAATTAGAACGTCGTGCAGAGGAAAACGATTCTGTTGAGGAAGTAAAACCTGTTGCAACAATGACGCAGGCTGAAAAATCGCAAACAACAGTAACTCAAAACACAAATCAACGTACAAGTACAGCGTCGAAAGTCCATACGTTTGTACAGGATGATACACCAAAAAATCCAAGCATGAGTGCTTTACAGGATTTGTTAAGTTAAAATTAGATAAGAAAAGGAGATAAAAAAAATTATGGCGAATAAAAATTTAACAATGCATATGATTGCAGGTCTTGATATCGGTAATGGATATGTGAAAGGTTCTACATCGGTAAATGGTTCTGAAAAGACAACTATTGATTTCATGTCAGGTGTTGCAGTTCAAACACATAGTCATGACATCAAAACAAAAGAGGAAGATTCGGAGAGTCTTATCAAAGACATCTTTAACGAAATGGAATGCTCTTTTGATACACCTATGATTACAAATAACTTTCACAGATTGTTTGGTAGACGTGGTGTTTCGTCAGGACGTTCTGTAAATGAGTTTGATGTTTCATCAACCATGTCTAAAGCAGATGATGAGTTATCAAGTATTCTCGTATGCGGATGCCTTGCCGGTAAAGCTTTACAGGCTTATTTCAAAGCAACACAGAAACTTCCAACAGAGACCATTCAGGTGTATGTTGATGTATTGACATTGGCTCTGCCAATTACGGAATACAAGGCAAAGAGAAAAATGTATGCTCAGAAGTTCAGAGAGGATACACATATGGTAACTATCTACAATTTTGAGCGTCCAATTCGTGTCGAGTTACACATTGATGATGTGAATGTAACTGCAGAGGGTGCATCTGCTCAGTACGCTATTGTAGCATATGGTACACCTTTGATGCAGGCATTGCTTGATGATTTGGCACAGCAGGGTGAAAAATTGGAAGGTATCACAGCAGCTGACGTGCTTGCTGCAGAGAATACTGTTGGTATTGATATCGGTGAGGGTACAGTAAACTTCCCTGTATATCAGAACGGCAGATTCAATCCCGATGTATCTATGAGTTTCTCAAAGGGTTATGGTACTGTTTTGGAACAGGCAAGAGACCGTTTGGATGAAATTGGTTTCCCATTTGCTTCAAGAAAATCACTTGCTGATTTCTTGATGAAGAAACCGTCACCATTACAGCAGACAAGATATAACCGTATTATGCAGGTAGTACGTGAGGAATGTGACGGTTTTGCTGATGAAGTCGGACAGGAGTTCTTGAAAGTAATGTCAAGATGCGGTTCTTATACTGAAGTTGTATTCGTTTACGGTGGTGGTTCTGGTCCATTGAAAGAGTTCTTACATCCAAGACTTATCGATATCAGCAAACACTTCGGTGGTGAAGATGTATCTTATCCAATTCTGTACTTGAACAGCATGTATTCAAGAACCTTGAATCGTGAGGGTCTGTACATCATGGCAAGAACGATTGCAGAAGCAAAAGCGAAAGAAGCCAAAGAAGCAGCTGCAAAGAAATAAGCAGAATAAATTAGCATAAATGACATAAAAAGCGTGATATTAGTATGAATATCACGCTTTTCAGGCAGTTTTTGAAGAAATTATAAGTTTATTACATTGTTATTCGATGAAACTTTATAGTGGCAGAAAAGCAAAAAAAATTAAGGAGATTTTAGAAAATGATAGTTCAGAGAGTTGAAAAACATCTGATAAAACAGAATAATGCATATTATCCTATGTTTTGTGATTTTGCTCATAAAGCAAAAAATCTCTATAATCATGCAAATTTTCTTGTAAGAAATGAATTTATTAAAAATAATAAATGGCTTCGTTATAATGAATTGGATAAGATGTTAAAAGCGGATTTGAAGTTTGATGATTATAAACAAATGCCAACTGCTCAATCAGCACAACAAACACTTCGTCTTTTAGATGGAAATTGGAAGTCATTCTTTAAGATAATTAAAGATTGTTCAAAAAATAAAGATAAATATTTAGGTAGACCTAAATTACCTAAATATAAAGCAAAAGATGGCAAGCACATTCTTATTCTTACAAATCAAAATGTAAGATTAAAAGATAATATACTTGTTTTTCCAAAAACATTTTGTGGATTTATTATACAGCCACAGTTTATCAAACATGATAATTTTGTTTCTTTTCAGCAGGTGAGATTTATTCCTCATTATAAATCATTCATTGTAGAACTTGTATATAATATAGACGTTCCGAGTACAATTTTACCTGATAATAAGAGATATTTGAGCGTAGATATTGGTATAGATAACTTAGCAACTGTTGTAAATAATATAGGATTGCAACCTGTAGTAATCAATGGTAAAGGTCTGAAATCAATTAATAAATACTATAATAAGCAAATATCTCATTATCGGAAAATAGCTAAAAGAATGAATGGTAGAGATTATACAAACAGAATGGATAATCTTACTATGAAAAGAAATTGTAAGATAAATGATTATATGCATAAAGCAAGTAAATATCTTATAAATTATGCCATTGCTAATGATTTTAATACTATTGTAATTGGCAATAATAAAGAGTGGAAACAAAAATCTACTATGAGTAAAATAGTAAACCAATCATTTGTAGGAATTCCTCATATGAAATTTATTGAAATGGTGCAATATAAAGCCCAGAATGTTGGAATTAATGTTATCTTAACTGAAGAAAGTTATACGAGTGGAACAAGTTTTTTAGACAATGAAAAACCCGTTAAAGCCAATTATAACAAAAAGCGTAGAGTACATAGAGGATTATTCGTAAGTAACAATGGTATAAAAATAAATGCTGATGTTAATGGTGCATATCAAATTATGAAAAAAGTATTTCCAAACGCATATAGCAATGGAATACAGGGTGTAGTGTTACATCCAATTAGAGTAAGTGTTGCGTAAGTAATACTGACTAATAAACATTTTATATTTTCAATTTGATTAATAAAGTGATAACATTTAGTAATAAGATTAGTAAAGAGGATGTGATATTTATGGGACACATTATGACATATATAAATGACTGTCATGGCGTTGGCAAAACAACATTAACGTTTCATACAGTTTGGCGTTTACATGAAAAAGGTTATCGCATTTTGGTAATTGATTTCGATGGTCAGGGTATTACGTTCAGTTCTATGTGTGGACTTGATACAGGTATATTAAAAGAGAAAGTAAAAGAAAAGCAGTCATTATATCATGTGTTTGCAGGTGACTGTAAAGCGCAGGATGCAATGATTTCTGTGACGGAACGTCTGGACGTTCTTTCGTTTGGTATGAATCTTTCTTATATGCAGCCAATGACATCAATTGAGCATTTTCAGCAGTTAGTAGACGAAATCAAAGACCAATACGATTATATTTTTATAGACGTAAATTCGTCACCGGATTGGCGGTATGCATTGACACTTTCTGTTGTTGATTATGCTATTATTCCAATTGATTGCTCAAAGAGTGCAAATTTACTTGATTGTATGGGCATATTAAATATCATTAGTTCCATACAGGAACAATTTCATAGTCATGTACAGATATTAGGTTTTGTTGCTAATTATGTGGATGATAATGATATACAGTTGTATGATGATTTTAAAAGACGAATGGCATTGTACAGATATAAGGTATTTGATACCTATGTACCTGTCAGTGATGTAATTGATGCTTTTACAGATGGTCCTTTTACGATGAAGCAGAAACAGCCAGTGTATGATTTGTTTGATAAGTTGATTGAGCAGTTGGCAATTATATAATAGGGTGATGTGAATATATTGAGTTTTAAAGCGTCTGAGTGGCTCTCAGACGCTTTTTTATATGCTGTGCGATAACTTGTTAGGGTATCATGGCAAAATGGCTTAGAATGGTAAATACGTGATGTTAATATAATTGATAAGACAATGATAATGTGTAAGCATTATGCATTATTATTCAACAATAATATATATAATTATTGTTGCAGTTTTTCAAATATATGCTAAAATATACTTAAGACATAGCTGAGAACGTCGTAATCATATCTATATACTTTTGTAATTCATATTATGATATGTTCTTAGCCTATTTAGTAAAAACGCTTAAAACGCGAAATACAGCGTTTCAGGGCTATATGCTATTAGTGTACACGGAAAGGAGAGTTACATATGAGCAAGAAGAAAAAGGTTATTTTAACGGTTGTGTGTATTGCGTTATTGGTTCTTATTGTGATTGGTGCTGTGATTTGGTATCAGATGTCGATGTCACCTGATGTTTGGGGACCGGGTGATTTTCCGATGCCAGATAATTCAATACGAATTATATGTGAACGTATTGTGACATATCATACATAATTGTTTACATGAAAATGTGGGGTGATTGGTATACCATCACCCCCTATTTTTTTTTTTGTTTTTATGGCTTTTCGTGTCCATTTTGTGGCTCTTCGTGGCAATTGTCAGACAAATAACCATTTAGTAGAGAACTTTCTTAGCTTTTGTCAGACTATTTATAATATTGTCTATTCATTTTTAAGTATTTACAGCAATATGTCTGTTTATTGTGGACACGATGGACACGATAGATTTTTTATCGTGTCCAATTTGCGGTCCACAAAGAATCCTTTATTTTCGGGCATTATATATATATTTTTATACTTTGGACACGATGGACACGTAAATTTTAATTAATATATAGGCATTCATCTCGATTTTTCCCTTATAATATATATAGGGGTCAAAATTAATGCTATATAAAGGTTTTGTTTTTTTCGTGTCCATCGTGTCCATTGGATGTCAAAAGTGCTTCAAACCCGCATAAACACTGGATTTTTTTGTGGACACGATAGAAAAACGCTTTCGTGTCCACACTTCTGTAAAAAGTGCTTCAAACCCGCATGAATACTGAGTTTTTTCGTGGACACGATAAAATTTTCTATCGTGTCCACGTACATATGTTCGGATGGGTGTTGTGCAAAATTACTATAATCAACCCTATTCGATGTAAATGTAAGATAATACATTTTAATGTTGACTTTTATTACATCATATGCTATAATTTCATCAGTCAAAATGTAATTGACTGACCAACAAAAACACAAATGAAGTGAGGTAATGAGCTTTATGAAGCAAGAAGAAAGAGTGAATGAAACATCTTTTGATAAAAAGATTTGTCTGACAATTCCAGAAGCCTGTGCGTATTCTGGTTTAGGACGCACAACGATTGAGTTGTTATTGGACAACCCTGATTGTAAATTTGTATTGAAAGTAGGTACACGACGTTATATCAAACGTAAAGCATTTGAAGAATTTTTGAATGATGATGCTACGAAAGAGTTGAAAACAAAATGATAAAGGAGTGATTGTGTATGTCAGATGAAAATATGACTACAACAACAATTCCTAGTTCGCGTAGCAAGTTTGGTTTGATTCGACAAATAACTCGTGATACATTGGATAGTTTGTCGCCGGATGAATTGCGTATACCTTCTGTTGTCGAGACCGAATTGTTGGAAGCATGTAACACGATGATAGATAATGAAAATGCAACATGTGGACATAAATGGAGACATATGGACTCGTTAATTCCATATCAGATTGCGGATGCGATATGCAAGGCATATCCAATTGTGAAAATCATTGGTGCTGAGGATAGTAACGATAGTTCTATGGATTTGATTGCTATTTATCAGGATGATGGAAAAGATAAGGGTATTTATTCGTCCGATGAGTCTGTACTTCGAAATTTGATTCGTCAGTACAGTTATGAAATGACAAACAAAGATGTTATGGAAGTTATGCAGATTTTACAGGATATTCTGCCACGAAAGCGTCGTTGTAACAAAGGAAATTTAGTTGCTGTAGAAAATGGTTTATTCGATACAGATACGAAAAAATTGATAGATTTTGACAAGAAGTATGTATTTTTAACAAAATCAGATGTGCCTTATAATGAACATGCGAAAAATGTTGTCATTCACAATCCTGATGATGGTACAGATTGGGATGTGGAAAGCTGGGTAGAAAGTTTATCTGATGACCCTGAGATTGTACATCTTATTTGGCAGATTCTTGGTGCTATTTTACGTAATAATAAACCGTGGAATAAGTCCATTTGGATGTATTCCGAAAAAGGTAACAATGGTAAAGGTACGTTGTGCGAATTAATGCGTCAGTTAGTTGGACACGGTCATTATGCAAGTATTCCATTATCTGATTTTGGAAAGGATTTCATGCTGGAGCCTTTAATTCGTGCCAATGCGATTATCACGGATGAGAACGATGTCGGAACTTATATTGATAAAGCCGCAAATTTGAAGGCTATTATTACAGGTGATACGATTCAGATTAATCGTAAGTTTAAGCAACCTGTAGCATTTCAGTTTCACGGATTGGTTATCGAGTGTGTAAATGAGCCACCACGTATTAAGGACAAGTCTGATTCTTTTTTTAGACGACAGATATTTATTCCATTTACAAAGTGTTTTACTGGACATGAACGTAAATATATCAAGAATGATTATCTGAAACGTAAAGACGTTTTGGAGTATGTTTTGTATAAGGTTTTGAACATGGATTATGATGAGTTTACCATTCCTGAATCATGTAAAAATGCGTTGGATGAATATAAGTCTTATGTAGACCCAATTCGTGAGTTCATGGAAGAAATCATGCCAAAGGTAAAGTGGGACTTGCTTCCGTATACGTTTTTGTATGATTTATATGTATGTTGGTATCGTGAAACACATACAGGTGACCGCAATATTAAGAGTCAGAGGTCTTTTATTAAAGATATCAAGCTTTTGGTTGAAAATGAATATCCGGCATGGGTAAATACAGATGATTCATCAGGAAAACGTCCGGGCAATTTGATGGATGATATGGAACCTTTAATTGGTACATATAACGTAGAAAAATGGATGAATCCACTTTATAAAACTAATATGGACCCATTGTTGAAGTGTCATCCTTTGAATGTATCAACACGATATCGTGGAATTTATCGTTTAGTTCCTCAGAATGGTTCTGACGAAGATAATATCATAGATGTGGACACGGATGTAACAGACACATCGGACGCATCTGATACATAATTTTTACAGTATCTCACCCGCAATGACGGGTGAGATATTTGGTGTTGTGAAATAGCGTGTAAAATGGTATAATCTATGCATATATCAGATAAAAAGGAGCAGTAATTAAGATGAGTTCTAAACAAAAATCGACAAAAAAGTCTAAGACAGGTGATAAGATTTTAAACATCTTTTTGTATGTGATTGTATTTTGTGCAATTGTTGTTTTAATTTTTTGTTTATCACAGATTGTTCCAAAATTATTGGAATATAGACAGAGTGATTCGTCTTTTGAGCAGATGCAGGATAGTAATGTTACAAAATATGACCCGATTACGGCAAATAGTGATTCGAATGTGAGTTCTGATGTGGATGTGTCGGATGCGTTATCAATTGATTGGGATGCATTTCAGGGTACCGAAATTGTTGCATGGTTTCAGTTGGATGATATTTCTTATCCAATCATGCAGCATACGGATAATTCTTATTATCTGCATCATTTACCTGATGGTTCATATAACGGTGGTGGTTCTATCTTTTTGTTGAATCATAATAATCCATTGTTTACGGATAAGAGTAGTTTTGTATATGGTCATAACATGGGAAATGGTTCCATGTTTGGTAGATTAAAGAATTATATGACAGATGCATCGAAAGACCATTTATTTTATATTTATCTTCCAGATGGTACAAGACATGTGTATCAGTTTTTTAGTGTTGCGACTGTTTTTCAGGAGTCAAAAGCATATACGTGGTCATTTGCATCGGATGATAGTTATATGAATTGGCAACAGTGGATGTTAGATAAGAGTAGGATTGGTACATCATGTACAGCGTCAAAGGACGCAAGATATGTGACGTTATCTACTTGTAATGGCTATGCCGGAACAAATCATCGTTTGGTTATTTGTGGACAGGAAATTCGAGTAGATAAATTGCAGAGTCCTGCAAGCTGGTATGATAGTTATCTGGAACAGTATAATGCTAAAGCTGCAGCAAAACAGCAGCGTGCTGATGATATTTTGAGTCAGTTACAGGCTGTACAGAAATCAAAGATGGATGCTTTGGATAAAGAGCGAAATGGTTTACAGTAGGATTTGCGTAGACGGTGATTTTATTGAAAATTGCCGTCTTTTTTGTTTAATTGCGTCATATTCTTAAACTGTATAAATTGTGATTATTGGTTGATAAATCAATGTTTTTGTGCTATAGTGATATGTACAAAATAATGAAATTGCGTCAAATTTCATGGTGTGTGAAAGGAGAATTTTATGGCTGGTGGAAAAAAATCAGATGTCGGAATGCCATCGCATCGATTGACACTTCGTTTACCTGAGGTTGATTATGAAAAGTTGGCTTATTGGGCGAAGAAAGAGGAAATGTCAATTAATGAGTTTGTTCCTGTATTACTGGAGCAGTATATCGGTATTAAGAATGGTGATTATCAGTTGCCGACATTGGAAATACAGCGATTAAATCAGTTGATTGAGACTGTAAATGTATTGTCTCGTAATATGCAGTCATTAGAGTCCATTACTGTAAATGGATTTGATAGTTTATTGTCATTGACAAAAGGTGATAACTATTTGTTGGAAGATGATGATAGTGATATATAAGTTTTATAAGAAGGAAGTGATATAACATGGCAATTGATAGTTTGGAAAATTTGATGAATGGTATGCCAAAGAAATCAAAGGATGTGCAGTCCGATAGTGCGGAAATTTCTGTGCATGTGCCTAAATCTGATGACACATCACAGCCAAAAAGCACAGAGTCAGCTGTGTCTGATTCAATGTTAGTTGCAACGTCAACATCAACAAAATCAAAGTCAAAAACTAAGCGTCGTTCCGTGCCGGATTATAGTACAGGTACTGGTGTCTTTCGTAACATTCCGTCGAATGTCATTAAGGCTGTGCGTGCAGAGTTTTGTGATGCAACGAATAATACGGATGCGTTAATGGCATATTTGGCTTGTCATGGCAGTGGTTCTGTTGCAGAGCGTGCCAATGCTTGTTTGACGGAAACACAGCAGCAGTTAGTGAAGAATTGGGATGGTGATTCTTATTCTGCTATTGTAAAGCAGATAGAAGCCCTTACCAAGCATCTGGCGAAGTTGTCAAAGACAACGGATGTGATTGAATTGCTGGCAACGTATATGGTGTATGACCGTGTAGGTTTTCGTAATGATAATCCACGAACACCGAAAGATATCAATTTGCGTGAAGACGGTGTTGTGGATGTGGTACTTGCTGCGGAAGAACAGGCGAAAGGTTTTCAGTACGAAAAGAATACGATTCAGGGTAGACCAATTCGCAAATAATACTTGACATTTATACCCAAGTTGGGTATAATGGATAGTGAAGTGAGGTGAGAACAGAATGACAGTAAATGAATTAAGATTAGATGTTGGTATGAGCCAGAGTCAATTTGCGAATCATTTTGGTATTCCGTTACGCACTTATCAGAAATGGGAAATTGGTGAAGCTATTCCAAAGGATTATATTGTTCGTATGATGTACGACCTTTTGGTATATCAGGGAAAGTTGATACGTAAGGGTGGTGAGCCATGATGTCAGTAAAATTGTTCAAGCAAAATAGTGCCGAAGATTATGTGCTTCGTGGATTTTCGCAAAGTGAGATTTTAGATTTTACAAGTGTTGATGTTGGCTATCATGGCAATGCTTTGAAAGCATCGTTAAAAGGCATTGATAGATATGCATATAAAATTTTGTATGTGCAAACAAACTGTAGTTCCGATACGATTTTGGATACGCTGGATAAATACAGTAACGGTCTTGATAAAGAGTCTGTATTGCGATGTCTTGGTATTGCCGGAGCAAATATTGTGAAATTAAAGCAGTTGTTTTCGTCATTGGGTTATGCTGAGGAATTTGCAGCAGCGGATAAAGCACAGCGAAAATTGCATATGAAAAATGGTACAATTGCAAAGTATGGCACGGATAATGTGTTTAAATTATCTGAATTTCAAGAAAAAGCAGGCAATACAAGAGAAGAACGTTATGGCGGTCGGTATACGTTATCGAGTAATTCAAGTTTAGCTGATGATGCAAGAGCTACGTTTGTAGAACATATGAAAGATGATTCGTTTCGTAGTGCAGTGGATGCGAAGAAGAAAGCTACGAATGAGGAACGTTATGGTGATACATGCGTGATGAATAATCCTGATATACGTGCGAAACATCAAGAGACTTGTATGGAAAAATATGGTGTAGACCATCCGATGAGGATTGATAAAAATAGGGCTGCATTTAGCTTACGTTTGAAAGAACATGCTGATGAATATAATAAAAAAAGTCGAGAGACTTGTATGGAAAAGTATGGTGTACCGTATTATTCTCAGACGGATGATTTTCGTCAGATGATGCGTGATAAAGCATTGGCTGAGGATGCAATTGGGCGGATGATGAAATCAATGGTATCAATGTATGGTGTAATGTATTCACATCAGATACCATCTGTGAAAGAACAGTTTCGTCAGCGTGTAATAGATAATCGTGATGATTTTAATCGAAAACGTTTAGCTACTGTTATGAAAAATAATACATTTAATTCATCAAAGTGTGAAGATAAACTTTATGATTTATTAGTTGAATTGTTTGGTGAATCAGATGTTTGTAGACAATATAATTCAGATGAATATCCATATGCTTGTGATTTTCACATTAAATCTCGTAATATGTATATTGAGTTGAATGCACATTGGTCTCATGGTGGTCATTGGTATACAGATGATGATACTGATGTTGTATCATGTTGGTCAGAGCGAAATACAAGTTATTATAATAATGCTATATCAATATGGACAAAACGTGATGTTGATAAACGTAATTGTGCAATTCGAAATAAGTTAAATTATGTTGTATTTTGGGATAAAAAATTATCGGATGCGATTCTTTGGATTGCAATGGGTTGTCCTGATGGTCGTGATTGGTTATATGAGTATTCGTGGTTACCGAGTCGTGATTTGAATATTAATTTTTCTTTTCCGAAGATAAAATCATGTACGAATAGGTCAGTTATAGCAGCTGTAAAAGCAGCAAACGGACATGTATTTTATGCAAATGAAATGAAATTATGGAATGAAAATCCGTGTGTTTTGAAGCATGGTACATTGCAGGCAAGATTATATGAAAATCGTTATAAGTATCTTGGAAAATTGCCATATGAGTTGTCTGATACTGAGATTTTACGTGGTTTATCAATCTCTGGTTTATATCGTGGTTATTCGGTTTTTGATAATACAGGTATGGTTGATTTGATAAAACGATATGATGTAACGTCAATTTATGACCCGTGTGCCGGATGGGGCGAGCGATTATTGACATCTGGCTTGCTTGGTGTAAAATATCAGGGTTGTGATATTAATGCGAGATTATTTGATGGCTATGATAGTCTTATCAATCATTATGATTTACAGGATTGTCATATGCATCTTGGCGATAGTTCTATGTATGATATGCGTAAGCATAATCATGATTGTGTTTTTACTTGTCCACCGTATGAATCCGTGGAACACTATACCACGGTAGGTGCTGAAAATTTTTCTCATGAGGATTTTTTAAAGTGGTGGAAAGAAGTTGTTTTGTATAGTGTTTCTGATACGACACGTATTTTTGCGTATCAGATAAATACAAGATTTAAGGACGACATGAATCAGGTTTTGTTGGATTTGGGTTGGACTTTGACAGAGCAGATTCCTGTTGGAAAAAATGTGGTTAGTCATTTGACAAAACGAAATGGCAAGAAAGAGAAAAAGAACTGGGATGAAATTCAAGTGTTTGTTCGTAAATAAAACAGTCTTAGAAAATGTTGATTTATGAACAAAAACAGCTTGAATGACATTCTAAAACATAGTATAATAAACAGTGTGTGGAACCAGTTTTTGGTAGCACATAGTAAAAAAGGAGTGTTTTCTATGATAGGTATTCTAGCAGAAAAACCATCTGCAGCAAGAAACTTTGCAAAGGCGTTAGGTGGTTCCGCTACAGGCGGTACTTACAATGGTGAGCAGTATATTATCGTTGCTGCCGCAGGTCATTTATATGAGTTTTTACCACCGGATAAGCAGGTTCCGGCGGCATTAGCATCGCAGTATAAAGATTGGAATATTGGTAATCTTCCTTGGAATGAAAAAGATTTTCTTTGGAAACGTAGTCCGAAGAAAGATACAAAACAGTTACTTCATGACATTGAAAAACGATTATCTACATGTGATGAAATCTGTATTGCAACTGATGTGGACCCTACGGGAGAAGGAGAACTTCTTGCGTGGGAAATCTTAGATGAGTTGCAGTTACATCCACAGAAGTTTTCAAGAATGTATTTCATGGATGAATCCGTGCCAGAAGTGCAGAAGGCTTTTGTAAATCGTAAAGTAATACCGTCCATGTTGCAGGATATGGATTATGTAAAAGCAAATTATCGTTCACAGTGGGATATGCTTTCGATGCAGTTCACACGTATTGCTACACATTGTGCAGGTGGCGGTGTTGTACCACGACAGGGTCGTTTGAAATCTGTTATGGTAAAGATTGTTGGTGATGGTTTAAAGGCTTA
>UMEP01046843.1_pt1 | contig 14429 bp, 15 predicted proteins | sample 1964771 | NCBI WGS metagenome assembly UMEP01 (sample SAMEA4836022, study PRJEB28245) | human gut metagenome | biome: gut microbiome; material: fecal sample | place: Denmark | collected 2008 | reverse complement strand
TTTCCCGCGGCCCACGGGCTGATACGGCCTATCCTTCCCCGCCGCGGACGACGGCGTGCGAGCAATGATGGCGAGCACCGCAAGTACGGGCGGAATATGAATGAAAGGGTGCCACGGAAGTGTGGTTGGTGCCGCATTTAGTGAGAGATGTTTCTAATATTATCGGTCGTTTATGTAAAAGCACTATAGAATAATATATAATGGTAGTATATTTCTATATCTTTCCTCGGAAAGCATGTGGATAAGTGATTTGAAGGACGTTAGAGTAGACATCTTACCTTTAGGTAAACGAAAATGGCTATAAACAGTTAAAAACCTATGGAAGTAAAACTTCACTGAACTTATTTTCATTTATAGATTTGTACGGTAAGGATGTAAAGAGAAAATCCAAAGATCTGAAGAATGTAGGAATATACCGATACTAATTTGCATTAAGTAAAAATTTCAAATAGTATGTTGTCGCGTCATGAAATTTGTCCTGAAGAAGTTGGTCTTCAATTCTAAAGAACAAAAATACTTATTTTTAATCATGTCATCCACAGCCAACAGAGTTATTAAAAACGCCGGGTACCTATATGCCAAGATGGGTATAACGATGTTCATTTCATTATATACCACCCGTCTTATACTTAATTCATTGGGAGCGTCAGACTTTGGCATCTTCAATATTGTAGGAGGTGCCATTGCCATGCTGGGCTTTCTGAATGGAGCTATGGCGAGTGCTACCCAACGGTTTATGTCCTACTCTGAAGGTGAAGGTAACAAAGAAAAGCAGAAAAGCATCTTCAATGTCAGCTTTCTGTTGCACTTAGGCATTTCTTTTATTGTCGGCATTGTTCTTATCATAGCCGGTTACTTCTTCTTCAATGGCATCTTGAATATTCCTACTGAGCGTATGTTTGCCGCTAAGGTAGTGTACGGCAGTCTGATTGTCAGTACTATGTTTACCGTCATGACCGTACCCTATGACGCCGCCATGAATGCCCATGAGAATATGAAGTATTATGCTATTGTGGGTATCTTAGAGTCGTTGCTCAAACTTGCAGTTGCCTTTGCCTGTGTATACACGAAACAGGATAAACTGATTGTTTACGGCATTCTTATGGCATGTGTCCCTTTGATTACCTTAACTATTATGCGGGTATATTGCCACAAACATTATGTAGAGTGTGTGATTGCACCCCGAAGGTATTGGGATAAAGGATTGATGAAAGAGATGACTTCGTTTGCGGGATGGAGTTTCTTAGGAAGTGCCTCTTCCATAGTAGGAAACTACGGGAATGGGCTTGTGCTTAATCATTTTTGGGGCACACTTCTGAATGCAGCCCAAGGTGTTGCCAATCAACTGAATGGCATCATGTTGGTTTTTTCCAATAATATGCTCAAAGCATTGAATCCGGTTATAACCAAAACTGAAGGGGCTGGTAATCGGGAAAGAATGTTAGAAGCTACAACAACAGGGAGTAAGTTCTCTTTCTACATGCTTGCTGTTTTTGCCATTCCGGCCATAGCAGAAATGCCTTATCTTCTTGGACTTTGGCTGAAAAACGTACCGCAATGGGCTGTTATTTTCGCGCAGCTTCAGTTGGTGCGTACACTTGTCGAACAAACTACCATCACACTTGGAACATCGCTTTCTGCGGAAGGACGCATCAAACGGATTAATCAAGTGACAAGTATCATTAACCTGCTTCCTATCACCCTGATATACATTCTATTCTTCTATGGATATTCACCAATTTATATGTATGTTGTAAATATATCTATCTTTGGCATTATGCTTTCCGCCTGCAAAATCTATTATATGAAGACTCATTGTGGAATGACTTATAAATATTATATAAAAAACATTTTTTCCCCTATCTTGTCAACCCTTATTCTACCATGTTTGGGGTCGTATTTAATAGTGTATTTCATGGAAGAAGGTTTTCTACGGTTGATTTTGAACTCGATAATTTGTGCAACCATATATATACTAACCATATTTCGTTGGGGCATCACAGAGCAAGAACGAATGATACTAATGCAAGTTATTAATAAAATAAGGACTTTTTATGGGTTTAAGTGTTAAAGTTTACAAATTGGGAAACAAAAGACCCTCAAACACTTTCAAACAAAAATTATTGCTGAAAATGTACAGTGCACCTATCCTAAACAGGATGAAATGGGTGAAGCAGGCTTTATACAAAGAATTCCATTTGCCACTAAGCACATCTATTAGTAAGGGTTTCTATTGCTCTGCTCCCAATATTGAAGTAGGAGAGCATACAGGGTTAGGTAATTTATATATCAGAGCAGTAGGAAAAGTTACAATAGGGCGGAATTGTTCTTTCTCATACAACAACATGATACTTACCGGAACGCATGACTTTTCCGATTTCAGTACCGTGATAGCCAAGCCCGTAACGATAGGGGACAATGTATGGGTTACTTCCAATGTAACAATTTTGCCGGGTGTCACCATCGGAAGTAATACAGTTATCGGGGCAGGCAGTGTTGTTACACGTGACATTCCTTCAGGTGTATTTGCCGCTGGCAATCCCTGTAAAGTCATCAAGCAAATAGATTTTAAGAAATGAACAAAACTAGGACTTCTAATTTTGAAGCATTACGTATCTTGGCCATATCACTCATTCTGCTTATGCACGTGTGTTCGCATATACCTAAAACGGAAATGAGTACTGGCAATCTATTCTTATGCCAACTAATTAATGCCATTGGCAACATTGGTGTGACCTGTTTCGTATTAATCAGTGGGTATTTCGGAATAAAGTTTAAGATCTACCGCTTTATTCAATTTATTTTATTGACAACATTCTATACTTTAATCGTATATATAGCGCATAATGGCTTCACTTTACGCCTTGATATTTTAAACGCTTTGCTTGTCGTTCCACTTTATAAGAAACTGTTTTGAATTGATTCAAGAATAATGTTATAAACATCTTCATCTCTCAAATCAGTCGGTCAATTGGAAAAATGTTATATCTTTAAAGGTACCAAACAATAAAGTTATGACACAGTATCCAACCGACCTGACTGAAAAACAGTGGCAAGTTATAGAAAATAAGCTGATAAACTTGACTATAAAGTATTATTACCTATTCCGATTGCATTTTAATCGGGTAATAACCAAGATAATTTAGAATAAAGATAATCCACATGATAGCCACCAAAATAAGTGACGGTTTCGGAAACCAACTTTTCATGTATGCCTGCGGATATGCAGCAGCACAAAGATTAAACACGAAGCTACTACTCGATACTTCTTTCATAGACACAAATAAATTAAGATGTTACGAACTTGACAAACTAAACATCAAGTATGACAAACGGTTTTCCACGGAATGGCTGAAGCTATACCCGCTAAAAGTTCTCTACCGGAAAATTGTACGGGGATGGATGCTCTCACGTTATACCATATTTAAAGAAAAGAAAATTTACCATTTTGACCTGGATTATCCCAGCATCCAAGATAATACTTATCTGTATGGATACTGGCAGACGGAAAAATATTTCAAAGATTGCCGGAAAGACCTGCTGCAAATGTTTACTCCAAACTATGAACTTTCATCCGGCTGTAAAGAATATATCAACAAAGCCCACGATTGCAACAGTGTAGCGGTGCATGTACGTCGTGGAGACTACGTAAAGATAGGTATTTGCCTGGACGATTCTTATTATTACCGCGCCTTTGAGCATTTAGAGCAAAGAATGGACAACATCATCTATTTCGTGTTTTCCGATGACATAGAGTACGCCCGCCAATTATTCAAAAACGCACAACGGAAGATTGTGTATGTACAATACACGCCCGCCAATCTTACCCTAGATGACTTTTTCATCATGAAAGCCTGCAAGCACATCATTATGGCCAATAGTTCATTTAGTTGGTGGGCGGCATGGCTGAACGATAATCCAGACAAGCAAGTCTTATACCCAAGAACAAGTTGGGCTGGGACAGATTTTTATCCGGAAGAATGGACAATGATACAATAAAAAATACCCAATATGAACGAGTGTTTCACTTTTTCTCTGAATGTGCTCCGAAAGCTTTACTCAAAAGGTTTCGGCGGCCACCAATTTCCCCCTCTTCAACGAGAAGAAGACCCAGACAAAGCTTCCGATATAATCTACAACTTTTTGGCTCAAGACAAGCCGTGTATGATTGCACGCTTCGGAAGCACCGAGTTTGTAGCTTTTGTAAATTATTTGGGCGTAAACTTTCTACATCACTCAATGTGGAAGTACATTAAAGGAGAACAGCCTTCATGGTGGTGGAATAAAAACATCATGAACCAAATGCAGCGGTGGAGCGGCTTTTTCCCTCCTACAGAGGAAAATATGCAGCGCTTTGGCGATTTGATGATGGAAGACATGAAACAGCTCGATGTATTGGGCAGCTGGATATACAATGAAAGCGTTGTGGCCGGCTATATAAAACATGCAAAATTCGTACACCTGCGACTACTTGAACCATTTTGGGCAAAAGAACCTTGGACAAGAGCATTGCGCGGAAAACGTGTGCTTGTAGTTCATCCTTTTGCATCTATCATAGAAAAGCAATACCAAGAGAGTCGGCAAAAACTGTTTAATAATCGGGATATATTGCCTGAATTCCATCTTCAGACCATTCAGGCTGTGCAAAGCCTTGGTGGTGATTCCAATGGATTCGCCGACTGGTTTCAAGCTCTTGATTGGATGAAACATGAGATCGACCAATACGACTACGACATAGCCTTGATAGGTTGTGGTGCATATGGCTTCCCTCTTGCTGCTCACGTGAAACGGCAAGGGAAAAAGGCAGTCCATTTAGGAGGAAGTTTGCAGCTGTTATTTGGCATTATAGGACACCGATGGGAGGATCCTAATTATGGAGTAAAAGAATGGAGAATCCCTGAAGGAAGCTATTCGAGATTAATCAACGAATACTGGGTAAGGCCGGGTGATGTTGGAAAGCCTCGTAATGCCAAAGAGGTGGAAGGTGCTTGTTATTGGTAAATCAGGTGTGGAAGTTATGAAGAATCTGTTCAAGAGAATTTTGTCACTGCTGTTTTTGCTACAGTTGAAAGCGAAAGCTGGCATTACTGTGAGTCGTTCCATTTTGTTGCGTGTCAAAGTGCAATTACATGGAAGAAATAATAATGTTTCGATTTCAAATACAGATGCTGTAAATCTTACAATGAATATTCAGGGAGCAAACAATGTCGTTAACTTTAATGCAGCAAATGAATCTCGAATTGCTATAGCAAATGTGCATATAGATATAGTAGGTACAGAATGTATGGTGACCATTGCCGAAGGTGCAAAAATATTTAATGCCAGAATAGTGGTGAGAGGAACTAAGTGTAGAATAATCATAGGCAATAAATCAACCCTTGGCAGTGGGATGCTTGTGTGTATGGGCAGTAGCAATTATCTCAAAATAGGAAGTCAATGCATGTTGGCTGACAATATAGATATATGGGCTACTGATTCCCACCCAATATATAACATGGATACACGCGAACAGATAAACATTTCCAAATCGATTATAATAGGTGATCATGTGTGGCTCGGAAAGAATGTCACTATCCTCAAAGGAGTTAATATAGGCGACAATGCTATCGTAGGTATGGATTCCACGGTTACAAAAGATGTCGGCACTTGTTGCTTGGTTGCAGGCTACCCGGCAAAAGTATTGAAAGAAAGAGTCTCTTGGGAACGTAAATTTACTGAAATATGAAAAAGGTTTTACATGTATTGCACGAGTTAAAATATTCGGGTGCCGAAATAATGTATGCAGGTGCAGCATCTGTTTTTCAAGAGCGGGGATATGAACTATATGTAGTAAACAGTGCCGCCAGACTTGGTGAATATGCTATTCATTTTGAGAAAGCCGGTTATAAGGTGTTACATTGGCCCTATCCAAAGGGTATTTTAGAACGATGGAAGTATTATGCCAATGTGATAAAATTCATCAAAAGTGAGCATATAGATGTCATTCATATTCATGATTCAGGTTTAAAATGGGGAATGTCTTATTGTGCGTGGCGGGCAGGCATAAAGGTTGTTTACACCTGTCATAATTGTTTCCCTATAAGGTGGTTTTCTAGGCCTTATCAGATTTATCTTAGATATACAGCCAAACATATTTTTGGTTGCAAAATCCAAAGCATAAGCAATTCCGTTTATAATAACGAATTGCATCGTTTTTATAATCGCACCACGCTGATTAATAATTGGTATAATAACCGCCGTTTTTTTCCTGCCACAGAAGAAGAAAAACAGATGGTGAGGAAAGGACTTGGAATATTGAATCAAACGTTGGTACTTATTTCAGTGGGTGGATGCAGCCTTATTAAACAGCACACCGAAATAATTAAAGCCTTGTCAGAAGTCATTAAAGCACAGCCAGATGTCTTATATCTTCATTTAGGCGAAGGCTCGTTATTGGATGAAGAAGTGAAATTGGCGCAGAGTTTAGGGGTAAGTGACCACATACGTTTCTTAGGCAACAAGGATGATGTAAGGAGATTCTTGATAGCAGCTGATATATACCTTATGACCAGCCAATTTGAAGGGATATCCATCACGACTATTGAGGCTATGGCATGTAGAATCCCTGCAATATTATACGATGTTCCCGGATTGCGAGATTTTAATAGCCAGCAGGAGTGTGCCATGCTAATTGAGGCTGACCATCATATCCTTGCCAAGTCAATATTATCATTGTATTCAAATAAAAGTTATGCAGAGAGATTGAAAAATGATGCGTACAAACGTGTTAATACTATCTACAATATGGATGTCAATGTGGGCAAAATAGTAGAACTGTATAAAAAATAAAACAGGCTCCAATGTTATACGATGATCAAGAGAAGAATGTACATAAGCAAGGCCGGATTTTAATCACTGTCTTTTGTTGTGTGGCCGTTGCAGAATGGTTGGACGTAACATTCTATTATACCCAATTCCCTCTTTCCACTTATATATCGCTGTTGTGCATATTAGTTGGCATTTTTTTTATGATTAGATTGGTTCGTCAACAGGAATACGAGCTGATCGATTATAGGAATTTGCTATTATCACTTATAGCATGGAATATCTTGGCCATAGGCAGAGGTGTTATAAGCGCAAGTTCATATTGGGATTGGAAATTCCTTTTGTTCACTAACATGCCGACCTTGCTCGTGCCGTTATCTGCATTATTGGGCAGTAATATTCATTCCATTGGGAGACTGCTTCGTTTCATTTTTCCATTTTACTTCATCTTAGCCTTCTTGACGTTACTGCCCATTGGGGTACACCTGATAGCCTATCTATGGACACCATTGTATTTCTTGATACTCTGCTTGCCCTACATGACAAGAAAGCAAAAAATTATGGTGTTAATTCTGATTGCGGTTGTTTTTGCTGCATATTTTGAAGGCCGTTCCAGCACCATAAGAATATGTGTAGCATTGGTAATCGCATTCTCATATAGATTTATTATAAACTACACACGTTTTTTTTTCGCTCTGCATAAGGTGTTGTTTGTCCTGCCGATTGTATTTTTCATTTTAGGTGTAACAGGCTCATTCAACATTTTCAATATGCAGTCATACATTGATAGGGAGGTGGTTGTCGAAGGTGCTGCCGGAGCAACCGAGAATATGTTGGCAGATACACGCACGTTTCTTTATCAAGAAACATTAACATCTATGAATAAGCACAATTCATTTTTGTTTGGAGAAGGAGGATGTGGAAAGTATGAATCATTGGCATTCAAAAATGATTTATTTGGTGCTTACAGGTATGCGTCGGAAGTTGGTATTTTGAATACGCTGTTATATTCTGGAATCATAGGTGTGCTGCTTTATGCGCTGGTTTTCTACAAAGCCACAAGATTGGCAATCTGTCAGTCGAATAATGTATTGACCAAACTCATAGGGTTGTTTGTGATTTTCAGATGGGATTATTTCTTTGTTGAAGAGTTCACGAAATTTAACACCAACTTCTTTTTCTTGTGGTTGATGATCGGAATGTGTTTATCTCCCACTTTCAGAAACATGAGTGACGAAGAAATTGAAAACTTAATAGTAAACGGTGAATATGAAAAGTAAAATAATTAAGCGTATTTGGATTGGTGTTATTTCCATTTTGATGAAACTTCCTCTTACAGGATATTGTCGTGGGAAATTAATTCAGTTGCTTGGAGTAAACATAGAAAAGTTACCCCAAGAAAGACTTCGCGTATTCATAGGAGAAGGAGTTAAATTCGATAATTTATATCCCAATTTAATAGAAATTGGGAACTGGACAACCGTTGCTACCGGTTGTTTAATCTTAACGCATTATATAGACACCAACAGACCTGCTCCTGGATATACTTTCGTTCCGGGTAGGGTGAAAATCGGTAGAGCTTGTTTTATTGGGGCCAATTCTGTCATTTGCAACAGTGTGGAGATAGGCGATAATTCCATAGTTGCGGCTGGATCTATTGTAAACAAAGAGTATCCCATCAAATCAAATTTGGGGCGGAAATCCGGCTAAACTTATAAAAGAGAGAAAATTGTAATGCATGAAATTACCACTATGAAATCAATTGCCGTTTTACTCACAGTATTCAATCGGAAGGAACAAACATTGCAGTGTTTGAGCAATCTATTTGCTCAAACTATCCCCAATGGATATGATCTTGATGTATATCTCACCAATGACGGGTGCACTGATGGTACACCTGAGGCAGTATCCACCCAATTTCCACAGATAATTATCATAAATGGTAATGGCAATTTGTTTTGGAATAGAGGAATGTATGTGGCATGGGAGAGAGCAGCAAAGGAGAAAGACTATGATTATTATTTATGGTTAAATGATGACACTTTTGCTTATGATTTTATGCTTGTTTCATTGTTAAATGCAGCGATAGAAACAAACAGTAAGGCAATTATAGTTGGAGTGACACAATCAACGGATAAAACACATCCCACTTATGGTGGCCGACTACCGAATGGACAATTGCCAAAACCTTGCGGCAAACTACAACAGATACAATACTTCAATGGCAACATAGTTCTTGTTCCCAAATCAGTTTATATGACGTTAGGAAACTTAGATTACTATTTTACACATAGTAAAGGAGATTTTGACTATGGAATGAGAGCCAATAAAGCCGGAATTAAAATGTATCAGGTAGGAGAATATCTTGGCGAATGCGATTTACATTCCACGCTCGACAAATGGTGCGATCCAACAATCCCATTCACGCAGCGGTGGAAAATGCTGCACCGTCCCAATGGTATGCCACCCAAAGAAATATACCATTTAAATCTTCGCCACCGAGGTTTTGCAAGTGCTATTGTGCACTATTTCACTGTTTATCTGCGGTGCATATTCCCCCAGTTATGGAATAAAAGAAACAAAAAATACCGACGCAGAAACAACAATAGATAAACTATATAAGGTTATGAAAGATTTCAAAGATTTACAGATAGCCGTAGCCGGAACAGGCTACGTAGGTCTTAGTATTGCCACGTTGCTTTCGCAGCACCATCGTGTGACAGCGGTAGATGTGATACCCGAAAAGGTGGATAAACTGAACAAGCGTATTTCGCCTATTCAAGACGAGTATATCGAGAAATACTTAGCTGAAAAGGAACTTTTCCTCACCGCCACGATTGATGGAGCCAAAGCTTACAGCGATGCTGATTTTGTGGTGATTGCCGCACCTACCAATTATGACCCTGCGCTCAATCACTTTGACACTCATCACATTGAAGATGTAATCGACCTCGTACTAAGTGTAAATCCCGATGCAGTAATGGTGATAAAAAGCACCATCCCTGTTGGTTATTGCCGCTCGCTTTATATGAAATATGCGGCAAGAGGCGTAAAGAAATTAAATCTGCTATTTTCGCCCGAGTTCCTGCGTGAGAGCAAGGCACTCTACGACAACCTCTATCCCAGCCGCATTATCGTAGGCTATCCGAAGATGATGGACGAACGTTTCGCGGAGGAAAATGCTGCCATTCAAGCCCTCACCGACATTACAAAAATGGAAGAAGCAGCCCACACTTTTGCAGCATTGTTACAGGAAGGAGCAATCAAGGAAGACATTCCTACCCTATTCATTGGTATGAAGGAAGCCGAAGCAGTGAAACTCTTTGCCAATACCTTTCTCGCCTTGCGAGTAAGCTATTTCAATGAACTTGACACTTATGCCGAGGTAAAAGGACTCGATACCCACTCAATAATTGATGGGGTTTGCCTTGATCCGCGTATAGGCACTTTTTACAATAATCCCAGTTTTGGTTACGGCGGATATTGTCTGCCCAAGGACACCAAACAACTGCTTGCAAACTATCAGAATGTGCCGCAAAATATGATGACTGCCATCGTGGAAAGTAACCGTACAAGAAAGGATTTCATAGCTGACCAAGTGTTGCGCAAAGCTGGCTACTATGATTATTACAGCAAGGGCGACTTTGAAGCCACCGAAGAACGTCAGTGTATAATTGGCGTGTACCGTCTGACGATGAAATCTAATAGCGACAATTTCCGACAGTCATCAATTCAAGGCGTGATGAAACGTATCAAGGCCAAAGGTGCAACTGTAATTATCTACGAACCCACTCTTGAAGACGGCAGCACCTTCTTTGGCAGTGAGGTTGTAAACGATTTAGCTTCTTTTAAGCAGCGCAGTCAGACCATAATAGCCAACCGTTACGACCCTGTCCTTGACGATGTGAAGGAAAAAGTATATACCCGCGACATCTTCAACCGAGATTAATATGCCAGCACCAGTTGTAGTATTTGGCTTCAATCGCCCAGATGTTTTCGGCAAAACCATCAGAGCACTGAAGAACAATTCTTTAGCTACAGATACTAACCTGTACATCTTCATTGATGGGCCGAGGAACGAAGAAGATGCGCCTAAAGTGGACGATGTCGTTAAAATTGCTCATGCTGTCACCGGATTTAAGTCGGTGACAGTGAACGCATCGCCATTAAATAAAGGATTGGCTAATTCTATCATTTCAGGTGTAACGGAAATTATCAAGCAGTATGGTAGAGTGATAGTGGTAGAGGACGATTTGATAGTAGCTACATCGTTCCTCACTTATATGAACCAGTTCCTCGACAAGTACGAACACGATTATCGTATATTTCAGGTTTCAGGTTTTGGCGTAAAAATAAAGCCGCCAAAGGATTATAACTATGACATATATATGCATATCAGGGCACAGTCATGGACATGGGGGACATGGAAAGGCCGCTGGGAAACAGTTGACTGGAAAGTATCAGATTTCATTGAACTATCTCGCGACAAGAAAAAACAGAGGGCTTTTAATGAAGGTGGCAGTGATTTGTTTGATATGTTAAAAGGCTATATGAATGGCATCAATAATTCGTGGTACATACGTTTTAACTATTCAATGTTCAAGCAGAAGAAATACGCCATTGTCCCTGTTAAATCATTAGTCTTGAATGAAGGTTTTGGTGCCGAAGCCACTCACTGCAACACCTACAACCGATATAAAGTTGATTTTCAAGGAGAAGAGAAGTCTTTTTTCACATCGCCCGATACAATAGAACCCGATGCACGGCTATATCAGCAAGCAGTGAAGTATTGGAGTATTAGATATAGAATTTATGGTAAAATCATGACGCTAATTTACAAATTAACGAAATGGGGTTAATCAAGACGATAAAAAAATGGCGTGACTTATATTACAAATACGTCATTTTGAGAAGATATAAGATTGGCAAGAATTTCCATTTGGGAAGGAATGTGTTCATTTGGGCCAAGGAAAAAGTGGAGATTGGTGACAACTGCTATATAGGACGCTATTCATCAATTGAAACAAATTGTATTATAGGTGACAATGTTTTGATAGCCAACAATGTTGCTATCGTTGGGCGATACGATCACAACTATCAACAGGTAGGCACTCCAATTAGGTTGGCATCCCAAATCAGAGATAAAAATTATAGTTGGAAAGGAAGTCATGAAAAAACCATTATAGGGTCAGATGTCTGGATAGGATATGGTTGTATCATAATGAGCGGCGTTCATATAGCGGATGGTACTATTGTAGCCGCAGGAAGTGTTGTAACGCACGATACAAAGCCATACTCGATAATTGCTGGTGTTCCGGCAAGAAAAGTAAAAAATCGCTTTGACACTGAAAACGAAAAGCAAATGCACATAGCAAAGACTATGTGCAAAAAGTTTTGCAAATAATCGGGAATAATTGAGTGTTATCAAATGGATAATAAGATTTACGCTGAAAGTGTGCTGATAAGCGCAATAGAAGGCTACATGAAAGGCAAGAAGGTTCATCAGTGTTATAGGACGCAACACTCATTCATAGACATATATTTAGAAGATGCTTGTGAAGAATTAGGCATTCCGTCAAATACTGCACTCGAATTTAAAACGACATTGATGTTTGATACCATTTTCCGATGCAAGATAATGCATCAGAAAGCTGCGCAATTTGATGGTATTGACAATTTCTATTTAGTATATGTATCAACCCAGTTTTCAGAAGAAAAGATAAAACAATATGAAACAGACAAGTTCAAAGTAATAAGTGTCAAGGAACTATTAAAAAGGAAACGTCCTCGCCTCAAAAGAACGGATTGGAGAGAAGAACGAGATTATTTGGTGCAGAAAGCAAAAGGTTCAATAATTAAGAACCTTGTGACTTTATTTCTCGGGGCAGGTGTGAGTATTGATGCAGGTTTACCCGATTGGGAAGGTTTGTTAAGGAGGCTTCTTCTTAAGTATATACAGAATGATGGGAAAGACATTGATTACACTTGTATTGATGCAAAATGCTTTCATTCTTCGGTAATAACAGCTCGATACATACAAGAATATATTGCAAAGCAAGTCGGGGAAAAGTTTGATTTTGAAGATGCTATTAGCGAAGCGATATGGAGTGAGTATCAACCAAAAGGGACGAAGACAATAATAGGGACTATTGCTGATATTATTAGTGTTAAAAAAGGGCTTATAAGTAGCGCGATAACATACAACTATGATGATCTCCTTGAAACAGCATTAGGCCTAGGCAAAGCCCAAACGATAGGCAGGGCAAGTGACATTGAAAGAGGTAAATTCCCAATCTACCACGTTCATGGCATACTCCCACATGAGAAAAATAAAGGTGAGACAGTATTGGCAAATGCCATTTTGAGTGAAAACCAATACCATAAATTGTACGAAGAGGCTTTTCATTGGTCTAATGTGGAACAACTGCATGCTTTGCAACGAAACACCTGCTTTTTCATAGGTTTCTCAATGGCTGATCCGAATCTGCGAAGATTACTCGACATCGCTAAATCTGATGGACGGCATTTTGTATTTCTCTGCAGGAAGGAGTTTTCGGTTTGTGAAAATCAAAAGAATGAAGAAAACCTGCGAGTACATGAACGGCTTATGAATAGCCTTGGGCTCAACGTGATTTGGTTTGAGGATTTCCATGAACTTCCTAAGCTGCTTGAATGCATTTTTCTTGAAGATTAGCCATTGCATAAGGTTTGTTCAGGTTTAAATGAAGATGTATAAAATGTTAGCGATATGCTCATTTGTTTCTTTAAAATAGTAATAAAAACAAACTAATTCAAACTCCACCAAACAAACTCTTGATAGAGTTTGAATACTACACCGATGATGTTTTGATACAAAACATACTCCTATCTATAAACAGATAATCAAGTATTCAGCCATCCAGACGGTTGGAAATATACAGAATATAGTAGTTCTGCTCATAAAGAATCATTAGTCGTAATTAATCTATAACAAGGTCTTAGCTAGATATTACCGCTTACAGGGAATAGTTCAATTTACCTTATTATTCCCGATAGTATTTGAAAGTCTTAATATTTAGCGAGCATTGTTACTAGCTTGCTATAATTTTTTTGTTTATGGAAACGTATTTCAATATCCGTTACGAGATGGATAAGGATGCCGTGTGGCAATCCATTGACAGATATATCAGAGAACAAATTTCTACATACGTTTGTGTCGCCGATGGTGTTATATTGAACATAGCCAATCGTGATCCCGAGTATCTTAAAATAGTCAACGGTGGCGCGTTCTCGATATGCGATAGCAGTTATGTACCGATGTATTTGAAGTGGATATATGGCATCAATCGAGAACAGTATTGTGGCAGCCAAATCTTTATGGATTTGGTAAAAATGAAAAAATATAGGATGTTTTTTATGGGCACATCTACCAAGACTTTGGCCGCACTCAAAGAGAACTTGGTGAAAATAGATAGCCGCATTGCCGATATGACTTTCTACGAGCTACCGTTTCGATCCGTTGATCAATTTGATTATCAGGAAATCGCAGACAAGGTGAATGCCGACGGCGCAGACATCATTTGGGTAGCACTGGGCGCCCCGAAGCAGGAGGTGTTCATGAGCCTGCTCCGCCCGCACCTGCGGCG
>UMEP01035595.1_pt1 | contig 14544 bp, 9 predicted proteins | sample 1964771 | NCBI WGS metagenome assembly UMEP01 (sample SAMEA4836022, study PRJEB28245) | human gut metagenome | biome: gut microbiome; material: fecal sample | place: Denmark | collected 2008 | reverse complement strand
GAACTCCAGGCCAAACTGAATGAATTCCATGAAAAGTTTGATGTAAGTTCGCAGTGTGAGGAGTACGAACTGCAACGGGCCGCACGTACCTCGATTGCACTGGACAAGCTGGTTGAGGCTCACAGGCTTGGCTCCCTTGCCTATTATTATGAAGGTTTCCCCGGCAACAGCTATGAGAATCTGGTGACTTCCGTAATAGCCGGCAATACCCTGCTGACGGGAAGAGGCATTCCCGTGGCCGGTGAGTGTGAGGTAAAGAATGTGCAGGCCATGAAAATCATGTCTCTGCTGGGTGCCGGAGGCTCCTTTTCCGAACCTTATACGATAGACTTTTCGCAGGATGTAGTCCTGTGGGGACATGACGGTCCGGCTCATTTTGCCATCTCTGAGAAAAAGGTGCAGCTTGTTCCGCTCCCGGTATATCATGGCAAGCCGGGTAAGGGCCTTTCCATCCAGATGAGCGTGAAGCTGGGAGCTGTTACCCTGCTGTCCGTATGCGAGGGAAAGGACGGCGTGTTTCTGCTTGTGGCTGAAGGTGAGTCTGTTCCGGGAGATACTCTTCAGATTGGAAATACAAACAGCCGTTACCGTTTCTCTTGCGGTGCAAAGGAGTTTATAGAGAAGTGGAGTAAGGCAGGCCCTTCCCATCATTGTGCGATAGGGGTCGGTCATGTAGCGGATAAAATTGAGAAAGTTGGCCGTTTGCTGGGTATACCGACTGTCCGGGTATGCTGATACAGGATGTAGTAATGGAAATTTGAATTGATAATCAATGGGTAAGATTTATAATATATTGTTTTGTCTGCTGTTTTCTCTTTCGGTATATGCCGGTAAGAAATCAGCTGTTTTTGGTGTGTATGAACTGTTGTGTGAGCAGCGCGTCAATCCGCTGGGAATAGATACTCCCCGGCCTCGTTTCAGCTGGAAGATTTCTTCCGTGGAAAGAGGTTTCATGCAGTATGCTTATCAGGTGCTGGTGGCGGATTCCGAGGAACTTCTTTCCCGGGACGAGGGTAATATGTGGAATTCCGGTAAGTGCAAGTCCGGTCAGTCCATTCTGGTACCTTATCAGGGAAGGGAACTGGAGTCTTCTACCCGATATTACTGGAAGGTTCGTGTCTGGGATGAGCATAATGTGTGCTGCTGGAGCAGGACGGGCAGTTTTGTGACAGGGATGTTGTCAGAGAAAGACTGGGGAGATGCCCGGTGGATAGCTCTGGAAAAAGATGATGAGTCAAAGGGCCTGTATCCGGGTGTACATGCTCCTTTGGTGCAGTCCGTTGTTGGTGACCGTATGGTGGGCGGATACAAGCTGCCTCTCGCCCGCAGGCAGGTGCATATAGACAAGGAGGTTGAAAACGCCATCGTGAATGTGGCCGGCTTGGGACATTTTGACCTGTTTGTGAACGGGAAGAAGGTGGGAGACCATTTTCTGGATGCCGGATGGACGCATTATGCCAAAACTGCACTGTATGTCACTTTTGAGATAAGTGACTTTCTGGAAAGGGAAAACGTGCTGTCCGTGATGCTGGGCAACGGCTTCTACAATGTTCCGCGTGAGAGGTATTTCAAGCAGCTGATTTCTTTCGGTGCACCGAAGATGAAGCTTCATCTCCGTATCAATTACAAGGATGGAACCAGTGAGGACATCGTATCGGACGGAGAATGGAAGTTCTCGGAAGGACCGATAACCTACTCCAGTATTTATGGGGGTGAGGATTATGATGCCGGAAGGGAGCAGGACGGCTGGATGAAGTGCGGGTTCGACGACTCACATTGGCAGTCACCGGTCGTGTCTTCTTCAAGCGTCCGTCTGATGGCACAGCAGTCTGAACCTCTTACGGTACGCGATACCTTGAGCGTGATGAGAAAATACCGGAATTCCAGGGGAAACTGGGTTTATGACCTGGGACAGAACTTCTCCGGGGTAGTCAATATAAAATTGCGCGGAGAAAAGGGACATTCAGTGAAATTGATTCCTGGAGAATTGTTGAACAATGACTCTGTCAACCAGCAGGCTTCGGGCGGTCCCTATTATTGGAACTATACCTTGTCCGGAAAATCTGTAGAGGAGTGGCATCCCCGTTTTACCTATTACGGGTTCAGGTATGTAGAAGTGTCGGGTGCGGAGGGCCTGGAATCTTTTGAACTGGAAGGCATGCATACCACCAATTCGGCACCGGAGGCCGGACATTTTTCCTGCTCGCTTCCTCTTTTTAACAAGACGTATGATCTGATTGACTGGGCCATGCGCAGCAACCTGTCCAGCATTCTGACCGACTGCCCTCACCGGGAAAAGCTTGGCTGGCTTGAGGTGGCTCATCTGATGCAGTATTCGCTGCAGTACCGGTATGACCTGCCGGGTTTCTACCGTCAGATGATGCGGAACATGAGCGATTCGCAAACCGAAGCGGGCGCCATTCCTTCCATCGCTCCGGAATACGTGAGGTTTGCCGACGGCTTTGAGGATTCTCCGGAATGGGGCAGTGCCTTCATCATCATTCCGTGGTATGTGTACAAATGGTATGGAGATGACTCGCTTCTGAAGGAGTATTATCCCCGGATGAGAAAGTACCTGGATTACCTTTCTTCCCGGGCCAATGGTCATATCATAGAGTATGGTCTGGGTGACTGGTATGATTTGGGGCCTGCGCATCCGGGTGTCTCGCAGCTGACTTCCAGGGGAGTGACGGCTACCGGTATCTATTATTATGACCTGTCCATCATGAATGAGGTGGCAGGCTTGTTAGGCCTTGAAGAGGATTCCCGTTATTACCGGAACCTGATGAATGAGGTAAAGAAGGCCTATAATGCCCGTTTCTATCATCAGGATAAAGGGTATTATGACCGGAACAGCCAGACGGCGAATGCCATCTCCCTGTTCTATGGACTGGTGGATGAGGAAAATTATGACAGGGTGTATGAGAACCTGAAGAAGGACATCGCAGATCGTAATTATGCACTGACCTCTGGTGACATCGGTTATCGCTATTTGCTGAAAGTGCTGGAAGATAACGGTGATTCCGACCTGATTTACAGGATGAACGCTCGGTATGATGTTCCGGGATATGGCTGGCAGCTTGCTTATGGTGCTACGGCTCTGACGGAATCTTGGCAGGCTTATGGTTTCGTTTCGAATAACCACTGCATGCTGGGGCATCTGATGGAGTGGTTCTTTGCCGGACTGGGAGGGATCGGTCAGAAGGAAATGTCAGTTGGATATAAACAGATTGTGATCCGTCCACAGATGGTTCCCGGTATCAAGTCTGTGGAATCAAGTTATTCTTCTCCTTATGGAGTAATCAGAAGCAAATGGAAAGTGAAGAAGAATATCATTCAGGCGGAGATTGAGATACCGGCCAACACGCAAGGAATAGTCTGTTTGCCTTATAGGGAGAACGTGCAGGAGGGAGGTATTCCTTTGGAATTAGTAGAGGGATGCAAGGTGTTGGAGACCAATGAAAAAGAGATTATACTAGAACTTGGCTCTGGAAAGTACAGTTTTACATTGTAGAATTTCCCGGAATTCCAACTTGTATAAGACTTAAAGTTGGAGGGTTTTCCTGAAGTTGTTTTGTGTTTTAATGAATACTCCTATCTTTTCAGTATAAAACAAAACCGTCTGCATGCTTTGAAGTTAGTCTTCAAGACTCATGCAGACGGTTTTTATATCTGAGCCGGAGAATCAGTCTTTATAATCTCCGTTTGCCTTAATCAGCTCAATCAGTTTTTCTACAGCCTGTTCTTCCGGAATGTTCTTTTCAATACATTCCTTCTTTTTGTACAGACTGATTTTGCCTCTTCCGGCACCTACATAGCCATAGTCGGCATCGGCCATTTCACCCGGGCCATTGACGATACAGCCCATGATACCGATTTTCAGTCCCTTGAGGTGAGCCGTAGCAGCCTTGATGCGGGCGATGGTCGATTCCAGGTCGTACAATGTACGTCCGCAACCCGGACAAGAGATGTATTCGGTCTTGGAAGTACGGATACGTCCTGCCTGCAAGATACCAAAGGCGGTTTCGTCCACTTTCAGGTTGCTGATTTGGTTGCCGTGGTTGTAGAGCAGGATACCGTCGCACAGCCCGTCGATAATCAGGGCACCCATGTCGGCAGCCGACTTGATTTGCAAATCCTCTGTTTCGGTTTCCTGATAAAGCTGGAAGAATACCAACGGGTTTTTCAGTCCCTGATTCATCAGCTGGTGTGCCAATGCACGGAACTCACCTAAGCGGTTGTAGTGGTTGCTTTGAGCCACGATGACCACTTCCGGATGCAGACGCAGGCAAGCCATTACCTCTTCATTCAGTCCTAAATAAGAAGTAAAGAGGAATTTCATTTTTGCCGGATGGTGATGAAGTTCAATCAACTGCTGGTAGTTGAAAGCCGGATAGGTGTGTTCGCTGCCGTCCCAGGCACAGGCATCCACAATGTAACCGATGTCCGTTCTGCGGTTTTCGGGCAAGCGTTGGCCGCAGTACAGGTAGTCGGGCTTGAACTGTTCGCTTACTTCCAGGTCGTTGTTCAGACGGGCTGAGATGACTACCGGAAGCTGGTCGCCTCCGATGTTACCTACGGCTACGGTTTCTCTTCGGCTGGGGTGCGTGTAGTTGAATTCCGGAGCTTCGGTTGCTGGAATGTAGGGATGTCCTTCGCGTTTCAATACATAATCTACCAGTTTGCGGGCTACGGGAATTTCTGCTTCAGGCGCTTCACTCAGTGATACGCGGATGGTGTCACCCAGTCCGTCGCACAGCAGGGCACCGATACCCAAGGCTGATTTGATACGGCCGTCTTCTCCGTCGCCGGCTTCTGTCACTCCTAAGTGGAGCGGGAAAGCCATGTTTTCTTTTTCCATCTGTTCTACCAGCAGGCGAACGGTGCGTACCATGATGACCGTATTGGAAGCCTTGATAGAGATGACCACGTTCATGAAATTTTGTTCCACACAGATGCGCAGGAACTCCATGCACGATTCTACCATGCCTTCCGGAGTATCTCCGTAGCGCGACATGATGCGGTCGGACAGCGAACCGTGGTTCACTCCGATGCGGATGGCTGTGTGATTTTCCTTACAGATGTTCAGGAAGGGGATGAAACGGTCGCGTATCTTCTGGATTTCTTTTGCATACTCTTCATCCGTATACTCCAGTTGCTTGAAGGTGCGGGCAGCATCTACATAGTTGCCTGGGTTGATACGTACCTTCTCAGCGTACAAGGCCGCTACCTCGGCTACTTTCGGATTGAAATGTACATCGGCTACTAAAGGAGTCTGGTATCCCTGGGCACGCAGAGATGCATTGATATGCTGCAGGTTCTCTGCTTCACGTACTCCTTGTGTGGTGAGACGTACGTATTCTCCTCCCGCCTCAATGATACGCTTGGCCTGTTCCACACAAGCTTCAGTGTCCATGGTGACGGTATTCGTCATACTCTGTATACGGATAGGATAAGCGCCACCCATAGGAGTGGCGCCTACATATACCTCGTTCGCCTGTCGGCGAGAATAGTTGAAGTAATTCATTCAGTTAGTTTGTCTTATAAGCGTATTTGACTTCTTTCAACTCTTCGTTGGCTTTTACGATTTTGTTTTTCAAACCTTCCTTGTAAGCTGCAAACTTTTGAGCCAGTTCTGCATCGCTCAGGGCCAGCATCTGTACGGCCAGGATCGCAGCATTCATGGCACCGTTGATGGCTACTGTAGCCACAGGTATTCCGGGAGGCATCTGGATGATAGAGTAGAGTGCGTCTACACCGTCGAGTACAGAACCTTTTACAGGCACTCCAATAACCGGAAGGGTGGTGTTGGCTGCAATTACTCCCGGCAGTGCAGCAGCCATTCCGGCAGCCGCGATGATTACCTTGATGCCACGTCCGGCAGCTTCTTTTGCAAACTTCTCTACTTCAGCAGGAGTGCGGTGAGCCGACAGGGCATTCATTTCAAACGGGACTTGCATTTCATCGAGCAGCTTGGCGGCCTTTTCCATTACTGGAAGGTCAGAAGTACTGCCCATAATGATACTTACAATTGGTTTCATTCGTTGTTTTTATTTTAGTTATTCGTTAATAATCTCTTTGTAGCCTGCAGCGTCCAGCAGATCGTCCAGTTCGCTGGTATCCGTAGGTTTCAGTTTGATAATCCAGCCTTCGCCGTAAGGATCCTGGTTTACCAGTTCCGGATGTTCTTCCAGTTGCGGGTTGACTTCCAGAATCTCGCCTCCGATGGGGAGGAACAGGTCTGAAACTGTTTTCACTACCTCGATGGTACCGAATACTTCGCCTTTATCCAGTGTTTCACCTTCCGTGGTTACGTCGATGAAAACGATGTCGCCCAGCTGTTGCTGTGCATAGTCTGTGATACCTACATAGGCAGTGTCGCCTTCCAAACGAATCCATTCGTGTTCGTTGGTGTACTTAATGTTAGTTGGGAATTCCATATTGAATAAATTTAAAGTTTAAGATAATCAGTTTTCAAATAAACAAAATTCCCGTGATACCACAAAATAAACCGACGAAAAACCCGCCTGTCACTTCATTTAAAGTATGTTGCTTGACGATGATACGGGCTGAACCTAACATGCCGGCAAGCAGGATGAAGAAGCAGAGCCATTCTACCGGATTGAACTGGAAGATGAAGCTGTAGGACAGCAATCCGCCCACCATCATGCCGCTGCTGGCCATGTGGGTGCTGATTTTCCAGCGTGTATTGATGGCTGTGCAGATGACCATGCAAATCAGGGTCGCTACGATGATGCCGCTCATATAGCGTGGCAGGTGTATGCGATACATCGTCAGCAGGCAGGCCATGTAGCTCAGTATGGTCATTCCGTAAGGGATAAAACGCTTTTCGCGGTGTCCCAGTTCGTGGAGTGTCCAGCCGTTGATTTTCTGAAACAGATAGATGCCCAGCATCGGTAGCAGGATGGTGAAGCAATACACCAGCCCTAAGACTGTCAGTTTGTACTGCAGGGGCATGATGTTCAGATAAGTAAAGAAAAAAAGTAGGCAGAATGCCACAAACGGTACCATGAACGGCGTAAAGATGAGTGATACGATGCGGGCAGTCATAAACAGGGCATCGCGAGGTTCCCCAGCATGGCGGGGAGCCGGTTCATGATAAGTCAGTTCATCGGGGATACTGGTTTCTTCCATATCAATATGTTATCTTCTTAATCTTGCTACGGGGATATTCAGTTGCTGGCGGTACTTGGCCACAGTGCGGCGGGCAATGGGGTATCCTTTTTCCTTCAGCATATCGGCTAGCTCATCGTCAGTGTAAGGCTTTTCCTTGTTTTCACTGGCCACGCATTCTTTCAGGATACGCTTGATTTCACGGACGGACAGTTCTTCACCGTTTTCGGTTGTGTAGCCATCACTGAAGAAGAATTTCAACGGGTAAATGCCGTAGTTAGTCTGTACATATTTGCTGTTGCTCACACGGGAAATGGTGGAGATGTCCAGCTTTGTACGTTCAGCCACATCTTTCAGAATCATCGGACGAAGCAGAGATTCGTCCCCTTCTTCGAAGAACGGGCGTTGCAAGTCGATGATGGCCTGCATGGTGCTGAGCAGTGTTTGCTGGCGTTGTTTCACGGCGTTGATGAATCCTTGTGCCGCATCTACCTTCTGCTTGAGGAACATCAGGGCATCTTTTGATTCTTTGCTCTGGTTCTGCTTGTTGCGGGTATGTTCGTCCAGCAGTTCAGTAAATTCCCGGCTTAGCCGCAGTTCCGGCACGTTCCGGTTGTTGAGGCTGAGGTTAATCGTGCCGTCGTCTTCCGTTTCTACTAAGAAATCAGGAATAATCTGTTGCAGGTTTTTCCCGATGGCTTCTCCCATGGAACTTCCCGGTCGCGGATTCAGCTTGGTCAGTTCGGCGGCAGCCGCATTATATTGTTCTTCTGTAATATTCAGTTTCTGAATAATCTTGTCTTTATTCTTGCGGGTGAACTCCTCGCAACACTTTCCGATGATGTCCAGCTCAATCTGCTTGAGCGGAGAATCTTCTTTGCGGCGAATCTGGATAAGCAGACACTCTTGCAGACTTCTGGCACCGATGCCGGCGGGATCAAAGTCCTGAATCACTGAAAGCACATGCTCCAGCTCTTCTGCGGAAGTGTAGACTCCCTGGTAAATAGCCAGTTCATCGAGAATCGTTTCAGTGGATTTACGCAGCAGTCCGTCGTCATCGAGAGAGCCGATAAGGTATTCACCTAATTGCTTCTGTTCGGGAGTGAGGTGTTGCATGTCGAGCTGTTCTTTCAGCGTTTCGTAGAAAGATACGTTGTCCGAAAAAGGAATGTCTTCCGCCCGGTCTTCTTTGGAGCGGTTGTTTTCCTGCAATTTGTAATCTGGAATATCGTCTTCCGTGCGGTAATCACCCAGTTCGATGTCTTCACCTGAATCGGTATTAGGTTCTCCGTCTTGGTCAGTCGTATTGTACTCATCGTTGAGGGCATCAGAAGCGTCGGAAGTTTCTTTTCCTTCTTCGAGTGCCGGATTATCCAGCAATTCAGCGTGAATCCGTTCTTCCAACTCCAGAGTCGGAAGTTCCAGCAACTTGACAGCCAGTATCTGTTGAGGAGACAGGGTCTGTACTTGTTGTTGTGCCTGTGTCTGTACCTGACGTGAACCTTGTACCATTTTTATTGTTGTCTTGAGTTAACAGCGTGCAAAAATAATAATTAAAATGAACTTCAAAGAAAAAGGCAAAATTTTTAATATTGGAAACTGCTGCCTCCTAAGAACTCTCGTAGCAGGGAAGTAGGGGGCAATTCCTTATCTTGTACGGAAACAAAATAGTTCAGGAAGCGGAGCAGACGGTGTGCTTCGGAGTATTCTGGACAACGGTTGGGCACCTTTCGTAAAACGGGTTCCACGTAGTCTTTTAATACAGCCAGTTCGAACAGCAGGGCCGAGTTGAACATGGCATCGGCATTTTCCTGATAGGGGAAAATCCATTTTTCTTCTCCGGCGCGGACACTTGGCCAGCGTGCGATGGTTTCCTCGGCCGAGTAGTTGCGGTATTTGTAATCGCGGATGATTCGTCGCAGCAGACGGTTGTCGGTTGTCGGGATGTAGTTGTGGTTGTCCAGCAGAATGGTAGTCAGTGCCGACACATACACTTTGTATTTGTTTTCGTTGGGTATGTGCGGAGTCAGTGCCGGATTCAGTGCATGGATACCTTCAATAATCAGTATCATGTGTTCATCTATCCGGAGTTTCTTACCGCTCATTTCTCTTTTTCCGGTGGTAAAGTTATAGCGTGGCAGTTCCACCTCTCCTCCGTTGAGCAAGGTAGTCAACTGTTCTTCGAAGAAGGGGAGGTCTACGGCATACAAGGATTCGAAGTCGTGTTTGCCGTTCTCATCCAGCGGGGTATCGTTCCGGTTGACGAAATAGTCATCCAGTGAAATGGGGTAGGGCTTCAGGCCGTTGGTCATGAGCTGGATACTCAGTCGCTTGCTGAAAGTGGTTTTTCCGGAAGAGGACGGACCGGATATAAGTACGAGCTTTACCCGTTGCCCGTCTTGATTACGGTGGGTAATTTCATCCGCTATTTGGGCTATTTTCTTTTCCTGCAAGGCTTCCGATACGTTAATCAGGTCGGTGGCATGTCCGTGGTTGCAGGCCACATTCAAATCGCCTACCGTACTGATGCCTAGAATCTGGTTCCAGCGGTGATATTCCTGAAACACTTCCAGCATTTTTTCCTGCTTCACCACCTCTTCCAGTTTGGTCGGGTTTTCACGGCTGGGGATACGCAGCAACAGTCCGTCGTAGTATTTTACAATGTCGAACAGGCGGATGTAGCCTGTACTGGGTACCAGGCTGCTATAATAACAGTCCACCGTGTCGCCCAATTGATAGTAGTAAGAATAAAGCTGACCGTAAGTGTCCAACAGTCGTGCCTTATCCATCATCCCTCGTTTTTCGAACAGACGAACCACTTCTTCCGTGTGACTTTCAGTGCGTGTGTAGGGAATATCGGCCGCGATGATTTCCTGCATTTTCTGTTTGATGCGCTGCACGTCATCCAGTCCGATGGTACGGTCGATATGCAGTTTGCAGAAATATCCCTTTGAGATGGGATGTTCCAGTGAAATACTGCCTTGCGGATAGAGTTCTTCTACCGCTTTGACCAGGATGAAAAAGAGCGAACGGACATAAGTGCGCATGCCGGAAGAACTGGTAATGTCAAGAAATTCAATATCTTTATTGTAATATACTCGGAAGTCGAGACTTTCTACCTTATTGTTGACTTTGGCACTGACCGGACCGTAGGGCATGGCCAGATTAAAACCGTTATAAATATCCAAAAGTGAGCTTCCCTCCGGGAATTCTCTTGTCGAATTATTATTTTTGCAATATATTTGTAGCATAAATGTAATATGTGTTACTAACCTTGTGAATAGGCAGTTAATTTACTCATTAAACAATTAAAAGCCTCTTTCCAACTTAACTAATTACAAATGGAATATTCTTTTTATGATTTTTTAGCGCTTCTTGGATCACTGGCGCTGTTCCTTTATGGAATGAAAATCATGAGTGAGGGACTTCAGAAGTTTGCGGGCGACCGCCTTCGTAGTATTTTAACCGCAATGACCACGAACCGTGTGACGGGGGTGCTGACAGGTATGTTGATTACCGCTCTGATTCAGTCCTCTTCTGCTACAACCGTGATGGTGGTCAGTTTCGTAAACGCTGGTTTGTTGACACTCTCCCAGTCTATCGGGGTGATTATGGGAGCCAATATCGGAACCACCGTCACAGCGTGGATTATTTCGGCTCTCGGCTTTAAGGTAGACATTTCCGCTTTTTCTTTGCCACTTCTGGCTTTCGGTATCCCTTTGCTTTTTTCACAGAAGAGTACCCGCAAATCCATTGGTGAATTTATCTTCGGTTTCGCTTTTTTGTTCATGGGTTTGAACTTGCTGAAGACTAATGCGCCCGACCTGAGTCAGAATCCGGATATGCTGGCCTTTGTGCAGAACTATACGGACATGGGATTCCTTTCCGTGCTGCTGTTCGTCTTCATCGGTACGATATTGACCATGATTGTACAAGCTTCGGCGGCCACGATGGCAATTACTTTGATTATGTGTGCCAACGGATGGATTAGTTTTGAACTGGGAGCAGCCTTGGTGCTGGGTGAAAATATCGGAACCACGATTACGGCCAACTTAGCGGCTTTGACAGCCAATACACAGGCACGGCGGGCAGCCATGGCGCATTTGATGTTCAATGTGTTCGGGGTTGTTTGGGTCTTGATTCTGTTCAAGCCTTTCCTGGCGATGGTAGACTGGATTATTTCCGATTTCATGAATGTGAGTGAGGCGGACGGAGTGGCCGTTTCTTTCAAACTTTCGGCTTTCCATACTTGCTTCAATGTGTGCAACGTCTTGATTCTGATATGGTTCGTACACTTCATCGAAAAGACGGTGTGCAAGATTATCCCGCAAAAGGAGCAAGAGGAAGAATATCGCTTGCAGTTCATCACCGGCGGTATGCTTTCTACAGCAGAATTGTCCATTCTGCAAGCCCGGAAGGAAATCAATTTGTTTGCTGAGCGTATACAGCGTATGTTCCGCATGGTACGTGACTTGTTGCATACGGAGAATGAAAATGATTTTAATAAGTTATTCAGCCGTATTGAGAAGTACGAGAATATCAGTGACAACATGGAAGTGGAGATTGCCAATTACCTGACATTGGTATCGGAAGGTAGACTAAGCTCTGAAAGTAAGGTACAGATTCGAGGTATGCTCCGCGAAGTCACAGAGATAGAAAGCATTGGTGACAGTTGCTATAATCTGGCTCGTACCATCAACCGGAAGCGTCGTGGAAATGAGGACTTCACGAGTGCACAATATGAACACATCGCACAAATGTTCCAGCTGACAGACGATGCTCTGACACAGATGATTGCTCTGGTGAAAGATGTGCATCAGCAGGTGGATGTCAACAAGTCGTTTAACATTGAAACGGAAATCAACAACTATCGTAACCAGTTGAAGAACCAGAATGTGATTGACGTCAACGAAAAGAAATATGATTATCAGATGGGTGTACACTACATGGATATCATTGCCGAGTGTGAAAAATTAGGCGATTATGCGGTGAATGTGGTAGAGGCTCATCGGGATGTGAAGGAAAAGAAAGCTTGAAAATAAGTGGATATCACCATACAAATAAAGCTGTTCAAAATAAGATTTGAACAGCTTTATTTGTATGGTATAAGTTGAGTGCAAAGGGCTTTGAGTAGTCCTTGAAGCAATGTCACTCAGTGATTTCTACTCGGTTTACTTTCTCCAGTAAGAATCGGTTTTGGTTCCAGTGAAAAGGTAGGTAGGCGTTATTTGTTGTAATCTTGTTTTGTTTAAAGATTAGTCCGTCTACAGACTTGGCGTATAGAATAGGTGCATCAAATGTGTCAAATTCATTGTCTGTAATCTGGATGACACCCGGTTTTCCTCCGTGGAAATATTTTACCTGATGCTCCAAATCGGGGATTTCCGGATAAATGGAAATTACGGCGTTGGTAAACTGGAACATATTGGTCAGTGCATTGATGAACCGGTTGTGACGGATGATTACTTCCCGACAGGCACCGGTTTCATACCAGCCGTTGCAGTCACCACACAACAAAATCGCTGTTCCTGAGGTATGGTCAAACAGGTTGTTTTCTACGATTGTTTTTTTAGGTGTGCTGAACAGAGAACCTCTGGCGCGGTTGTTGCGGATGGTATTACCGGCAAAATAAACCTCAGGTGTCCATGTCAGGTTTTCAATCCCGAAATCAGTCTGTTCGGCTAAAGTTCCAGGAAGTGGCTGAGTGAAACGGATGATAAACTCACGGGCACCGTCTGCTGTCGGTTTGTCTGAGGCTGTAATGCGTTCTATACAATTCTTTCCATCCAACAGTTCCATGGTTTTTGAACGGATGAACTGTACGCTGTCGCCTGGGAATCCCCAGTCAAATCCCCAAGCTTGGTCATGCATATAGCGGGCTTTGAGAGTATGAGTGTCAATTTGTTGGATCACTTTCAAGTAGGTTCCGTGCACATTGATGGCATCGTCCATCATACCTTCATACAATCCGTTGACAGAGGTGATTTTTCCTTTACACTGAGAAAAATGGGTTGCATCGGCCTGAGTAGTGAAATAGCGGGAGTCGTTTTCTCCTTTCAAACATACACCAAAACCATCCATCGTGATGTCATCACATAGCTGGGCTAACACTCCCATGCCTTGTGCATAGTGTACCTTGACATTCTTTATTGTGGTTCGGGTGTTGTGTGACAAGAAAATACCGGGAGTCGGACGGTCCCATGAGCGCATGGCGACAATAGTCCCTGCCGGAAGTCGTTTGTCTTTCCATTTAGGGGCATGTATCAAATTCTTTCCTACCAGGGAACAACCTTTGGTCGGGCAGCTGATGTCGCTGGTGTTGTATACAATATGTCGGCTGGCCTTTTCAAAAGCTATACCCGACATCGGGCGAAGTTTCCAACCTTCTCCCTTTGTTTCGAAAACAGAGTCTTTTGTCAGGTGGTATTCTACCCATGGAGCAGGTTGAAAGGTAATTCCTTTTTCTCCTTCATTTTTTATAATTTCCACTTGAGCTATGTGTGGATTGGCAAAATCAATGCTGAAATTTTGCAAGCTACAGTCCGTACTTCTAAGCAGAGATATCGGAATCATTTGTCCATGGAAGATAAACTCTGCTCCGTTTCCTTCTATTGTCAGCGATTTCATATCCTCCAGTGCCAGACCTACTTTTTTAGGATTATTCTGGTCGTGGTTGGAAATGTAGTAAGTGCGTTCTGCAGCTCCTTCAGGATAGAAATGATAGGTCCCGTTTTGAAAGCGTAAGGCTACTGCTTCGCCTTCTTTTACTTCTTTTTTAATTTTTGCAAGTACCTTCTCCATGCGGGCAGACATGTTGCTTTTCTTTCCTGGTTGAATACCGAAATGAGACATGTCATACACGTGTTGTGCGCATAGAGGAAGACATAATGCGGCAAACAATGCCAGGCATTCTAGTTTCATTTTCATAGTTTGTGAATTAAGTGTTTAGAAATGATGATTGATGACAAAGGTAAATGTTTTCTGCTTTTATTGTGAATTTTCGTGGGATAGTTTATTGGCATGGTGGGAAAGATATGAGTGATTTCTGTTATAGTTGATTGGCTTTTAGGCTTGATAGAAGAGTGCATAAATAGTGATGGATAATAAATTATTTCACTAATTTCATTTGTAATACATGCTTGAAACAAAATATAATAGTTAAATATCAAACAATACTTCGGTAAATTTTTACCGAAAAATTAAAAGTTAAACAATAAAACCGGCAAAAGTCGGTTCGGAAACACTAAAGAGGTCATTGAAATGTTGTCAAAAACGAATGGTTAAGCATGAAGAAATGTGCTGAAAAAAGAGAGCTAACCTGCTGATAATAGAGGCAAAAAGTGTTGCATAATTCGTTATTTCTTAGTAAATTAGAAGTCTCTGAACTCTTCTGATTATGACTAAAGAAAC
>UMEP01047593.1_pt1 | contig 14706 bp, 14 predicted proteins | sample 1964771 | NCBI WGS metagenome assembly UMEP01 (sample SAMEA4836022, study PRJEB28245) | human gut metagenome | biome: gut microbiome; material: fecal sample | place: Denmark | collected 2008 | reverse complement strand
TAACTAATTTTTGATTTTTAAATTTATTTTTTATAAAAAATAAACGAATCATTTATATCACTCCTTTGAACAAATTTATTATAACACAATGATTAAAAATGAAAATAATTTTATAAAAAAATTTTTATATTTAATATTTATTTAATCTTTTAAAACTAAAATAAATTTAGAAAGTAAGAAATAAGACTTGCAAATAATATTAGGAGGATAAAAATATGAGTAGAAAAGTAAAAAATATAATTATGATAACAATTATAATTATAGTATGTATTGCAAGTGGATTTACAATAAAGTTTGCTAAAGAAAGTGGAGAAGGAACAAATCAAGGAAATCCACCTCAAATGTTAAATTCAAGTGGAGAAAATAATGGTAATGGACAAATGGGAACACCACCAAGTAAGCCAGATGAATCAAATGGAAATAGTTCAACAGAACCACCAGCCAAACCAGCCGATTCAAATGGAAGTAATTCAACAGAATCACAACAAAACCAAATGATGGGAAAACCAGATGGACAAAATAACTCAAATAGCCAAGAAAATGAAAATATGACAAGCATGCCAGATATGCAAAATGGAGAAAACAATACAGAAATAGAAACATCATATTATATAATATTTGGAATAGAAGCATTTGTAGTAAGTATTTTAGTAATATACTTAATTATGTCTGGATTTAATAGTAAAACATTAGCAGAAACATTAAATGGAGCAAAAAATATTATAATTTATATTATTTTAGTAGCAATTGTAACAACAGGATTAACATTTGCACAAAGTTATATAACAAAAAATATTTCAAGTTCAAACACACAAAATCAAATACAAAATAATATGCAAATGCCAGGAGGTCAAGGAGAAACAGCCAGTAATATAACATATACAGCTAGTAAAGAAATATCAGAAGACTCTACAATAGAAAGTGGAGAATATTCATCAACAACATCAAATGAAAATGCAATCATTGCAACAGGAGATGTAGATGTAAATTTATCAAACATAACAGTAGACAAAACAGGAGATTCAGACGGAGGAGATAGTAGTAATTTTTATGGAAATAATTCAGCAATATTAGCAAAAAATGGAGCAAATTTAACAATAAAAAATGCAACAATAACAACAGAAGCAGATGGAGCAAATGGAAACGCAACATTCACAGCAAAAAATAGTAAAATCACAACAAACAATGGAGACACATTTTATATTACAAACACAACAGCAACAATCAATTTAACAAATAACACAATTGTAAACAATGATAGCACAGGAAACTTTTTAAGAGCACAAAAAGACTCATGGGGAAATACAGGATCTAATGGAGGAAATGTAACATTAACGATGACACAACAAAATGCAGAAGGAAACATTGTAATTGACTCAATATCAACATTAGATATGACAATGAGTGAAAATTCTTATTATGAAGGAACAATAAATGAAAGTAATGAAGCAAAAAGTATAACATTAAAATTAGACTCAACATCAAAAATAAAATTAACAGGAGATTCTTACATTACATCATTAGAAGATGATGACACAACATATAGTAATATTGATTTTAATGGATATAAATTATATGTGAATGGAGTTGCTATAAACTAATGAATATGCTATAATTGAAGCGGAAAAAAGTAAGAAAAGGATATAAACAATGAAAACAATAGTATATTTAATAAGACATTCTGTAAGATTCAATAACAAAGAAATGATAGAAAGTTATAAAACTACTCAAAACGCTTTATTAAAAAATGAGAAAATAGTATTAAGTGTAACAGGAGAAAAAAGAGCAGAAATATTAAGTAATGAAGAAGAACTACAAGATATAGATGTAGTATATACAAGCAATTGTGTAAGAACATTACAAACAGCAAAATATTTATTAGAAAAACAAAATTTAAAAGCAAATATAGATGAAAGATTTGATGAAAGAAGAGTTGGATTACCCAATGATGGAGAAGTAACAGATTGGTATGTAAGACAATATGAAGATGAAAATTACAAAACAATTGGAGGAGAAAGCCAAGCAGATGTTAGAAATAGAATGTATGAAGTATTGCAAGAAGTTATAGAAGCAAATCAAGGAAAAAGAATAGCAATATTTTCACACGGATATGCAATAACATTCTTATTATTAAAATGGTGTAAATTAAATAATGTTAATAACAAGCACAAATTAGAGATTAGTTTTAATGGAAAAACAATATTTAATAAAAAACTAAATTCGCCAGAAGTATTTAAACTAGTTTTAGACGAAAACAATAAAGTAGAAAATATTGAGAACATAGAATTTGCAGATTTAGAGTATGACGACTTTGACAAAAAAGAACTAGAATAGGAATTTAAGAATATAGATTTTTGAAAAGATAATTAGAACGATTTTGTAAATAAAAAAAGGAATGATATAGAAATGAAAATAATATTAGCCTCAGGCTCTCCAAGAAGAAAAGAACTATTAAGTTTAATAACACCAGAATTTGAAATTATAGTAAGTGGTGTAGATGAAAGTTTAAAAGAAGGATTAACTCCAGAACAACAAACAGAAAGACTAGCATATATAAAAGCAAAAGATGTTTTCGAAAAAACATCAGGAGACAGAATAGTAATTGGTTCAGACACAATTGTAACCAAAAAAGGTAAGATATATGGAAAAACAAAAAGTAGAGAAAATGCAATTCAAATGATAAAAGAACTTTTAGAAGGAGATAGAACACATAGTGTAATCACAGGATTAAGCATTTTAATTGAAAAAGATGGTGTTTACAAAGAATACAAAACATTTGACGAAGTAAAAGTATTCTTAAAAGAAATGTCAGAACAAGAAATAGAAAAATGGGTTGATTCAGGAAAAGCAATGGATAAAGCAGGAGCATATGGTATTCAAAATGAATTTTGTGTATTTGTTGACAAAATTGATGGAAATTATACTAGTATTGTTGGACTTCCAACTCAAAAAGTCTATGATGTCTTGAAAAATTATATTGATTAAAATAAAAAATGAGACGAATATAAATGAATAGTTCATTTATACCGTCTTATTTTAATATATAATAAAGTCTTATCTTTTTAAAGATATTTAAAAACTTCTTCAGGATATAATATTTTTGATTTATTTTTAAAATCATCAATATCAATCCATTTTGCAGAAAATTTGCCACCTCTGTCTATAATATTATATTCATCTTTGCAATCACTATCTGCAATATCAATTGAATAAAATAAAATTAATTCATGAGCGTTTTTACCATTAAAAGTAAAGATATTTTCAGAAATACCAAGAAAATCTTTTACAACAATATCTGTATTAATTTCTTCTTTAAATTCTCTCTTTAAAGCATCAGAACTTTTTTCAAGAAACTCAATACCACCACCTAAACATCTATAAAAAGTTTGATTTTTTACTTTATCAAACTTTTCTTCTACAAGTAGTTTATTATTTTTTATTGCTAAACCTAATGCAATAGGTCTGATTTCAGTATATTTATCCATATGTAACCTCCTTATTTTTATTAATTATGATATTAAATTATTTGAAAATATTTTATAAGCTAATAGAAATAAAGTCAAGTGAAATATGGATTAATTTATAAAAATGTGATATATTATTTTGGAAAGGAAGTAGAGAATATGAAAGCAGTTGTTATATCAGATATACATGGTTCAGGATATTATGCAGAAAAAATAAAAGAGATTAATGAAAGAGAAAATCCTGACAAAATAATATTATTAGGTGATTTATATTATCATGGACCTAGAAATGAGTTAAGTCAAGAATATAAGCCAATGAAAGTGGCAGAAATTTTGAATTCTTTAAAAGATAAATTATTGGTTGTTAGAGGAAATTGTGATGCAGAAGTTGATGAAATGATTTCAGATTTTAAGTTTAATGACCATATTTTAATGGAGATTAATGGAAAGAAGTTTTATTTTACTCATGGTCATAAATATAATATTGAGAATATTCCTTATGATGATTTTGATGTTATGATTTATGGACATATTCATCAAGGTTTTATTCAAGAGAAAGAGGGTTTTGTTTTTGCAAATCCTGGTTCAATTTCTCTTCCAAAATGTAATTCTGCTCATAGCTATATTGTGCTTGTTGATAATAAGATTGTATTGAAAGATGTTGATGGTGAAGTATTAAAGGAGTATGAAATGAAAAAATAAAAACAAGGGAGCAAATTTACATTTGCTCCCTTGCCTTTTGACTTAGTTAGTCAAAGATTTCGCTGAGATCAATGATCTTGGCGATTTCATCGGAGTGCTCAGCCAGCTGGTTGAAGAGAGTCTTGAGCTTGTTGCTAAGCTCTTTCTTGTTTTCCTCATCAACGATACCGTTGGCTTTTGCAAGCAGTTCGTCGAGCAGGCTAACCAGCTCAGAACGAGTCTTATCACGCATCTGGACAGCATTGATAACTTTCTGAACTTCCTGAACCCATTCAATGATGTCCAGGAACAGATCATAGTTATCATACATTTTGAAGAGGACGGCCAGTTCTTTTAAAGCTTTGTAGACGTCCTTTTCAGTGTCAGCTGCGCAAAGAGTGTTCTTTGCATTGGTGATTTCGGAAATCAGCTGTTTGTAGCGTTCTTTCCGGCTCATGTTGTAACTAATCTGATACATAGTTTGCAACTCCTTATTAAATTTTTTGTTAAGGTTTTTGCCTCGAACATTTATTAGTATACCATATTATGTAAAATATGTCAAGGACATGCAGGATTGATAAGATTAATATAGAATATAAAATTGGATATGAAAATTTAATATAAAAGAATCTTGGGTAATATTGAATTAAGTTTGGAGATACTTATTTAAATACTTTTTATTTTTGTGAATTTTTCATGTTTTATTATAATTTCAAAGCAAACTAAAAAATTAAAAAGCTTTTTTTATTTTGCCACAAGCTATTTTTGTACCAGAATTACCACTAGGTTGAGTTGTAAAATCATCAGGCATATCATGAATTATTATAACTTTTCCTATGATATCTTTTATTTTGAATTTATTAAGAAAAATACTCATATAACTATATCCATTATTTTCGAGTAATGGTGGTAAATCACCAATATGATATGGGTGAGGACAATTTTCAGGATTATAATGACCTTTAGCATTAGCGAATTCATCATTTGAGTTTCCTGTACAAGAAGTTCCGTTCATGAATATGAAATCTAAAGAAATTACCTTTGCAATGATCTTTTGATTGAGGCAATCCATTAATTTTTGCTGTTAAGATTACACCATTTTTTACTTCTTTAAAAGTAATAGTGCCATTAATTTGCGGAAATTTCTTTCTTCCTTTTATATTTGCTTTTGCAGTATTAAATAACATATTATTTTACTTCTAAATTTTATTTTATAGTATTATATGAAGAATATATAGAACGTGAGATTGAAATGGATTAGAAATTTAACAATAGAGAATATGAAAGTAATTATTGTGGGTAATATAAAGTATATATTTTTAGAAATTGAGATATAATTTGTAAATGTTTAAAGAGAGTTTTTTTATATTGAAAATTATAGTATGAATATACTGATATGTTATGTAAAAAAATATATCTTTTAATAAAAATTATATATATTAAATTGTACTATAGTAAATGGGAAGGATTATAGAAATGTTAGAACAAACACGAAAATTAAAATTAGTATTTAATGAAATACAAATGAACAAATAGAAAAAGAAGGAGAAGAATATAAAACAATAGATTTATGGAAATTTGATCAGAGTATTGGAGGAATAGGCGGATACTGTCAGGGATGTGATCCTGCTCTTTCTGGTCCGTTTCAGGGAACAGAATTTAGAAATGTTTATAGATGTTTACAATATATTAGAAGATAGACATATTAAATGTAAATTATACTGCAAGAAATATAATAGAAAATTGTGGATATCATTTTGAAGAAGGTATAAAAATATATTTGATGAGAATATTATAAATGAATTAAAGTTATTTGTTGATTTATATAATATATCAAAACATGTTATATTATCAAATGATGAACTTGATAGGACATTTCATGCCGATGATGCTATTATTTGTTATTTGGCTTGTAAAATAGTAAGAAAGAAAATATTATTAAATATAGATGAAGAAATAGAAAAGGAAACATATGAGATTGATTGGAACAAATATGGAACAAAAGTGATAAGATTTTAATAGTTAAACTAGAGTTATTTTAATAAAAAATTAAATATATAACTTGAATAAGCAAAATGCAAATTGAGGATTGTAAGAAATGAATATAAATTTAAAGAATATATGTGATATTAATTTAAAAGAATTTAATATTTATAACTCATAACCTGAAGGCCGTAAGTTCGAGTCTTACCTCTGCAATCAAACTTTTTACTAGAGTCGCAATAGATTGTGACTTTTTTTATGTATAAGTAAGATTTTAGCTCTTTTTGGGACACAAGATTTTGTGATAGGCTATATTAAGCCAAAATCTTCACTAAATAACTTCAAAAAAGCAATTTTGTGATATTTTGAAAAAAGATTTTAGTTATTATTGTCATTTATTAATAGGTCTTGTAAAACATACGCTGCTTTTTTCATATTCTTTTGTAGTGGATGTACATAGTATTTTATAGTAGTATTATTAATACTTGCATGACCAAGCCTTGCAGATACTGGTGCAATATTCACATTTTGAAAAATTAAAAGAGTAGCATTTGTATGTCTTATTCCATGAAGTTATCTCCATATAATTCTTTTTGTTCATCATACCAGTCCTTATACTCAAAAAGTACGTTAGTTATATAATTAGGAATTAGAACAATTCTATTAGAACTTTCAGCAAACATTGCACTCAATAATCTGTGATGTTATAGAATTGTTTTTTGGTTATCCTTTTTATTTGAGTATCGTTTTCTAACATATCGTATAAGTTGATTAAATCGGTAGGTTTAATTTTTTGGAGAACAAATGAACATAAATATGGTAGAATAAGAGTTCGTAACATTCCAAGATATCTTGAATAAGTTTGCTAATTCTTTTGAACCATATTTTTTTCTCAAATATGAAAAAAATCTTCAAAAGTTATTGATTTACCTTCCGAAACCATTCCACGATTTACTTCTGTTATAAATTCAGCAAGAACAATTTCAGAATTTTTTCTAGTACCGTGAATAGTTTTGTTTTTTCTACATCTACTGCATCAAGATTTTACCACTTGAAACAATTAACCTGTAAGTATTTTCACCTCTTTTTTTTAATACTCCAGCTATTGCTTTTTCAACCTCCTTTCAATTAGGGTGGAAGAAGTCTTACATTCAATTGTGATGATTATATAATATTTTTATTGTAATTACCAGTAGTTTTTGCTTATTTTTCAATGCTTGCAAAGATTAAAAAAAAATTCATAAAAAGACTTGTATGTGACAATAAAATACTTTATGAAATGTAATATTTAAAATGGTTAGGTATAAAATTTGAAAAAATTAAGCAATAAATATTAAAAATTTACTTTACAAAGTCAAAAATTAATGATATACTAAAAATAATTAATACATAACGAATAAAAAATTACAAAAAACAAATAAAAGTTAATTAATACTAAGGAGGAATTAAGTATGGAATATTCAGCAGAAATTTTAAAGATTGTTGAGGGGTGTATGAAAATGGATAAAATAAAGGTTTATAATTATACACAACTATTAATAAAGAAACTAAAAGAAAATGGAGAAATTAGGTTAGCAGAAAAATTCGAAAAAATAATTGCTAGTAAAAGTGAAACTAATTTAAAATCGCTAAATATGCAAACAATATATAAGGTTCCTATTGATAGTGAATCAAGATTGCCAATTGCGGACCGACTAGAGCCAGCTGAAATAGAAGAAATGCCAGTGTTTTTGAACAAAGAGTGTAAGAATGAAATAGATAAATTTTTAGAATATTATAATAATAGAAATCAAATAATAAACAATGGAATAAATTTGCCGAATACATTAATATTTTTTGGCCCTCCTGGATGTGGTAAAAGTAAATTAGCAGAATATATATCTAAAAAAACGGAATTACCATTAATAACGACTAGATTAGATGGGCTAATATCATCATATTTAGGAAGTACAGCTAAAAATATAAGAGCAATCTTTAATTATGCACAAAGTGTTCCGTGTATATTATTTTTAGATGAATTTGATGCGATTGCAAAAGTTAGAGATGATAAAAATGAACTTGGCGAGTTAAAAAGAATAGTTAATAGTTTATTGCAAAATATAGACTCAATACAGAATGGAAGTATTATAATTGCAGCAACTAATCATGAAAAATTACTAGATCCTGCAGTATGGAGAAGATTTATGTTTAAAATAAATCTTCAGAAACCAGAATATGAAGTTAGATTTAATATTATAAATAAATTGGTAAGTAATATGAATTTAAAAAAAGAAGATATAGGTATTATAGCACAATTGTATGATGGATTTACTGGTGCTGAATTAGAACAAATATGTAATAAAGTAAAAATGGACGCAATAATTGAAAAAAAAGAAATTAGTTTAATTAACTTTGTTGAGTATTATTTAAGACATAAGCATATAGTTATAGATAATCATAAAGAAAAAATAAAGTATTTAAATAATATGAATAATAAATTGTTTTCAGGTACAAATTTGGCTAGAATATTTAATTATTCTAAACCATATATATCACAAATTTTAAAGGAGGATAGAGAAGGATGAAAGAAAAATTGCCAATTATAATGGTTGCACAACGTACAGAAGATATTAAACCGAATATTTCAAACGGAAGAGTTGTATTTCTGGAACCATTTACTGACAAAGTAAGGAATAACATATTTACTCAATGTGAGAAAATAAAAAGTAATATTGCAAAAATAGAAGAACAAGAAGTTCCATGTATTGGGAAGGTAATAATGAAAGAAAAAGCTATTGCAAAAACACATAAGCCCAATAATTTATTTAATAATACAACTTGTCCAATGGTTGGAACAGGTAAATTAAATGAGATTTACGTAAAAATAACTCCAAAAGGAATTGATAATCTTGAAAAAGAAATAAAAAATACAAAAGCTCAAACCAAAACATCTGAAATGACAAAAATTGAAAGAATAGAAATGTATACTTCAGAAGATGTATTAAAAGTAAATCTAAATAATATAAAAGGACCACTAAAGATAAAATTATTTGATTATAAGGATGATGAACAAAATAAAAAAAATAGAAAGATATTTTTGAAAAAAATAAAAAAAATAGGAATTGATGGTGAAATAACCAAGTTGGATTCGTATAAAACGATGGAAGTATATTCATTAAAGTGTGATGATTCAAAAAAAATAAAGCAATTATCTGAATATCAGGGAATAAAATCTATAGATATGTTTCAAAAATATTCTATTGTAAATCCCAAAATAAAAAAATTAGAAAAAATGGATTATTCTTTTCCTAAACCAATAGAAGGAAAGGAATATCCAATAGTTGGATTGATTGATTCGGGAATATCAGAAAATAATAAAGAGATTTTACCTTGGATATATAAAAAAGAAGAACTAATTCCTAAAGAATATCAAAATAATTCTCATGCTACATTTATTGCTGGTATAATGCTTTTTGGTGAAAAATTAAATTTTGATGTGGATGATATTAGAGAACCAAACTTCAAAATTTTAGATGTTGTTGCAATTCCAAATGCAGATGAAGAATATGGTCCTACAGATGAAATGTCTGAAGATTTATTTCTTGATGGAATAGAAAACATAATGAAAAAATATTCTGATAAGGTTAAAGTATGGAATATGTCATTAGGAACAGATACAGAAGCTAGTGATGTAATTTCTGATTTTGCAATAGAGTTGGATAGAATTCAAGATGAATATGGAGTACAAATATTTATAGCAGCAGGAAATTTTCAAAATGCAATAAGAGAATGGCCAACAGATATTCAGTATAATGATAGAATTACAACACCAGCAGATTCGATTAGAGGAATTACAGTAGGAGCAATTGCTTTAGACAAAGGTGTTGTCGATGTGAATGAACCATCTCCATTTTCTCGAAGAGGACCAGGAGCAAACTATATAAATAAACCAGACATTGTAGATTATGGAGGAAATATTAATGAAGATGGAAGTATAGACGGGTGTGGAATTGTATCTTTTGATACAAAAGGTAATTATATTGAAGGAATAGGTACAAGTTATTCTACACCATTTGCTACAATAAAATACCAAAATATACTGAATAAGATAAATAATGAAAATAGTTTAGAATTATCAAAAGCTTTATTAATACATTCATGTGTTAATCCTATTACAAAGGAACAAGAAATTGTAGATGAAGAAATAAACTATTTTGGCTTTGGGATTTCCGAAAGAGATTTAGATGAAATATTGAAATGTGATAATAGTAAAGTAACAATTATTATTCAAGGTAAAATAAGAACACGGAGAGCATATAGAAATTGAAGATATACCATATCCAGAATCATTACATAAAAATGGAAAATGGTATGGAAAAATATCAGCAACATTGACATATAAGCCAGAACTAGATCCAACTGAAGGACAAGAATATTGTAGGTCCAATATTGATTTTAGTATGGGATTACATAAACTTAATAAAAAAACAGGGGAACTAGAATATAAAGGACAAGTTCCATTAGAAAAGAGATGGGATGAGAAATTTGAAGCTTCAAGAGTAGAAAATGGTTCAAAGTGGGCGCCGATAAAAAGACATTATAGAAAAATAAAGGGTGGCATATCTGGGCAAGATTGGAAAATAAGGTTAGATTGTACTAATAGAAATAACATGAAAAATGTTGAACAACCATATACATTAGTTGTAACTATAGATAGTGAAAATGAGGAAAGTGATATTTATACTGAAATGGTGACAGGTTTGAAAAATAGAGGTTTTGCTATAAATAATTTACAATTAAGAGATGATATACAAATAAGAAATTAAAAAGTAAACGACAAGAATTTTAAACTTGTCGTTTGTTGTTGTTTAAAAGAAAACTGCGGGTTAGACCCGTAAGTCAAAAAAAGCGATAGCAATGTATGAAAAAAATCCCTCCAATGATATAATAATTTTATAGTCTGCGAAACTGTAAAAAAAATTAATAAAAGGAGGAATTTATCGTGAATGACGATATAAATAGTTTAGCACATAGTAAATATGAATGCAAGTATCATATAGTATTTGCACCAAAATATAGAAGAATGGCCATTTATGGTCAGTATAAAAGAGATATAGGAATAATATTGAGAAAATTATGTGAATATAAGGAAGTGAAAATAATAGAGGCAGAAGCATGTCCAGATCATATACATATGTTGGTAGAGATACCACCAAAGATGAGCATAGCTTCATTTAGGGGGGATTTAAAAGGAAAGAGTACGTTAAGAATATTTGATAAATATTCAACATTAAAATATAGGTATGGAAGAAGACAATTTTGGTGTATAGGATATTATGTAAGTACAGTAGGAAAAAATGAGGGAAAAATAAAGGAATATATAAGGAATCAATTAAATAAAGATATAGCATATGACAAAATAAGTATAAATGAATATATAGACCCATTTACAGGAGAAAAAGTAGATAAAAAGAAAAGAAGGTAAAAAACTACTTTAGTAGAGGCAAGAAAAAAAGATGCAGTTGGCAGATTATAAGAGGGACTTAAGTCCACGCCAGAAACAAGGCCCTTAGAGGGCTAATCAAAACTACCCGTTGAACGGGTAGTTTTTTTAGAATATTTTAAACATATGATATATATATCGAAAAGTATAAATACATAAAAGAAAATTAAATATAAAAAAGTCGAAAAAGGTTTAATTTTGTAATAAGAAGTGATATAATAGTAACAGAATATAAGGAGGGATAATATGGAAGATGAAAACTTTTTACAACAATTAAAAGAAGATATCAAGTTAATTAAAGACAATTATATAATGAATAATCCTTTATTAGAAAAAGACGAATATGCATTTAATTATTGGGTATTATCAAAGTTATATAATGTTGAAGAAGAATGTATTGATTCAAATATTACAGAATACTCTGATGATGGATGTGATTGCTTTGTATTTTTTGAAGAATCTAAAGAGTTATTTATCATTCAAAATAAATATTATACAACAACAACATTAGATCCACATTACGTTAAAACAGATTTTTTATATAGACCATTAAATAGTTTATCTGAAAATGCTTATAGAAGATCAGCAGAATTACAAACTATTTTTAACAAATATAAAAATGATCCAGAATTAAAAATATACTTAAACTTATATGTAACTAATAATAATGTTTCAGATGAATTAAAAAATGATGTTGAAAAATTTACGTATTCAGATAATATTCAAGCAATTGTATCTGCAAAGATTTATACTCTTGCAGATATGAAAAATGTATATTATGAAGAAAGAAAGACAGTAACAAGACATTATAGTTGCATTTTTAAAACAAAAAATGATGGAACAGTTTTAAACATAGATAGTACAAATTATAATTTACCAAGTTTAACGGATGCAAAATACATTTTAACTCCTGTTAAATTAATCTATGAGATAGTTAAAGAGTGTAAAGAAAAGAATTATATGCTTTTTGAAGAAAATATAAGGGAATATCTTGGAAATAAAGGCGTTAACTCACATATAGCAAAAACACTTGAAGATGAAAATGATAGAGATAATTTCTTTTATTATAATAATGGTATAACTGTTATTTGTGATTCTGTGCAAAAAATAACATTAAATGAATTAATACATAATAAAGGCTTTAAAACAGAAAATCCTCAAATTGTAAATGGATGTCAAACCGTAAACACTATTTTTGAAACCTTAAACAAATATCCAGAAAGTGAATTAGAAGATACTTTCAAGAACACTTATGTAATGGTAAAATTGCTAGTACTTGATAAAAATTCAGATAGTAATAAGAAACTATATCAAGATATTGTTAAATATAATAATAGTCAGAATGCTATTTCAGAGAAAAACTTTGCAGCTAATAAGAGAATATTCTTAAATTTACAAGATGATTTAAGAGATTTAGGATTCTTATTAACAGTAAAACAAAGCGATAGTAATAAATTTAAAACTCAAGAAAACTTTAATACATATAGACCTAAATTGCAAAAATATACAGAATTATTTGGTGTAGAGTTTAATAGATTAGAAGATAATATTATTCAATTAGATAAGTTTTTACAAGTATTATTAGCATTCAAAAATGATGGTTATGATGCATTTACTAAAAAAAGTAAAATATTAAAAGTAGATAGTCCTATATATAATGATTTAATTGAATTTATAAAAAATGGAAGTCTAACTAAAAATGATTATATTAATTTATACCTATTATTCTTAAAAGCTGAAAAAGAGAAAAAATCAAGTGATGATCAAAGAACACCAATTCCATATTATTTATTAAGCTTTTTAGGTAGAGATTTAAAAGGATTAGATGGAGAACAGACAAGAAAATGTTTCAGATATATATTTGAAAGTAAAGAAAATTTAAATGCAATTTATAGTTTTTATAAAAGAGTAACAAAAAGATACAAAATTAATATGAAAAATGATAAAGGAATAGAATATAACAAAATGATTAAGACTCAAATTGATAATACATTATTAGAGAAGACTATAAGTGATGAATTAGAAATGGAAGAAAATTCTGAAAACAAAAAAATTGTAAATAGTTTTAGAAATCATACAGTATAATAAAAGTGAAAAGAAGTGTGAATAGCTTATATAGTTCACACTTCCTTTTTAGTTATTAATTTAAGTATCCCATAATTAATTGCGAACCATCTACAAACCCATTTCTATAATATTTCTCATTCCAGTAACAAAGATAGTCAATACAGTTTTTATCAAGTTGATTTAATTGTTTTTGAACATATTTCTTATTTTGTTTTGGTACATTGTTTAAAATCTTTTCAGCCAATTCATCAAAACATGTACAATATTTTTTATCTTGAGGAGTCATATTACAAAATGCAGTTTCCTCCATAAATTCTAACCATTCCTTAATAATATCATCATTAACTTCTCTAAAATTATTCATAAATAAACCTCCAAATTATATAAAATTCAAAATGTCCCCAATTTGCAAATGTTAATTTAGACATCTTGTGCGACAAGACTTTCAAAATCTTGGGGACAGAAAGGGGACAAAAGCCCTCAAAAATGCCCTAAAATCACACAAGAGTTCAGTAAAAGAAAAGTGCTATAAACACTTATATTTCAATAAACTTCAAAAATGACTAATTGAATTCTCATAACTCTAAGGCGAGTTTGAAATAATTTTGCTTTACAATTTCGATTTAATCGTTACAGCTTGAGTGGTTGTGGCGATTTTTTGTTGTCTTCAAATTGGTTGCTATAATGCTTTAAAATAGCACTATTATGTCAAATTGGGGAGAAATTGGGGATCAACTTCTAAACTGACATAGAACCTCTAAGAAAATCTCGTTTCATAAAAATTCTTAAAGTCATTTTTACAACAAAGTAAATCAAAAAATATAAATATGAGAGTCACAAAAAAGATTTATAGATAATATTGAATTACTAATCTGCCTTGCATGAAATTAACAAATTCTCTAATACATTTCCAGCAGTCCTATCATGAGATTTTAGTGGGTGAACATAGAAATTGTATGTAGTAGTAATTTGTGCATGACCAAGTCTAGCAGATACTGTTGCAACATCAACTTGTTGAGAAATAAGAAG
>UMEP01080573.1_pt1 | contig 14718 bp, 7 predicted proteins | sample 1964771 | NCBI WGS metagenome assembly UMEP01 (sample SAMEA4836022, study PRJEB28245) | human gut metagenome | biome: gut microbiome; material: fecal sample | place: Denmark | collected 2008 | reverse complement strand
TGACCTGCTCGATCTCGACCTCGGCACGCTCGGTGGCCGCGTGTTCGGCAGCCTTGGCAACGTCGCCGTTAGAAGCAGCGGGCTCAAGTGCGGCCGCAGCGCCCGCGAGCGAGATCCAGCGCGAGGCCTCGGCAGACGAAAGCGCCGCCGCCATGGTGCCAGCGCCGTAGGTCACATCGAGCCTGGGCAGAGACTCCCCCGCGCGGGCGGCTGCAACGAGGTCGCCCTCAAACCCCTCCGGGATAAAGAACACGCAGTCGGCGCTGCCCTTGGCGCTGTTGCTCTTGGAGAGCGCGTCCGCAAGGTCGTAGGTGCCGTCGCCGACGCCCGTGACCAGCTCAAAGCGCGAACCCAGATGCTTGGTAAGCGCGCGCGAAAGGTCGCTGTCGTCGCGGTCGACCACGATCACGTTGGCATCGTAGGGCTTGTACTCGGTGAGCTGCGACGAGTCCCAGCTCACCGATGCCGCGATGAATACGCCCATGAGCGAGATGAACACCGTATAGATGAGCAGGTAGAACGGGTGCGCCAGCGCCATGCGAAGCGCGGTCTTAAAGGTGCTCATAGCGGCTCCTTCCAAAGATCAGCGTGGCGGCGGCAACGAACAGCAGCGCCATCAGGACGAGCGCGCCGGCGCGAACGGCAAAGGGGCTCAGGTCCTCAAAGAAATACAGGCGGTTGAACATGTCGCAGATGAGCTTGACGGGATTGAGCCAGCACTCGGTCGGACAGGCGCGAGCGACGTCGTCGGCAAGCGCCATCGCCGGCTCGCCGTAGAGACCGGCGAACAGGGCACACGTGGTGGCAAAGCCTGTGAGGATGCCCGACTTGGACGCCTTTCCGCCCTTAACGGGCAGCGTGCCCACAAAGAGCCCCAGGCCCGTCGCGGCAAGCGCGGAGGCAGCGCCGCCCACCAGGCAGAGCCCCTCGCGCCCGCCAAAGTCGACGCCAACAACCAGACGCACGTAGCCAATCGCGATCGCCATCGAGGCAAAGGAAACCAGCCACGATCCGACAAAAATACCGGCCAGCGACGCCGTCTTGGAAAGGCCGCCCACGCATCGGCGAGCGCCAAGGCCGGACAGATTGGGCTGCAGATCGACGACGCTCAAGGCGGAAAACTCGGCAGACATCATCGCGACCAGACCAAAGAGTGCGTAATAGTAGATGACCGTGCCATCGGGCGTGGTACGTGTCAGGCTTACGCGGCGGGTGCCGCCCTCGAGCGACAGGGCGCGCGCAACCGCCTCCGGGTCGGCGAGCGCCGCCGGGTTGTCCTGGGCGATCTGGCGCATGAGCTCGGCATTTTGCGTATACGAGCTTACCACCGTCTCCAGGATGCTGCGATCGGTGAGCACCGACGAGGCGCGCGAGCTGTCGTAGCTCGAAAGCAGCGTGAGTTTGGGCGCGCCTTCGGCGTCGACCGTATAGATGCCCGCAACCTCGCCGGCCTTAAGCGCACGGTTCGCATCGGCTGCGTCGTCGAGCTCGTGGATCTCGAGCAGTTGATCGTCGCCTTCCTTGGCAAGCGACGTCGCCACGTCCTTAAAGGTCGAGGCGTCCCAGGCCTCGTCCGCCACGACGGCAACCGGCACCGGGTCTACCGTACCGTCGGAGCTTAGATTCGCAAACATAAACATGAACATCGTGGAAAGCGCGATGGGAAAGAGAGCGCCCCAGACCCACGTGCTCGGCCGGCGCAGCAGCGTCTTGACCGTGGTGATGATGGTGTTGAACATGACCGCCCCCTAGTCGCGCAGCTCGCGGCCGGTGATCTCGAGGAACACGTCGTTGAGGGTTGGCGGCTCGCTCCACACGCGGCCGAGCGCCACGTCGGCGGCGCGCAGCGTGTCGAGGATGTCGACCAAATTGTGCGGGCTCGCTTCGCAGGTGCAGACGAGCTCGCCGCCGGACAGCTCAACCGAAAGCACGTGCTCGAGGGCGCGCAGCCGCTCGACCGTGGCGGTCTCGACGGCGCCGACCTCGACAGTCACGCGCTCGCCCATCTGAATCATGCGCTTGAGCTCGTCGTTGGTGCCCTGCGCCAGCACGCGCCCGCCGTCCATGATCATGATGCGGCTGCAAATCTGCTCGACCTCCTCCATGTAATGGCTGGTATACACCACCGTGGCGCCTTCGTCGCGCAGGCGGCAGATGCCCTCCAGGATGGCGTTGCGGCTCTGCGGGTCGACTGCCACCGTGGGCTCGTCAAAAAAGATGAGCTCGGGTTTGTGCGCGATGCCGCAGGCAATGTTGAGGCGGCGCGCCAGGCCGCCCGAGAGCTTGCCGGGGCGAAACTTGGCAAAGTCGCCCAGCCCGACAAAGTCGATTGCCTCGTCGACCAGCGTGCGGCGGCGCTTGCGGTCGTTAACGTAGAGGCTGCAGAAATAGTCGATGTTCTCGCGCACCGTAAGCTCATCGAATACCGCCACCTGCTGCGGCACCACGCCGATGCGGCGTTTGAGGTCGTAGCGGGCGGGCGTCATGGGCTCGCCGAACAGCTCGATGGTGCCTTTGTCGTAGGCGAGCAGCTGCAGAATGCAGTTGATGGACGTGGTCTTGCCCGAGCCGTTGGGGCCCAGCAGGCCAAAGATCTCGCCGGGGGCGATACTCAGGTTAAAGTGGTCGAGCGCAATAAGATCGTCATAGCGCTTGACGAGGTTTTCGACGTGGACGATGTCTGTCATGAGGCGGCCCTTCTGTTGCTTGCGGCCCGGTACGATTGCATCATCGCAGGAGCGGACGGCGCGCACCAGTGAGCTTTGTCACGAGTGCGGAGCTTGGCCGTGCGGCCTGCCGACGTCCCCGCTTTGCCGCGTGGGAGGAATGTCACGGTTGCGCAGGCGGTCCCTCCACCACGCGCGGCTTCGCGTACAATACCCGTATGAACAGGCTTTTCGACAAATCGATCGTTCTGGCGTGCTGTATTGCGGCCGCCATGGGCCTTGCCGTGGACGCTCACCTGGTCGCGGCGTTTTGCCTTGGCGTTATTGCCACCTCGCTGGCCGAGGTCGCACAGGGGGAACGCACGCGCCGTACAAGCGAGGCCGCGAGCTACGCTTACATCATCGCGGCCGTCTTCGTGCCGCCGTTTGTGCCGTTCGCACCTCTCGCTCTCTATGACATCGCGCGACGCGTGCGCCGTGAACGCATCTGGCCCGCGCTGGCGATTGGCGCCGTGTTTGTCTGCGCGCTTGTCGCGGACCTTCGCGGCGGCGCGCTCACCACCCGAACGCTCCTGCTGACCGCCATCCTCTCGGTTGCCGCCACCTTGCTATCGCTACGTACCGCCCAGCTGGAGCGTGAGCAGCAGCGCATGCGCCGTACCCGCGACGAGCTGCAAGAACGAGCCCTCGCGCTCGAAGCGCGCAACCGCGACCTTGCCGACCGCCAGGACTACGAAGTCGAGCTCGCGACGCTCGCCGAACGCGCCCGCATCGCGCGCGAGATCCACGATAACGTCGGGCACCAGCTCACGCGCGCCTCACTGCAGGCTGAAGCCCTACGCGTGGTCCACGCCGACGAGCCTGGCGTCGCCGCCGATTTCGCCGACGTTAAACGCACGGTTGACGAGGCGCTCCAGCTTGTGCGCATCAGCGTCCACGCGCTCAACGACAACGCCGTCGACCTTTCCGTGCAGCTCGAACGCATTGTTGAAGGCGCGCGCTCGGACGGCGGCCCGCAGATTGAGCTTGAAGTTTTGGCCGAGCATGCGCCCGCAAATGTCGCCAACTGCTTTGCAGCGGTCCTGCGCGAGGCGCTCTCCAATACCATGCGCCACGCTTGCGCCCAGACCGTCACCGTACGATGCATGGAGCATCCGTCGTTTTACCAGCTTGTCGTTACCGACGATGGCGCTGGTGGGGTCCACGCAAGCGGCCGCGACGCCGCAGAGGGCATGGGGCTCGCCTCCATGCGCGAGCGCATCGAGGCGCTTGGTGGCGCCTTTACCGCCGGCCCGCGTGCCGGCTCCCCCGGCTGGCGCGTGTTTGCCACCGTTCCCAAACAGCAAGGAGATGAGGGCCGATGAGGCTCATCGTTGTCGACGACGACCGCTTGGTGGTCGATTCGCTCAAGATTATCCTGGGCGCCCAGCCGCAGATCGAAGTGGTGGGCACCGGCGCCAATGGCGACGAGGCGGTCGCGCTCTACAGCGAGCACGCGCCCGACATCGCGCTGCTCGACATTCAGATGCCGGGACGCGACGGCCTTTCGGCGGCACGCGAAATCCTTGAGCGCGACCCCACGGCGCGCGTGGTGTTTCTGACGACATTCTCGGATGACGAGTACATTGTGTCGGCGCTTAAACTGGGCGCCCGCGGCTACCTGATCAAGACCGATGTCGCCGCCATTCCGCCGGCGTTGGCGCAGGTCATGGACGGCAAACGCGTACTCGAGGGTAAGGCGATCGAGGATATCGACTTTGATGGGGCAGGGTCCGAGGCCGACACGTCTCGCCGGCCCGCGGCCTTTGTCAGCCTGACCGACCGCGAGTTCGAGGTCGCCGAGCTCATCGCCCGCGGCCTCGACAACAAGGAGATTGCCGCCACGGCTTATATGGGAGAAGGCACGGTGCGCAACCACATCAGCTCGATCCTGGCCAAAATGGGCCTGCGCAACCGCACCCAAATCGCCATCGCCTACCTGCGAGGGTAATTACCCAACTGCCGACCGCTCCGGCTTAGCAAAATGGCTGCTACCGATTTAATGCCATTTCAAAACTATGCCGGTTTACTACGATGAATCGTCCACCTTCGACCACGGCAAATTGCGCGCTTGCAAAAGCGCAGGTAGAACGCTTGCAATATTTAGAAAAATGCAGTCATGGTCGGGAATGTCGAATTCATCGTAGTAAACCGGCATAGTTTTGTTCGGGCGGCCCTGCACGAGTGTCTCCGCCAGCCTCGCGGGACCAAAATGATCCGTTTTCCTCCGTCCCCAAGGGATCAGCCGGAACCGCTCGCCACGAAATCGGCCTATCTACTACGTTTGACTCGATACCCCTGACCATACCTTCGTTTTGAACAAAACCGCAGGCGTTCTACCTGCGGTTTTGTTTTCGCGTTTTTTGGCATGGTTGGGGGTAAGGGGCTAAACGTAGTAGATAGGCCGGTTTCGTGGCGCGCCCTCCTCCCCAACGCACAAAAGCGCCGCCACGGAGGAGGGAGACGCCTCCGTGGCGGCTGGGGGTAGGAGTAGGTCGAGATTTAGCCCTACCGGCCGCCCGGGGCCTTTTGGCCCCGGGCGCTGTCGACGTGCCTAGCGCTTACGGATACCCCAGACCAGGGCTCCGACGCCGGCCATGGCGATGACAAATGCCATAAGCAGAGCGGCAGCCTGCTGGTCGCCTGTGGTGGGCAGGAAACCCTTGACCGTCTTGACGATGTTCGTCACGGTCTTGGGCGTGCCGGGATCGGGTGTCGGCACGGGCGTCTCGGGCTTTTTGTACGTGTTGTTGAACACGATACCCTCAACGCTCTTGTCGCCCTTGGTAAAGGCGACGTTCGCCTTGAGGTTGCCCTCGCCGTCATCGACCACGTTGACGGTCACGGTAAAGACGGACTTGTCGTAGGTCATACCGACCTCGTCGCCCTTGACCTCGCTGATGGTGTAGGCGTGCGTACCGGGCTCGTCGTACTCAAACTTGTCAAAGTTGATCTTGCCGTCGGCATCGTTGGTAACCGTAGACTCGATGTCCTCGCCAACGAGCTTAAAGCTAAACTCGTCCTTCTTGAGTTCGCGTCCCTCGAGCACCTTGATAGCGCCGATGGAAACCTGCGTAGGCATGGCGTGATACTTGTTGGTAAAGCCAGCCGACTCGGTGGTTCCCTCGAGTTTGTGCGTCGCGGTCAGCGTGCCGTCGCCGTTGTCGGAGACGGTGGTCACGACGGTGTAGGTCGCGCCGTCATAGGTGACGCCCTTGTACAGGCCGAGCGCGTTGGGGCAAGCCTCGCGCAGCGTGTACGCGTGCGTGCCGGGTGCCTCGTAGCGAATCGGGCTCAGCGTCACGGTGCCGTTAGCGTCGTTGGTGCCGTTAGCGACAACCACGTCGTCCTCGAGCAGCTCAAACGTGAACTCGCCTGCTGCAAGGTCGCGTCCAGTCAGGCGCTTGACTGTCTTGACCTGATCGGTCACGGACGAATCGGTAGGTGCCACGCCGTAGGTGTTGGTAAACGTGAAGGCAGCACCGTCGTCGCCTTCGCGCTTGACGCTCAGATGCCCGGCACCGTCGTCAGACACGGTGTAGGAAACCTTGCGCGTGGCGTTGGTGTCATTGGTCACGCCAGGGGCACTACCGGACTCGGTCACCGTGTAAGTAAAGGTGTGCGAGCGCGGAGCGGTGGGGGCTGCGGGCTCGGGCTCGTCGCTGGGCTCGTCGGCGTTGGCAGCGTCGGCGTCAACCTCGGCCTCGTCGGCGTTGGCCTCGGCATCGCTCGATGCGTCGTCAGAAGCATCGGCCGTCACGCCCAGAGCGCGGTTGAGGTCCTCGAGCGTAAAGTGGATCTTGCCAAAGTCCACGTTGCCAGCCGCGTCGTTGGTTGCGGTCGTGCGCCCGGGCATCGGGGCGCCAGCCTCGTCGGCGGTCACGGTAAAGGTGAACTTGCCCGCGATGTCAGCCGGGGTCAGGCCCTCGGCTGCCTGGAGCTTCTTGGTGCCGGTGAGTGCGGCATCCACGGCCTCGGCGCCGTAGACGTTTTCGAACAAGGGCTCGACGCCACCGTAGTCGACCGTTGCCGTCAGGGTACCGTCACCGTTGTCGACAACGATAACCTTAAAGCCAAAGCTCCACGTTGTAGCGGAAACGCCATTCGGCAGCCCGAATAAATCTTCGTAGGCCGTGTAGTTAATGGTCCAAGCGAGCTTACCGTCCTTGTCGGTACGATGGGCAAGCCCAGCCGCCTCAAGATTGGCAAGCATCTCGGTGTCGTAGTGCAGCGCATCAAAGCTCACATGCCCGCCGATATTGGGCTTGAGGTTTTCGTAACCCACAAGCTCGCCCTGATAGGCAATGCCGAACCAGAACTCGCCGTCGGCCATCGGACGACCGGTCAGGGTCTTGGTGGCGACAACCTGAGCAGCGGTACCACCAGGCGTATTGGTCGTAGCGCTGTAGCTGTTGTGGAACGGGACCAGGGCACTCTCGACCTTGTTCTCACCGCTCTTGTGGACCGTCGTATGCGTACCCTCGGGACCGCCGGAAACGGTCGTGGTAGCGGTAAGCGTACCGGCGCCGTCATCGGCGATAACGATCGTCACCGTGCGCTCGGCGTTGTCGTAGGTGTAACCGGGCTTGCCGTCGTTCTTCTCGGCCACGGTATATTTGAAGGTCTTGCCGGCGTCAGCCTGCGTAAACTTGACCTCATGGCCCGCCAGAATATCAATCAGACCGACCGTCGCCTCTGCCGTTGCAGGGGACTGGAAGTTGTTGGCGCCGGGCAGCAGGCCGAGCGCATTGGCCGAAGCCTCGTCGGCGGGCTTCACGGTAAAGGTGAACTGGCCCTCGGTCATGGGACGTCCGGAGAGGCTCTTGCTGAGCTTGAGGCCGCCGGCCGCGGCGTAATCGAGCTTAGTGCGGTACGTGTTGGTAAAACGTCCGCTTTCCTTCTTGGTGACGTTGGCGGTCAGGACGCCCTCGCCGTTCTCGGTCACGGTCACTTCGGCGGTCGCGACATGTCCGTCATACGTCATGCCTGCCGCATTGCCCGCGTTCTCGCGGATCTCGTACTTGTAGGTTCCGGCAGCCGTGTAGCGGATCTTGCCGAAGTTGATGGCGGCGATGCCGTCCTTCGCGTCCTTCTTGACCACGGTTACGGTTGCGGGATCGGGCAGCGGGGCGCCTTCGGGGGCGGTGATGGTAAAGCTGAACTCGTCCCCATCCGTCCAGTCGCGGCCGCTGATGACCTTGCTCAGGTCAAAGTCGAGCTCTGCATCGAGCGGGGTCACGCTATAGGCGTTCTTGAAGGTCGCAGACGTGGCGTCCTTCAGGACATGCTCGGCCTTGAGTGCGCCGTCGCCGTTGTCGGTGATGGTCGTCTCGACGGTATAGGTCGTGCCGTCGTAGGTGATGCCCTTGCCGGTGGTTCCGCCGTTGGCCTCGCGCAGCGTATAGGTGTGCTTGCCGGGTTTGTCGTACTTGACGGCGCCCATCGTGATCTTGCCTTCGGCATTGTTGGTGCCGGTGGCAACAACATCGTCGCCCTCGACGAGCTCGAAGGAGAACTCGCCGTCCTTGAGGTCGCGACCGGTCAGGACCTTGGTCGCGGTGATCTGGTCGGTGACGCTGAACTCGTCAGGATTCGGCTTGTAGCTGTTGTTGAACTTCGCCTCGTTGGCGCCTTGCAGCTCGTGCTTGACCGTGAGCTTACCATTGCCGTCATCGGTAACGGTAGTCACGATGGTGTAGGTCGTGCTGTCGTAGGTAATGCCGTTGCCTTCGGCGCCCTTGGCTTCGCGCAGGATATAGGTGTGCTTGCCGGCGGCGGTGTAGGTGATCTTGCCCATCGTAATCTTGCCATCGGCGTCGTTAGCGCCGGTGGCGACGACCTCGCCGTCCTCGACGAGCTCGAAGGAGAACTCGTCGGCCTTGAGGTCGCGTCCGTCCAGAACCTTGGTCGCGGTGATCTGGTCGGTGACGCTGGAGTTATTCGGAGTAACGCTGTAGGCATTCTTGAAGATAGCCTTCTCGACGTCCTGCAGCTCATGCTTAACCGTGAGCTTGCCATTGCCATCATCGGTGACGGCGGTCACGATGGTGTAGGCCGCGGTGCTGTAGGTGATACCGTTGTCGGCGTCGACCTTGACCTCGCGCAGCGTGTAGGTGTGCTCGCCGGCCTCGGTGTAGGTGATCTTGTCCATCGTGATCTTGCCGTCGGCCGCATTGGTGCCCCTGGCGACGACATCGTTACCCTCGACGAGCTCAAAGGAGAACTCTCCGGCCTTGAGGTCGCGGCCGGTCAGGACCTTCTTCGCGGTGATCTGGTCGGTAACGCTGGACTCGTTCGGGGCAGTGTTGTACTTGTTCTCAAAGCGCGCCGGCTTGGTGCCCTCGAGCGTATGGGTCACCTTAAGCGTGCCGTCGCCGTTATCGATGACGCTCGTCTTGATGGTGTAGTTCGTCTTATCGTACGTAATCCCGTTGCTCAGCCCCGCTTCGTTGGGGAGCTTCTCGCGCAGCTTGTAGGTGTGAGTGCCGGGCTTATCGTAAGTGATTTTGTCCATGACGATTGTGCCCTCGGCGTCGTTCTTGCCGGTAGCGACGACCTTATCGCCCTCGACCAGCTCAAAGGAGAACTCGCCTTCCTTGAGGTCGCGCCCGGTCAGGACCTTGGTCGCGGTGATCTGGTCGGTGACGCTCGTCTCGACAGGCGTCACGTTATAGGTATTGGTGAACGTAAATGCCACATCGCCGTCCGGCTTGCGGGATACGATCAGATTACCCTTGTCGTCATCGGTCACGGTGAAGGAAACCTCGCGCGACAGCTTGGCGTCGTTGGTAACACCAGCGACCTCGCCGGACTCGGTCACGGTGTAGGTAAAGGTGTGCTCGCGCTTCTCGGGCTTCTCGCCCAGAGCCTTGTTAAGGTCGTCGAGCGTAAAGGTGATCTTGCCAAAGTCGACCTTGCCCTTGGCATCATTGGTCACGCTCGCGTTCGCGGGCATGGGTGCGCCCTCTTCACCGGTCACGGTAAAGGTGAACTTGCCGGCAATGTCAGCCGGGGTCAGGCCATCAGGAACCTGCAGATTCTTCTTGCCCACAAGCGATGCCTCGGCAGGCGCGGCAGTGTAGGTGTTCACGAACTCGTTGCCGGCATCGCCGTAGACAGCCGTCGCCGTCAGGGTACCATCGCCGTTGTCGACAACGGTTACACATGCGTCAATTGCCGACACGGTGGCGCTCACGCCCGCAGGCAGCTTGCCGGTCTGCTCGGCAGCAATGTAATGAATGGTCCACGTCGGTTTGTCTGAGCTAGCATCAAGCGATGCCTTGCCTTCCTCGACCAGCTTGGCGAGCGACTTGGTCGTGTACGTCAGCGGACCGAACTCAACCTTGCCACCCTTGTTGGTTGCATTCAACAGAACCTCGTCGTGCCCCGCATAGCTCAGTGCAAACTTGAATTCGTCATCGGCCATCGGACGCCCTGAGAGCGTCTTGGTAGCCTCAAGAGTCAGCGGGGTTTCCGTCTTGGCGCTATAAGTGTTCTTGAACTCGCGCTCGCCCGAGATCTTTTCAACGTCAGCCTTAAGCCCACCCGTGGCCTCAACCGTCACGGTCACTTTGAACGTGGCAACGTTATCGCTGTAGGTGATGCCACCGGCGTCGCCCTTGACCTCGCGGACCTCATAGGTGTACTCGCCCGGCTTGTTGAAGGTGATCTCGCCGAAGTCAATGACAGCCTTGCCCTTGCCGTCCGGGTCGGGTTTGTGCACGGTCGTGTCCGTGGATGCAGGCATCGGAGCGTCATTCTTGGGCGTCGCGGAGAGCTCAAACTTAAACTCGTCCGTATCCGTCCAGCTGCGGCCCTCGAGCACCTTGGTCAGGCCAAAGCTGGCCTTGGTATCCACCGTTGTCGGCGTCACGTTAAAGCTGATCTTGCCGTTGTTGCCCAGGTAGGAATTGACATGCGTCGCGGTCGCCTTGGCGGACACGTTGTTCCACTTGGGATTAAGAACGTCGGTCGCGGTACCAGTGTTGTTGCCGCCCACACTCTCCTTGGTGGTGTGGAGCTCGTCGATAAAGGCTAGGCGCGCGGTTCCCACGCTAAACGAAAGGTTGCCGTCCTCGTCAGCAACAATAGCGCCGTCAAACTTCGCAGCGTCGCCGCCGATAAACTCGATGACGGCAGAGGCGGGCTTGGCCTCGCCGTTTTCGCCCTGCTCCTCAAACTCATCCTTGTAGTAATAGGCGCCGGTTTCTGCCAGTGAATTCTTTGCAGGCTGTGTGCAGTCCTTGTCCGTGTAAATGGGAGTCTGCTTCTGGAAGTAGTAGTAGCGGTTGGTGTCGGCCGGCTCAAAGGTCGCAACCGTATTGCCCAGATCGCCGGCAGCCCACTTGTTCGCGTAGAAACTCACGGTCTTGGCGCCGTTGGCAACGGTCGTATTGTTCTCGATGTAACCCTTGAGCCCCGTTACCTTCTCGGGCGTAAACAGGTTGTCGAGCGCAGTGCTCTTCACGCTCGAGGTGTACTTCACGCGGATAGGCTGAGCGCTGTCGACCGAAAGCTTGCCGTCTACGGTCTTAAAGTGGCTCAGCGGAATCAACGACGCAGGAATGCTGACCGTTACGACATCGCCCTTCTGGGGATTGTCATCACCAGCACGCTGCACGGTAATGAGCAGGTCTTTTGCCTTGCCGGTGAACTCGTAGGTGTCGGTATTGGTTTCTTTATTGACCGTTTTGTCCGTCTTGGTAAACGGCGTGCCGTTGATGACGACCTCGGTGAAGCTGTCGACCTGCATAAAGTCGCCCAGCTCGTCGGTAAACGTGATGTAGCCGGACTTGGTCTCGTCGTAGCCCTTATGGATTTCGGTCGGATAAGGCGCCTCCGATGTGATGGCCTGTGAGATGTCGTCAAAGACCTTCTTGAGCTCTTCTGCATTGGTCGCCGACTTGTAGTAGTCGGAGTTTTCAGCGCGTGCACCATGAGCATCCCATGCCGTGGCATTGGGGTAGTTGCTCGAAACGGCCTGCATGAACTTGTTCTCTTTTTGGCTTTTTCCCGAATCCTGGATACCAGCACTGGGGTTCGCGCCATCAAAGATGCCGATGGTATAAACGGTGGCCTTGCCGTCCTTCATATTCTTAGCAGCTGTCACGGCAGCGTTGGCGACACCCGCATCGAATATATTTTGCTTTGTTGGCGTACCGTCGGTAAAGAACACAATAATCTTCTTGGCGTCTTTGCGGCCATAAGTGGTAGTGATTTTCTCGGCCAGCTCTAGGCCATAGTCGGCGCGCGTGGCGCCGGCAGGCTGAATTTGATTAATTGTATTCTTCTTGAGATCATCCGCATTGCTGCCGGAACAGTAGGTCAATTCTTTCATAACCTGGGTGTAATTGTAGGAGTACCCTCCGTCGCGATACGTATTGTTACCGATATCGTTGGACTTCTTGCCCGCAAACTTAACAATGGCAACCCTATGCTGCCTATCAACACCCTCGATAGCCTCGTTTTGTTTGGCGATGGTATCGATAAAGCTGTTCGCAGCGTTCTTCAGTGCATCGATACGCTTGGTGCGATCTCCGCCACCCATAGGATCATCCATCGAGCCAGATGCATCCAGCACCATCACGATGTCGAGCGGCGTAGTAACCGTCACGGTTGAATTAGACGTCGAGGACATGGCCGAAAGCGTGGTCAGAAAATCCGACTCTTCGTTTTCCTCAGTTGCCTCGACCGTCTTGTCGGTCCAGATTCGGCCGACGTTTTGAGTCGTTACTTTATTACCGTTGTGACCGGCCGCCCAGATTTCCCAGCGTCCGCTGGTGTCGGGATCGACGACGTCCTTTCCGCTCATTGTCGGTCCGTCCATTCCGGTGCTGGACCTGGCGTTGGCCTCGGGCAGCATGGCGAATGCTGCAGCCGGCAACACCAGCACTACGGCCAGTATCACCGCCAAGAGACCCCTCGTGTACTTACTCATCGCGTCTCCCTTCTCGCGGCCTCAGACCTTGCATCAGCCTAAAGTTACGAAATGAGACACAATTAGGGCAGGTGACACATGTTCCAGATTCGGTTTTGGGCGTGAGACAAATGTCTCACCGAAGTTGAGACACGGCGTTTTCGCAGGAAAATAGGTGCGACTCGGAGTCGACAGGCCACAATGATCCGTTTTCCTCCGTCCACGGGAGATCAAAGGCTGTTACGGATATGGTGCCATTTCAAAACTATGCCGGATTACGGGGCTAAAGTCGGGGTCCTCATCCATACCTTCATTTTTTGAAAAACGGTAGGCTATCTACCTGCGGTTTTGTTTTTGCAATTTTCGATATGGTCGCGGTTCGCTATTCAGTCCCGTAATCCGGCATAGTTTTGCTCGTGGAGGCTTAACCGCGCGTTTACGCGCGGGGCCGGTGGGGCATTTTTGCCCCACCGGCCCCTATTCCAGCTCTAGCCCCGCGTTACTCCGACTTGGTTTCTACCGTGGGAGTCTTGTTCGCCGCAACTGGAGTACGAGCGGTGTCCATAGTCAGGCAGTGCTTGGGGCAGTTCTCGATGCACTCGCCGCACACCACGCAGGCATACGGATCGATCGACCACGTTCCGCCCTTGCGATCGACCGCGAGCGCGCCCGCCGGGCAGCGACGCGCGCACATGCCGCAGCAAATGCACACGTCCATGTCGTTAACGATGTGTCCACGCAGGCGCTCGGGCGCCGCGAGCTTCTCCTGCGGATAGCACACCGTGACCGGTTGCTTGGCCATAGAACCCAAGGCCGTCTTGGCAAATGTCAGTAAACTCATGCCGCGCCTACCTTTCCGTGCAGCTAATGCAGGGGTCGATGGTCAGGATAATCATGGGCACGTTGGCAAGGAGCACGCCCTGCAGCGCATGCGTCAGACCCGCCAGGTTCTGCGACGTCGGCGTGCGCACGCGGAAACGGTCCAGGTTCTTGGTGCCGTTGCCGCGCACATAGTAATACGCCTCGCCGCGCGGCTGCTCAATCACAACCTCGCCGCGCGCGCCGTCGGCCGGCGTGAGCTTGGTGCGCCCGCCGATCCCGTCGTGCGGAATCTTGCCCACAAGCTCCTTAATGATGTCCATGGCCTGCGTGACCTCGGCACAGCGCACCTGGCAGCGGGCATAGCAATCGCCATCGGTAGCAACAATGGGCTCAAATGCAGCCAGATCCGCATAGGCACCGTCGTCAAACATGCGCACGTCGTAATCCACGCCCGATGCGCGCCCAAACGGGCCGACCATCGAAAGCTCCAGCGCGTCCTTCTTGCTAATCACGCCCACGCCATGCAGGCGCTCGCCGCAGCTATTGTCGTCCAAAAACGTATGCACCAGGGCCTCGTAGTCGGGGCGCATGGCGTCGAGCGTCTGGACAATACCCGCCAGCTCGGAGTCCTCAATGTCGTGCTTAAGGCCGCCGATTTCGTTGATCGACAGAATCACGCGGCCGCCGCACGTACTCTCAAAGATCTTGAGAATCTGCTCGCGCAGCGTCCACGACCGATAGAACAGCGCCTCGAAGCCAAAGGCGTCGGCGAGCAGGCCCAGCCACAGCAGATGCGAGTGAATGCGCGAAAGCTCGTGCAGAATGGTGCGGATATACTGCACGCGGCCGGGCACCTCGATGTCGAGCATGCGCTCGCAGGCGCTGGCATAGCCGCAGCTGTGGCCCACGGCGCAGATGCCGCAGATGCGCTCGGCGATGTAGCCAAACTGGTGCATATCACGCTTTTCGGTGAGCTTCTCGAGTCCGCGGTGCACAAAGCCGATCTGCGGAATTGCCTCGATGACGCGGTCGTCCTCGATCACCAGGTCCAGATGAAGCGGCTCGGGCAGCACCGGGTGCTGCGGGCCAAACGGAATAACGGAGCGATGTGCCATGGGCCTTACGCCTCCTTTTTCTGCTTGTCGCGGGCGGCCTTGGCGGCAAGCGCCGCGCGGACCTTGGCCGCTTTCTCGGGATCCATGGCGGCGAGCTTTGCCTCCATCTCAGCAGCCTTGAGCGCGGCCTTGGCAGCGGCATCGTCATGCTGAGTATCGG
>UMEP01059006.1_pt1 | contig 14733 bp, 13 predicted proteins | sample 1964771 | NCBI WGS metagenome assembly UMEP01 (sample SAMEA4836022, study PRJEB28245) | human gut metagenome | biome: gut microbiome; material: fecal sample | place: Denmark | collected 2008 | reverse complement strand
ACCCATACAGCGAGGTTGGAGTCGTTTTGTTGGACTCAACACGCGGATTTATTTGACGAAAGACGAAAGCAATGGCATCAATGCAACGATTCTGAATTATACATATAACCAATTAACCAATTCAGAACAATTGAGCCTCTTGCGGCATGATTGATGGTGGCCTCAGCAGCGAGTTCAGTACAAAGCTACCGCTCTCTCCGGATAGCCGTAAACACAATGCGAAGAAGTAGCTCTGCAAAGTGAACCGGACTAAAGCGAGTGCTGTGCATTTGTGCAATGCCAAAACAATCCGGGAGGGGGGATATACTTAGAGAAGCTATTTTACATTCTGAGTAGATGGAGATGTCAAGTTGGGTAGTTTTTGCAAAAAAATATGTGCGGGAATTGTAACCTTTAATCCCGAGATTAGCAGGTTGAGTGAGAATATTGATGCCATACGCAATCAAGTTGATGCAATATTTATTGTTGACAATAATTCAAATAATATAAATATTATAAAAAAAATAATTTCTAAAGACAGTGGCATAAAACTTATTTGCAATAATCAAAACAGGGGAATTGCTACGGCTCTTAATCAGCTTATGAAGGCAGCTGAAGATTGGAAATATTCATATGTGATTACTCTTGATCAGGATAGCGTATCAACACCAGGTATGGTGAGTGAACTAGTTTCGCATATCGATATGAAAACGGGTATTGTGTCTCCGCAAATTGTTGATAGAAATATGGTCGACATATCAAACTGGGATTCGTGCCGCGACAATAAAGTATATGAGGTGCATCAGGCTGCCAGGAAAGGAATTATTACATCTGGTGCTCTTACGTCTATCGAAGCGTGGAAACATGTTGGTGGTTTCGATGATAGTTTCTTTATTGATTATGTTGATTACGATTTTAATAAAAGACTTTTACTGGAAGGATATCGTCTTATACGGACTGGACGCACTATTTTGATACATGAATGCGGGAATATGCAAGCAACTCCCTTGGTCGTTTTACGAAGATCTCAGAACAATAAGTGGCATTTTGAACGTTTTTATTCTTTCGGTCATTCCCCATTCAGATGTTACTATAAGGCAAGAAATCGTATTTTGTTTAGTAAGAAATATGCCGGAATTGCTGGTCCTATGCAATTTGAAGGTGCGATTCAGATTATTCCTCAAATTATTCTTACTTTGCTCTTTGAAAAAAACAGAAAAGAAAAATTTAAAAGTTTCATCAGAGGGATAATTGATGGATGTAAGCAGCATGTTGATAAGTATGTTGTTATGAATAATGAATGCGAGTGAATGATGGATGAATCTCGGGTCGATATATTACTTGCGACATATAATGGCGAGGCATATTTAGCGGAGCAAATAGAGTCCATTATCTCTCAATCATATTCAAATTGGAGGCTTTTGATTTCAGATGATTGTTCGACAGATCACACTGTTGAGATAATCAAAACATTTACAAAAGCTGATAGAAGAATCAGTTTAGTTTCCAAAAATATCAGCCATGGATCAGCTAAAGACAATTTTGAGAGTTTATTAAAAATATGTGATTCTCAATATGTAATGTTTTGTGATCAAGATGATGTGTGGAAAACTGACAAAATTCGTGACAGTTTACGCTGCCTCAAAGAGAAAGAGAAAGAGTATCATGAGGAGACTCCTCTACTTGTTTTTTGTGACATGGAAGTTGTTGATAGTGCACTAAATCCAATTGCTACCTCTTTTGAAAGATATAGCAATTTTGACTTCAAAAAAATTAACCTCAAGAGAATTCTAACGCAAAATATTGTAGCCGGTTGTTGCATGATTTTTAATAAGCCGGTGGTAAATCTTTTTAAAGATAGCAAAGAGCCAAGATATCAAGAAATGCATGATTGGTGGATTGCTCTTATTGCTGCTTCTTTTGGCTATATTTTTTTCTTAGATAAGGCATTGAGCTTATATAGACAACATGGTAATAATCAAGTAGGTGCAGCAAGTTACTCTCCCTTGAAGAAAATTAGTAAAAGAGACTTGATGTATAATCAGTTTCAATCAACTATGCGCCAGGCTTCTTCTTTTCTTTCATGTTTTGGCGACCGACTTGATGAAAATAGTCGGTATTGCATCAGTGAATACATTAAAGCAGGAGAATCAGAGTCTTTCTTAATTGCGATTTATCATTTTTTAAAAAGTGGATGTTGGAAAAAAGGGCTTCGTAAGACAGGGCAGATTGTTATGCTTTTACTAAATTCGAGAGAGAGACGCAAGAAATGTTGTTAACAATTTATCTGTTACTAATCTTATGTGGAGTATTTATAAAAGAATCCAAAGTATATAATTTTCTAACAGTTTCTTTTCTTGGTTTTATAACTTTAGATAATTATTCTGCAGCGGATTATGCAAGTCTGTATTTACCAACATATCTAAATCCATCATTTGATTCAAAAGTTGGCGCTGGCTGGATATATTTATGTTACTTAGGAAATTTTATACATTTATCTTACAACAGTTTTGCAGCTATAGTATGCATGCTTTGTGTGGGATGTTTAATTTTGGTTTCAAGCAAGTTACATATTAATAGCTCTTTTGTTTTGTGTATTTTTTTAATATATCCTGGTTTGATTTCAATCGTTCAGTTTCGACAATTCGTCGCCTCTATCCTTACACTTGTTGCGGTATGTGTTTTATGCTCAAATAAAAAAGGGAAAATTATTTATTATTACATTTTAATTCTTGTGGCATCTTCTATCCATAGCTCTGCGATAATTATGTCTTTGATACCAATTTTATTTTATTATAATAACTTAAAGAAAGTATCAAAAATAATATTTGGCTTTTTCTTAATTTTTGCTGTTGTGTATGTCTTTTCCAATTACGAGAAAATAGCTCTAATGTTTTTTGGAGAAAAAACAAATATTTATTTATCTGATGGAGCTATGAATCACTCTCTCTTTGGACAGTTCAAAAATGTGTTCTTACTCGTCTTAATGGCGGTATGGGCATTTACATGTGAACGGAATCTAAGCTTTAACCGATATGTAGACGGTAAAAATTCTGAATACTCTGCTCGAGTTTTTAAATGTTTTTTATATGCAAATTATCTGATGCTTATTTTCCTTCCGGTTATTAGTATTACAGATGATTTTATGCGATTTGAACGTTATGCGTTTACTTGTGATATTTTCATTTTTTCTTTCTTCGCATGTTCATTCCGAAAGGGGCACGGTTCTAGGGTTATATATGCAGTACTAGCTTCTGTGTTTGCCTTATTTTACGTTATGAATAACTACGAGGGAGTTTATATTCCTCTTCTCACTTATTCTCCTCTTAATTTTTAATAGTTTAATTGTAAGGATATATTTTTGAAAATTACATTTATATTACCTGGTATTCCAACCAGACCGACAGGTGGTTCGAAAATAGTTTTTGAGTATGCGAATAGACTATTAAGTTTAGATTCTGAGATGGTTATAAACATTTGCTTTTGCAGTAATCCATCTGTTGGTAGAATGGGCAAACTTGCTTTGCCTTCATTTGTTAAAGAAGATATAAATTCTTTTAGGTGCTGGTATTTTCCTAGATGGTTCAACCTTGACAAGCGTATCAACAAAATATATATATCCACGATAAATGATGATACGGTTCCTGATGCTGATTGGGTTTTTGCTACGGCTTCATCAACTGCTTTTGGTGTCAATTCTCTTTCGCCTGAGAAGGGGAAAAAGGGGTATTTAATTCAAGATTATGAAACCTGGGAATTGCCTCCTGACAAATTGGATGAAACATTCTGCCTTGGAATGAAGAATATTGCTGTTTCTCAATGGCTTAAAGAATTGGTTGAAAAAATTTCTTCGGAATCTTGTGAATATATACCGAATCCGATTGATACAACCGTTTTTCATCCTGATTATTCATATCGGCGTTTGCCAAAAACGGTTGCTTTACTTTATCATGAAGGTGCTCATAAAGGGTTTTCTTATGCGTGGAATGCTTTACTTTTGGTTAAAAAAAAGATTCCTGATTTACATGTCAAAATGTTTGGCACCTTCAAATTAAAACACTCTTTTCCTGAGTGGGTGACGTACAAGCGCAATGCATCATCTAAGGATTTATTTAAAATTTATAATGAATCTGAGGCGTATCTTTGTGCAAGCGTTAACGAAGGCTATGCTCTAACGTGCGTTGAAGCAATGGCGTGTGGTTGTTCGCTGGTCGTGACTGATTTTAAAGGTTCTAGAGAATATGCTGTAGATTCTGTAAATGCGATTGTTGTTCCTGTGGGAGATGTTCAGGCAATTGCCGATGGTGTGATTAGGATTCTAGAGGATTCTGTTCTTAGAGAGCATATATCTAATACTGGCATTAGTTTTGCGAAAAAAAGTGACTGGAATTTTGCAATTAAGCATTTTGCAAATATTTTAAAGAACTAACGAGGATATTATGAGAAAGAAAATTCTAATTCTTACTTTAAATGATGGAAGCAATTATGGGAATAGGCTTCAAAACTATGCATTGAAGAAGATGTTGGATAAATATGGTGATGTGTCGACGATTCAAGCTGATGCCGATGGTTCCACTGTCGTTTCTTTGTTAAAGCACATTGCTAAAAGAAAGATTGTTTATGTTAGAAATGTTCTTTTTAGAAATAAAATCAAGTATGCAAGATTAAGAAAAATACAAGACTTTACTTCGACATATGTTCCAGACAATGGTTATTACGCTTCTCCTTTACTCGGCTTACGTCCAAAGGAAAATCACGGGGAGGAAATCATAGTGCTTGGATCGGACCAAATTTGGAATCCGCGAGGAGGGTCTTTAGAGGCGCTAAATTTCAGATTGGGTGGATTCTGTGATAATCAAAGAATAATAAGTTATGCGGCAAGCACTGGACAGGCCGCCTTTCCGGATGCTTGTAAAGCTGTTTTCGAAAAAAATATGAAGCGAATGAGCCATATCTCTGTCAGAGAATTCGCGGGAAAGGCGGCTCTCACCGAGCTAGTTAATAAATCTATATCAGTTGTTTTGGATCCTACTTTAATGCTTACTGCAAAAGAGTGGTTACAAATTACTAAAAATTTTGTGCCGGATACCGACAGATATATACTAACATATTTTCTGGGGCATCCTTCAGATGAGCAGGAGCGGAATATCCAGATGTACGCCAAACAGCATAATTGCCGTGTGCGACGTATGCTCGATTTAGATGACCGCGAAACCTATGTTGCCGGTCCACAAGATTTTGTTGAATTATTTTCAAAGGCGCAGTATGTGTTTACGGATTCGTATCATGCATGTTGCTTTTCTATCTTGTTCCACAAACAATTCACCGTGTTTAACCGTGCAGGTATGACTGGCAAAACGAGCATGAATTCGCGCATGGAGACCCTGTTCCGCTTGTTCAATTTAAATTCAGTAATGATGGATTCTGGTCTTGCTCCTGAAATCGACTATGGGAAAGTTGACCAATTGCTTGAACAACATCGTAAGGAATCCCAAGATTGGCTTGACAAAGCCATGAAGGAGTAATTAACTTATATGGCGAGTCAGAAGAAGGCCGGCGCGCTGCTCGGCTATGCAAACATCTTGGTGAAGAACCTGGTCAATCTCATTTACGTGCCTCTGCTGTTGCATTTCTTGGGTCAGGGCGATTATGGCGTGTTCCAGATGACCAACAGCGTAGTGTTCGCATTGACGCTCCTGTCCGCGGGCTTTTACGGTAGCTACGTGCGCTTCTACATGCGCGAACGAGCCGCGGGATGTCCGGATAATGGTTTGGGAGTGCGCCGGTTGAACGGCATGTTTTTGCTTGTATATCTCACCGTCGCGGTGTTGTGCCTAATCGGCTGTGGAGTAATGGTTTTGAATGTGCATGCGTTGTTCTCTGGTGGCTTGACGGCGCAGGAAATCAATTTGGCTCGCGCGCTGTTGATGGTCATGGGAGTGAATATAGCGGTGACAATGCTGTCTACACCGTTCGACTCATACATTGTGGCGCATGAACGGTTCGTGTTCCAGCAGTCGCGTCAGTTGTTCACTGCATTGGCACAACCGTTCCTTGCAGTATTGCTTCTGTGGCTCGGTATGGGTGCGGTTGGTGTGGCATGCGCCCAGTTGACGATTTCGACCATACTTCTCGTATGGAACATAGCTTTTGCCACGCGCAAGCTGAGCATGCGATTCACATTCCACGGTCTGGAATGGTCGCTATTCAAAGCCGTGGCAATTTTCAGTTTCTGGATTTTCCTGAATCAGATTTTCGATTTGGTCAACAATAATGTGCCCAATTTCCTATTGGGCGCAATGGCTAGCTCAACAGCAGTCGCGGTGTTTGCTATCGCTGTGCAAATCAGAAATATTTTCTTCTCCATGTCGACAACTATGTCGAATGTGTTTACTCCTCAAATCAACCGTATAGTCGCTGAATCGGATAACAATACAGTCCTGACCCAGTTGATGACACGCGTGGGCCGTTATCAGATGATCATCTTCTGGTACCTGTTCGGCGGGTTCATTGTGCTCGGACGATATTTTGTGCATATCTGGGCCGGCGACGTGAATGCGGACGCGTATTGGCTCTGCCTGATTATGGTATTGCCGGTGATGGTTCCACTCACTCAAAATACAGGTATTGAAATTCAACGTGCGAAGAACCGTCATAAGACTCGTAGTTTAATTTACATTCTTACGTCTGTAATTGATATCGTGATCAGTGTGCTACTAATACCGTCTCTTGGCTACTGGGCCACGGCCATCGGTTATGTGGCGAGTATTGCTCTGGGTACAGGTTTATTCATGAACTGGTACTACCATACTCGTATTGGTCTGGACATGGTTTATTTCTGGAAACACCAACTACCGACTATATTGCTGGCACTTGCAGTGGTTGTCGTATGTTTGCTGGGTGGTCTGATGTTGCCGGTCTCCTCCATTCCGACTTTCCTGGTGTGGGGCATCATATATACGTTATTGTTTGGAGCAGGCGCATTGAAAGTGTCCCTTACTACTGGTGAGCGAGAGAAAATCGTTAATCGTCTTCATCGAAAGGCAACGAAATGAGCAATACAGTTGAACAGGTGATTCAATCACCTGACAAAGATGCGATAGGGGACATGGCTACATATTGCGTAGGCTGCGGTGCATGCGCGTATCTTGATCCGGCCTTCAACATCGTCAAGAATATTGACGGATGCTATCAAGCTTCTGTACAGGGCTCTATTGCGAAGGAAGATGTAGTCAACAGCGCGTGTCCTTTCGCTAGCTCCATTAATGAGGATGTTCTTGGTGGTGAGCTTTTCTCCAAGCAGGCTGGCGTGCACCATGATCAGTATCTCGGCTATTGGCTCAATGCATATGTGGGGTATGTGTCTGCTGATGGTTGGCGTTCCCGCGGTAGCTCTGGAGGCATGGTTAGCTGGCTTGCTTCCAAGATGCTTGAAGACGGGCTCGTAGATGCGGTGATTCAAGTTAAGGACGGTCCGGATCCGGAGCATATGTACACGTACCAGGTATCACATAATGTGGATGAGCTCAAGACTGGTGCGAAATCGAAGTACTATCCAATCGAAATGAGCGAAGTGCTTTCCTACGTGCGTGAACATGACGGGAAATATTTGTTCATCGGTATCCCCTGTTTTGTGAAAGCGATACGTCTGCTGCGCAGACAGGACGAAGTGCTTAACAAGCGTATTAGGTACTGCATTGGTTTGGTATGTGGGCACTTGAAGTCGGACTTTTTCGCGAAGAGCGAGGCATGGGAGTCCGGTGTTCCCCTAGATGATATTGCTCGCGTGGATTTCCGGCATAAGACCCCGGGCAGCCCTGCTTCTGATTATGCGGTTGAAGTCCGGCGGACTAGTGGGAAAAGGCCTGTCATCAAGCGTACTGCTGAACTCTCCACTACAAATTGGGGATTGGGCTATTTCAAGTACAATGCATGCGATTACTGTGATGACGTACTTGCTGAGACTGCAGATGTGACATTTGGTGATGCGTGGATTCCGAAATATGTGAACGATGGTGAGGGTTGCAACGTCATCGTCGTGCGCAACCAGGATGTCCAGGATCTATTCGACCGTCATCGGGATGAACTTGTGTTGCATGATTCCGATTCCGCGGAGGTGTACCAGTCTCAAGCGGGTGGTTTCCGGCATCGCCGTCAGGGGCTTGCATATCGTTTGTATGTGCATAAACAGCGTGGTGAATGGACTCCGACCAAGCGCGTCAAGCCATCGTTGGACGGTATCAGCGATCAGCGTCAAAAGACCTACGCGATGCGTACCATATTGAAGAATGAGAGCTTCGTCGCATTCCGTGAGGCTGTCAAGGCAAATGATTTCAGTGAGTTCAGGAAGCACATGAAGCCGATTGAACACTCGTATCGTCGCGTGAGTACATCTCCCAAGAAGCGAATTATTCGCGCCTGCAAGAGAATCGTAAAGTGCATGTTGCCTGCTGGGGCAGTAGCACGTATCAAAAAATTGATGGGGGGGGGGCGTAGCTAATCGCACTTACTCCGTTATACGCTCCTCTGCGATTTGTAATACGAAAGCGTGGCTAATACCAGTCCAGAATAATGGGCTTAGCTTTAGCCACGCTTTTTGTGTTTCTGGGTTTAGTGCAAGAAAACAACGTTATCTGCTTGCTGCCTGAACGGAATGGATTTCGAGAGGAGAAAAAAGTATGTCTGCAAAACAAATTATTAAGAGCATCGTGCCCAAATCCGCTTGGAAGAAGGCGTGCTCTATAAAAGATACGATGGAGGCTTCTAAAGCGAGACGAATCCAGCGTCAACGCTTTATGCGCTGGATTTCCCTTGACACTTCCACCGACAAAGCACGTGTTGAAACGCGCTTGGCTTTTGACATCCATAGGTTGGAAAAAGGCTTGAGCCATGTCAATTTCAGACTCGGTTTCGGCAAGGGCGTGCTGAATGAAATTTCCAAGCGAATGGTTTTGCTGGAGAAGGCAGATAAAAATTACAAAACCAATCCTTTGTATCAGCAAGGATTGTCAGTACTGCATGAATACCAGCATCGTCATAATGACGTTAATTACGACCTTACCTCGGTGAAGGCGATGTTCCCCGAACAAATTTGGGAATCTGCTTTAACTTATGAACCGGATGTTTCAAATGGAGCTGGCTCTTTTATCATGAATTCTTCTACTAAGGCCGATAACCTTTCTAAGGGATTCGTTCCATTAGCGCAAAATAGGTATTCAGTACGAGAATATTCAGATAAACCTGTTTCTCAGGAATTGCTTGATAAAGTGTACGAGGTGTCGATGAAGACTCCGTCTGTGTGCAATCGACAGGCTACGCGCATATATCAGATTACTGATCCGGAGAAAATTAAAGCAACCTTGAAAATTCAAGGTGGGCTCAATGGGTATGATATGCCTCCGGTATTGTTACTTGTTGCTTCTGATATCAGGGCGTTCATGAATTACGGGGAGCGCAATGAGCCGTTTGTGGATGGTGGCCTGTTCTCGATGTCTCTGCTGTACGCGTTGGAGGCGTATGGTTTAGCCGCATGTCCTTTGAACGCGATGTTCAATTTGGCTCAGGATCGTCAGACCCGGGAACTTTTGAATATGCCTGACTATGAATTTCCCGTGATGTACATTGCAGTAGGTAATTTTCCTGCTTCTGTGCCTGTATGCCGTTCCATTCGCCGCACTCCCGAGAGTATTGTCACAAGAATCTGAAAATGGTAATGGATGATATGAACTGATTTTTGTTCCGCATTTCCCCTAACTCGATGGGAGATGATGGAACCATGGCAAAGGGCACGAGATACACGGGCGAGTTCAAGTCGAAGGCCGTCAGGCTACTGAAGGAGTCCAGGACCTCGTATTCGTCGGAGATGAAGGCGATAGAACAGGTGGCGAAGGATCTGGGGATAGCGCCGGAATCGCTCAGGCGGTGGCGCAACCAGTCGGACGCGACGGTCGCCGCGGAGACGAAACAGTCCACGCAGTACGCGATGGCGGAGCTCGGGAAGCTGCAGGATCCCGGAGGTCCGGCCAAGCTCGTTCGCAAGTACTCCGCGTATACGCTGCTCGCGATCGACGAATGGCTCGTGGACAAGCCCAACGAACGGTTCAGACGGTTCCTGCTCGAGCTCATGGAACTGCGCTACGACAACGCCAGCACCGCGTTCGCCACCCAGTTGGCGACCAAGGAATGACACAGTCGTCTCGGCGGCGACACCATCGCCGACGCCATCCTCGACCGCATCGTGCACAATACGGTATGAATCGACACCGGCGAGTTCAATATGAGGCAACGGCACGGACAGTCCATGCTCGAATCCTGACCCTAGGGGGGCAGTGGCCTTGGAATGGTCCGCCACTGGCCTTCTTCGTCAATAACGGTGGCCTTGAGAGGGAATAATCAGTGGCCTCGAAAACTACAAATACTCACTCGTCCTTTAATTGACTGAAACACGAGGTGATGACGATGAATCAGATCGTCGCCATGATGGGCGTGGAACGATTCACCATTTACCGATGTTTGGTGTAGGCTGATTTGTCGTCCATGATGAGGAATAAAGGTATATTCCTATTTTAATAGTTGTTTATCGTTGCTTTCGAAACCAATCTTTGTCGGCAATATTTCTCCCCGGAAGGAGTCTCCTAGATATTGCGAAAAGGGCGTATCAACTAAAGGCCATTCCAATTCTCCGGTATCTAAATTCCATGATCTGGATAAACAATCTACCGGCTCGCCATCATCTGGACGACGCAATGCAATACATTCTTGTCCGATATCAATTTTAAATCCTATATGGTCATATTCTGATTGTATTAAAAAATCATAATATTTTTTATGATGTGTTTTACTTGGGAATGAATCAAGATATTCTTTATTATAATTAGATGGATGGAAATACCTAATAAGCCCTGCTTCTACTAGAGTGACTATTGTGCTTTCGTGTTTCTTGTTAAAAGCATTTTCGTTATTGAAGACCTTCTCGGCAGTATCCTTCGCGTTTGAGAGACTGATATTGAGCATTGCTGAACTTATTTGAGGAGTGCAATTAATTTGAATCACACGAATATCCTTTGTTCTGTACATTGATATGAAATCTGATAAAATCTGAGAAAATGTCTTATGCCCCTCAATTAGACGTTCTGTAGCTGATCGGGGAGTCGGTCGTTTTGGGGTGCCATATGCCTGTCCGATATATTCAATGTCAAAAGTGCAATATGTCTGGATGATATTATCAATTTTTGCAATATTTCTCTTACAGATTTCCTTTTCGTGCTTAGATATTTTTTTTCTGAATGATGACTTACCTTCGTAGTCAATGTATTGTTTTATGCAACAGTAGTTTCGTAAAACTCGAATAAGAAGTTCAAGCCCTGATATTTTTTCGTCGTTATATTTAATGGTAAGTCCGTTATCTATGATGCTGGCTTCCTTAAAGCCAAAAAAATTAGGTATTTCAATTATGGTTCTTTTGTCATCTTGATTGACGAAAGAATGAAATTTCATTCGAATAAAATGTGGATGTTTTTCATATTTATCGATTACAATAGTATTTGCCGAACAAATAAGGTAAACATGTTTGTCTGCAGAATTATCCTTGTATTTTTGTTTGAACAACGTCGCAGGCATTACGCTATCCACTTCATTATTGCCAACAATTAGAGTAGAACCAGACATAATCTTTAGTTTATCTTGCTTTAGCGATGTAGTCCACCAGGATTCTTGGCGTCTATTTGGAAATACATGCTTTTGTTTGGATTCGGATTCCCAAGGCGCATGCAATGCTGCTGGAAAACTTTCCGGGTTATTCGCTTGTGGCCAGTCTGTGCCACATGTTTTAGAACCATACTACGAGATTGGCTGAAGTCTTTAGGCAGAAAAGAAGCGATAAGGGGCTGCGGACGTTTTCTTGGAGATAATCACGCAGCCATTCCCTGGCTCTGACGGTATTGTACAGGACTCATCCAACCGAGTGATTGCTTGATGCGCTCATGGTTGTACCAGCGGATGCAATCATCGATCAGGACAAGCACCTCGTCCCGGGTATACTCCTCCCCATGCTCGGGATAGACGGATTCCGTCTTCATGCGCCCGAAGAACCCCTCCGCGGCGGCGTTGTCCGACGAACAGCCTTTCGCGCTCATCGACCGCGTCAGACCGTACCGTTCCATGAGATCCAGCCATCCGGGCCACCGGTAATGGCAGCCGCGGTTGACGAGGTTGTCGGGCGCGGGCGTGGTCTCGCCCTCGTAGGAGCTGTAGCGCCGTCGTCTCGGCACGTGCGCCGTCAGACCGTCCTCGGCCATGATCCTGCTGATCACCTTCTCCGAGACACAGGTTCGGAGCATGGCCTTGATTCTGCGGTACCCGTACCTTCTGTATGTGATCAAATAAAGGTGTCCAGCGCGAGGTGGTGACGTTTTCTTGGACTCCCCGACCGGGAGGAGAACCCCCTCATGGCGAAGTGCAGCAGGGAGCAGCGAGACAGGGCCGTGGACCTGTCCATCAAATACGAACGCTACGCCGCCGACGCGATCCACGAGCTCGGCTATCCCAGCAAGGTCGCGTTGCTGTCGTGGTACGCTGACCGGCTCGAGGAGGAGCGCACCGGCTGTTTGTGTTCAATTAGTTGTTGCGGGTTTAGTCACGATGATTTTTCGGGTTTAGGCAGAGCATGCCGACCACGGAATGGTCTTAACTGGATGGTGCTTGTATCTCCGCCAGAAAGGACCGGAAAGGATTATGATCAGCATGCCCCAAGTACAGTCTATCCGTCGTTTGCGGCGGAACGGGGAATCCGTCGCGTCGATCGCGCGGAAAACACATGTCAGCGAGCCGACGGTGCGTAAGTACCTCGCGAAGGAGGATCTGTCGGCCGTGCCGTCGGTGAGAAAGCCGCGCGCGTCGGTGATCGACCCGTATCTGCCCGTGATCGAGCAGTGGCTCGCGGAGGATCGCGCGAACTGGCGCAAGCAGCGGCATACCGCGACTAGGATCTGGGAGCGGTTGAGGGACGAGCATGGCGCGGAGGTCTCCCTGTCCACGGTGACGCGGGCGGTGGCGCGGCTCAGGCGTGAGTTCGCGGCGGAGCGTGATGAGGCGTTCATGGACCTGGTATGGCATCCGGGCGAGGCGCAGGCCGATTTCGGCGAGGTCGACGTGCTGTTGCGCGGCGTGGTGCAGCGGATGCATCATTTCGTGCTTGATTTCCCGTATTCGAACGTCGGTCTGGTGCAGTTGATGCCGGGCGAGAACGCTGAGTGCACGTGCCTGGCGTTGCGCAACCTGTTCGAGTGGCTGGGCGGTGTGCCGGAGCGGATCGTGTTCGATAACGCCGCCGGCGTGGGCCATAAGGGGTACGGGGAGTGCGAGCCGCGCCTGACGCACCTGTTCCAGGCCTTCCAGGCGCATTACGGGTTCGATTGTTCGTTCTGCAACCCGTATTCCGGTCATGAGAAGGGCGCGGTGGAGTCCAAGGTCGGCATGGTGCGGCGCAAGCTGTTCGTGCCCCGGCCGAGCGTATGGAGCCTGGAGAACTTTAACGCCGGGCTGCCGGACCGGTGCCTGGAGCTGGCCACGAAACCGCATTACCGCAAGGACACGGAGGAACGTGGCCTGTTCTCCGAGGACCGTGCGGCGCTGCTGCCGTTGCCCGGGAAGCGTTTCGACGTGGTCACGTGGCGGCATATGAAGGCCGACCGGTACGGCGTGGTCACGCTCGAGGGACGGCATCGTTATTCCGCGGACCGGGCGAACGCGGGCAGAGAGGTGATCGTGGGCCTCCGCGCGCTCGAGGTCGAGGTCCTCGACTCGTCGGGCAAGCACCTGGCGACCCATCCTCGGGCGTACGGCCAGGCCAGCACGAACAGCGAGGACCCGTCCATGCAGTTGGCGCTGCTGTGCAACAAGCCCGCGTCCTGGCCCAACAGCCGGGTACGTGACGCGTTGCCGGACCCGTTGCGGGAATGGCTGGATCGGCAGGACAGACAGACACGCAACGAGGCGCTGCAGATCCTCAAACGCGTTGACAGGGAATCCGGGTGGGCGAACGCGGTCGAGGCGATGCTTTCCATCCTCGAATCGACCGGCGGGGCGGACCGCGCCGGTGTCACACTGCTCGCGGCCAGGCTCGCCGAGGGCGTGGCGGGTATCGAATACGACGATGACAGGCCGGATCTGAGTGAATACGACATCGCGTTCACCGCGGACGTCGGCGTGCAGGAAGGCGGGCGATGAACACGAAGACGGACGAAGGGCTCTACGAGAAGGCCCGCAAGCTGTTCATCTCCAAGGCGAGCATCGACGAATTCGCCGGCTGGGCCACGCCCCGCCAGGTCGACGCCGTCCACCGCCTGCTCGACACGGAACTGGCGAACAGGGAACGCGCGAAGCACGACAGGCTCCTGCGCCGCGCCCGGTTCCCCGTCGTCAAGGGTCTCGACGGCTACGACTTCACGAACGTCAGGCTCCCCGACGGCTACATGCTCGATGAGCTCCTAGGGCTCGGTTTCATCCCGCGCGCGCAGGATCTGGCGTTCTACGGCAAGACCGGGCGCGGAAAGACACATCTCGCGATCGGGCTGGGCATGAAGGCGATCGACATGGGGCTGGGCGTGCGGTTCCATCAGACCGCCGAGCTCGTCCTCCAGCTGGGCAAGGCCAAACGCGACGGCACGCTCGAGACGATGCTCCGGGACATCGGCCGTGCCGACCTGATCATACTGGACGAGTTCGGCTACGTACCCTTCGACATCGACGGGGCGC
>UMEP01056372.1_pt1 | contig 14938 bp, 10 predicted proteins | sample 1964771 | NCBI WGS metagenome assembly UMEP01 (sample SAMEA4836022, study PRJEB28245) | human gut metagenome | biome: gut microbiome; material: fecal sample | place: Denmark | collected 2008 | reverse complement strand
ACCTCATATGACCAGAATACCGCCGCCGCGGTATATTCTTCGTGCTCAGAAGTCAGTTCCTTTAAGGTTTCTGTTCCATGGACGTATTCTCCTGAATCAATGTTTTTTAATTGTTTTACCATTTTGAGAAGCAGGATTTGTACCTCCGTAGCAGTTCCGCGGAAATGTGACAGTACAACTCCAGTTGCCTTTGTACAGCACTCTCCGATTGTCCAGTTCGTAATTTTGTTAGTGTTCATAATTTTTTACTCCTTTCGTTTTTTAATCTACAAATTAAATATGAGAATAAGCAAAAAAAATAGAAGAGGAAAAATCCTCTTCTGATGACCATATTGACGTATAACAGTTAAGATACCCATGCTTCTGGCGGAAGCGATTCCGTATATTGATCGAATTCCTTCCATGCTTTGCTGTATTCCGCATAGATTCCCTGCTCGGAACTTGCGGCTTCATACAATCGCTCTATTTCTTTTACGACCTGTAATATTCCGGTATTCTTATCACGGAGTATATCAATCGCTGCCTTTAATGAATCATAGCGGACACTTAACCCAATATAAGATTGATAAACTTTGAAAGATTGGCGGATGGCCGCGATAAGCTCATCTTTTGTTAACTGCTTAAGCTTCTTTTTGGCTTCATCTTCTGCCCAGGCATCCATACAGTTAATTCCAAAGTAGTCTCCCTCATAAGAATCATAACCAAGTAGCCCTCCGAACTGATCCCCGGCACCTGCGACGACGAATAAAAGATCAAAACATTCTGGAATCCACTCTTCGTTCAGATCCACCTGCATTGCTTCGCACTCCTCACACAGGTATGCAAAAGCTACTTTAAATTCGTATACTTCATCCTCATTTCCATCAAGAGCATTTAATAAGGAATCCTCTCCATCCTCAGAATCCGTATACCAACGGACTTCTTCGCATTCCCCTTGAATATCAAACAGTTTTTCTCTGATCGTATCCAGATTCAGCTCTTTGACCATAGGCTTTTTGTAACGGAGATTTTTGGCTTTCCATCGCTTTGTTTCCTCTGCATTCATTGTACTCATCTTCTGTTTTCTCCTTTCGTTTTTTGTATATAAAAGAAAGTGACAAAGTATCCAGAGAATAAAAAAGAGGGACATTTCGTCCCTCAAATAAACACTAAAACTATCTTGTATTTGTTAACCTAATTAACTGTCCTTCTGAAAATTGATACTGTCCATCGATCCATTTTTCATTAATTTTTTCCGAAATAATAATTACTACTCCATACCGTGGATGATTTTGCAAGGAATTAACATACATCACATCTGTATTATGTAGCTCCCCCAGTAATTCACCCTCTCCTGAATATACTATGACAACATCATCTCTATCATTTTCCCTGTATAAGACATATACTTCTTTTGAGTTTGTCAACACATTACTTATACTATTATGTGTTTTTTCAACTCGTTTTCCGCTTTTTGTATTCCAAGATACTGTTTTTTCATCATATTTTAAATTTTCAATCATTTTATAACCTCTTTGAATCCACTAATTTGATAGAGTACATGTTACACTTATATGACGCAGACTGTGAAACACTAATCAGGCAGTCCCTCCCTGTCTATAATTTCCTGCATTTTGTCACGCAGACAGTTCGCGCCAAGAGGCAGTCCATAAGATGTTACCATGACCAGATCGTAATTTTCATACATATCGCCAAAAGCCTCTATTGTTTCATTCTGTTCTGCCAGCAGTTCTGCCAGCAAATCTACCGATGAAGGAATATATATTTTTCAGATACTTCTTTCTTTACATTCTACTAATCTGCTTTAAAAAGTGTTCACAAGCTTTAGATTCATCTAAAAACTTCTTTATTCCTCGCTTTTTACCTCTTTCACTATAATATACTTCCCATTCTGAACCATTCCAAAATATTGAATATGCCTCATTAGGATATTCCACACTATTAATTGAATATATCTCTCTAGCGACTCCCATCTCATTTAATCTTTCTGTTAATTCACTTACTTTCATACTACAATCTCCTTAAATATCCGTCTTATACTCCTCCATTAGGTGGCCAATGAACATCTCCGTTTCCTGATCATAATATTGTGGGTTATCAAATACCTCTTTATTTGACAAATGGAATATTTTCTTCTGCTCTATAAATATCAATCATCAGAAAGCCCTGTACGATTATTTTATATAAAAAAAAGTTGTAAAGTGGTGTACTAGAATTATTTTTCATAATATGCAAAAAAGCCACTCCTCATCGGGAACGGCTACTGTATCAACAATCTCAGACTCATATATTACCATATAAGAAACAAAGACTGCGTCAGACCACAGCTGTCTTCATGATGAAAGGATAGCAAAAAAATCAATGTTTGCATATTCGCATTTTCTACACTGCTATTGACATTACTTTTCTGTGCTACTATAATGAATCCCGAAAACGAAGGGAGGTTTTCGAAATGAAAACATGGACAAAGAAGTTCCAGAAAATGTTAACATTAATACTTGCTATCTGCCTCGTTACAGGATGTATGGGATTCTCAAACGTGCAGGCAGCCACCAGAAAGTCCGGCACAACCTACTACCATACTTGCATAAATGGAAAAAAAGGTGGAACATTAACAAACTATGGCAGAAAATACTATATGTCAGGCACAAGAAAAGCTGTATGTAAAGGAAACACTTTGACAATGTATGCGTCATTTAATACTTCCAAAAACGGAGTATTAAACAGTCAAAACAAAAAGGCGTATATAAAATACGGAAAACATACATTTAAACTTACATCCAAAACAAAATACTACTTTTCTGGGGATGAAGGTCCCGATGAATACTGCTCAAAATCCGCTTTCATGTCTACCATGAGAAGCATGAATGGATTAGGTCTGTGTATTAAGGTCACCAATGGAAAAGTTGTTGAAATGTCATTCCGTTCATGATATTACAAAAGCCGCAAAGTAGGATTTTCTGCTTTACGGCTTTTGTTTAACATATCTTAATCCTTTTTATGATCCGTATGAAAAAAACCGGGATTATCCGGCTTCTTATAGGTGGAGCCAGGGAATAAGCCCTGACTTCCACAGTAACATTAATACAGCTTATAATTATCAAAGTTTTCGCCATATACCAGGAAACTTTTTTCCTTATACTCGCTACATACCTAGATAATAATTATTAGGCATATTTTATTTCTTTTTTCCAAACATCTGCAGATATCCTCTACATTTTTCATGATGCTCCCTGGAAGTAGTATTAAAGAGAGGATGTTTCCTCAAGCAGATAAAGATTACCAAAAGCTGCAACCTTGTTTTTTATTACATCGACAATAAAGAAAGACCAGCTTTTTCAGGCTGATCCTCCTCCAGCAGTATTCTTTTATTAATTCTTTTATCATACATATTATCCTCATACCATGACGACAGGAGAAACCGGCTTGACACGCTCCCGTCCTGGCTATAAAATATAGATAGGAGGAATCCAATCAATGACTGCAATACAAAAGTATGAGGAATTGGGATTTACCAACGATTTCATGTTCAGCAGGATTATGCAGGACCAAAAAATCTGCAAACCCTTCCTCGAAATGATACTTGATATCAAAATCGACCACATCGAGTACCTGGAATCTCAGAAAACAATAGACCTCAAGGTAGATGCCAAAAGTGTCCGACTGGATATTTTCGTAGACGATGGAAAAACGGTATATAATTGCGAAATGCAAACATCTTTCTTTAAGAATATCCCCAAGAGAAGCCGTTATTATCAAGGATTCATTGATATGGATCTGATAGAAAAAGGTGCAGATTATTCAAAGCTTAAGAAAAGTTTTGTCATATTCATTTGCACTTTCGATCTCTTTGGAAAGAACGGATATATCTATACTTTCGAAAATCGATGCGTGGAATATCCAGATTTAAGACTTGGAGATGATGCAATTAAAGTTTTCGTTAACGTCAACGGAAAAGATGATTCACATATCTCATCTGAACTGAAAGAACTCTTAACTTACATCAGAACCTCTAAGATTCCAGACAAATGTGTAAACCCATTAATCAACAATATGGATGAGGCTTTGCGTAAGGCTCGTTCGAATGAAGAATGGAGGAAAGAATATATGATGCTGGAAACAATGCGAAGTGATTATACCCAAAAAGGAGAAGAACGTTACAATAAATTGGTTAAGATTCTTTTGGATAAGAATGACTATACTACTCTGAAGAAGGTAACAGTAGATTCTGATTTTCGCCAGAAGATGTTCGAACATTACGGATTATAAAATTTAACACTGTCAAGTCGGTAAAGGTCGCAGGAAAACTGTGGCCTTTTATTCTTTGTATTTTATCGACTGAAAAGAAAGACTAGCTTTTTCAGGCTGAACCTCCTCCAGCAGAATTCCTGCATGGTTCACAAGTCCCGCTTTTGGACCAACGGTGTTGGTTGTATTTTAATGATCTTTTATGCAGAAAAAAAGCCGGCTTTCACCGACTTATTAAAAACCCTGATCGACAGCATCATACCATTGATCCATTTCATCGAATGAAGGATAAGGATAGGCTGTAACAATACGAAAAGAGGTGTAGTTATCCTTGCATATTACAAGTCTTACAGAGGAAGCCGGATGCATTTGGTTCCAATCCGTTCCCATTGCGATTCCTTCGGCAATAGGCGCTGAAAAAGTGTAATCCAGCTCTAATTCCTGAGCAATCCTTTTGTTTTGGATATATTTTTCTACATCTTCACGATTCTCCCAGAGTATCTCTTTAATACAAGAAATCAAAGTATCTACAGAGAAAAACATACAGGCATATGCAAAAGGTTCCTCTCGCATAGACTTAACATTCTTCTTTAATTTGGCGATCATATGTGCTTTTCCAGTCCAAACATGCTCTTTTACGGCGTGTTTGCAGCCATAAATACCCATGTTCTCTACACAGAGATTATTGATATTGTTTTCTAATTTCGTCATCTTATTTCTCCTTAAGCAGGACAAAAAAAGACCGACCAGGTTCTGGTCAGTCATGCTACAACAAGCTACTTATAAACTATGGTACTGCTAACACCTAGTTCTCTTTTAAGTGCAGCGCATCTTATCGGGTTACTGCTCTCCTCCTCTGTCACAAATGTAACACCCTCTTCCTTTGAGCGTTTTTCGCAGGCAGCACGTTTGATCAACTTATGAAAAGAATTACTCGACATGTAGATATTACAGTAATCCTTTCCGTCAGCACATTGAAAGCTGTAATCTAAGGATCTGCGATCCATGATGCGGCGCAGATACGGTTTCAGTTCTGGACTGACCAGATATCGTTTCATTTTGCATTCTCCTTTCGTCATTTGATTACTGACAATATGTTGAAGAAATAAGACGGATGAAAAAAGTCCCTGACAACCATCAAGATAACAGCCATCAGGGGAATAACACCTCAAAGTGAGGAAAGAATATATCACTCGAAGTGAGCTTTTTCGATATATTCTTTTTGTGTTATAAGTATTATATACCGCAAATTGGAGCTGGTCAATTCTGATACGAAAATAAGATCTTTTTTGAGAAGCTTTTCAGATATTATCAACCCATGCAAAATTTTCAACCGGCCATCCCAAAATACTTCCTCTATGGGTATCTGAACATACTTTTTCTAATACAATCTTCAATTTATCATAGAGACTTTTCTTTTTGAAATTATCGTTTTGCATCAACCTAATACTATTTTGACTCAGAATCTTGTCTTTTAAAGACGACGTGAGCATAAATTCAGGATCTGTAAGAACAATAGCCATTTCAGTTTTTGTACATCCTCTGGTTTTAACATACCAGTCCCGCATATGTTGGCTTAAGTCAGAATCTTTCCTTTTGATGTTCTTTGCAACTTCTATCAAATCTTCCTCTCCGCTACAGAAAAACCAGTCAGCTATTACTTTGGAGACATACTTTTCTGGAATGCTGCTAATTCTTTCTTCGATTGTTTTTAATATTTCTTTTTTCCTTTCTTCTGTCATATCAATTAACCCCCAGTATTATTTTTGAGTATGCCGTATAGTAGAATTTAAAAGCTTCCTACACGAAGGCTTAAAATTATCTTTTATTTCCTGGAGATAATATGAAAAATAGCATTTTTCAGACAAAAAGAAAGACCAGCCTTTTCAGGCTGATCCTCCTCCAGCAGAATTACTGCTTATTTCTTTTTCCGTCTCATGACGAAAACTGCGATTGCGGCTACTGCCACGATTCCAAGACCGATTCCCGCATACATGCCTGCATGGTTCACAAGTCCTGTCTTTGGTCCAACTGTGTTGGTTGTATTATCACTGCTGTCAGCTCCCGGTGCCGGGGTTGTGCTTGGAGCAGGTGTCTCACTTGGAGACGGATTCTCGGCGATAGATACGCCAGCGTTTGCTGCTACATCATCTGCATTGTCGGCAGAAGCAATGGCTGTATTTCCAACCATCTTTCCAGCAAGGCTGGAATCAGAAACAACCGCCTGGTAAGTGATCTTTAAGGTAGAACCATATGCAAGATCAGTATTTGTATTTACTACAAAACCGTTATCCGCTTTGGTTACATCCGTCTTGATAGACTTACCGTCTAATGTTGCCTGGATTCCTCCAACTTTCATACCTGTGGTATCAAAATTGTCGCGAACGACAACATTCTTCGCTGTCTGATCTTTCTCTGTCTCTTTTACAGTCAATGTATAGCTGAGTGTATCTCCTACGGAAGCACTGGAGAGGTTAACGCTCTTATCAATAGATAATGCCGGTTTCTCCTCTTCTTTCGTATTTACAGTAACACCATGGTCAGCATCAACCGGATCCATGTTATCAGAAGAGATCACTGCGGTATTCTTAACTGTCTTTCCTGCAAGGCTTTCGTCTGCAAATCTGACACTGTAAGTTACCTTCAGGATCTGTTTTGCAGCAAGATCCTTGCCTGTTTCCATTGTGAAGCCGTCATCTGTTACACTTAATTTCTTAGGTGTAAAGAGCTGGTCATCCAGATATGCCTTAATGCTGCTCTCATCGATCACACCCTTATTATCTAAGGCATCTTTGATCACTACATTTACAGCTGTATCTGCAGAAGTTGTCTTGCCGATCAGAGTATATTTTACAGTATCACCAACATTGATCTGGCTGTGATCACCGATCTTTGTAAGGTTCAGTCCGCCTGTTACAGGTTTATCTGAAGGAACTTCAACGATCTCTGTGTCATTGCCCGGATTCATATTGTCACTGCTTACTACTGCTGCGTTCTTGATGGACTTGCCTTTCAGCTTGTCGGAAACAGCCTTCATGTCATAAGTAACTTTCATTACCTGACCAGGCTTTAAGTCTTTTCCGGATGTTACGGTAAATCCGTTTTCAGTTACATCCAGACTCTTCGGAGCGAACTCAGAATTGTCAATGTAGCAGTGTACGGAGCTTCTGTCGATAGATACATATTTTGCATATGCAGAATCAACAGTATCCTTGATCACTACGTTCTTGGCTGTATCTGTTCCGGAGTTGACCTTAGCTTCCAGAGTGTAAGATACGGTATCACCAACGGATACTTTGGACTGGTTTGCCTTCTTGCTGATGGTCATTCCGCCTTCAACAGGATCATCTGTTTTAACCTTTACGGATTCTTTGTCCTTAGCAGTGTCCATGTTGTCACTGGATACGGTAGCGATGTTCTTGAAGGTCTTGCCTTTCAGGGTATCATCTTTTACCTTAACATCATATGTGACTTTCATGACCTGTCCAGGCTTCATATCCTTGCCGGATTTCAGTGTGAATCCTGTAGAGCTGATGCTTAAGTCTGCACCATGGAACTCAGAGTCATCCAGATAGCTTCTGAAGGAATCTTTCACGATCTCAAGATGCTCGAACAGGTCTGCATCCAGGGTATCAGTGATGACTACGTTCTTAGCTGTTTCCTTACCGGAATTAACAGTTGCTGACAGTGTATAGGATACAACGTCTCCAACAGAGACTTCGTTCTTGTTAGCTGTCTTTGTGATAGTCATTCCGCCAACGCCAGGTTTATCCGGAGTATCTGGTGTATCCGGTGTATCCGGTTTATCCGGAGTATCCGGTGTATCACCATCTCCTACATGAACGGTATGCTCATCATCAGATGGGTTCGTGTTGTCACCCCATGTGGTAGCGATGTTTGTTACATCTCTTCCGTCTAAGGATGCCTCCTCGAATACAACATCATATGTTACATAGATCGCATGTGTTCCGGAAAGATCATGTTTTGTCTCAACAACAAATCCGTTATCCTTTTCCTGAACATCAACTTTCAGCTCTTCGTTATCGTAGTAGGTGCGAACAGTTCCTGTTACCAGGTGTGCGCCCTTCTGTTTCATAACATCTTTGACAACTACATTCTTGATAGTTCTTGACTGGTCAGCAGCAGTAACTTTCAGAGTATATTTACCAACATCCCCAACTTTGTATTTTGTCTTGTCACTGGACTTCGCAATGATCAGTCCTGCATCACCGACAGTTACTCTGTTTGTATCAGTTGGCTCATCACCCGGTACAGTAGAATCATCTTTTGTCAGGGCGACATTCTTGATCTGCTGTCCCTCAAGTTCTGCATCCTTGAAGAGAACATCGTATTTCACAAGGATCTCTTCACCGTATTTCAGGTTTGTATTTGTATACAGGGTATACTCGAAGTCTTTCGCTACGAGCTGTACATCCTCGATCTCTTCCGGTTCTTCTGCACCCTCTCTGAGGATGTATGCCTTGATGGAATCTTTCTGGATGTAAGCACCCTTCTTCTGCAGTTTATCAGCTACAACAACATTTCTTGCAACTGCACCTTCCACTTTCTGTTTAACGGAAACTGTGTAATGTCCAGTCTCGCCTACAGAATAGTTCATCTTGTCAGATGATTTTTCAATGGAAAGCTTTCCACCGTCGATATATACAACATTCTGGTCTTTGACCCATCTGGTATCAGTATAGTGTACTGTTTCATTTGTATTTCTGAATGCTTCATGTGTCCATGTATTGTCTGTCTGGTCATCCAGTGCAAACTTGGTTACACGAACCTGGGCTACATTGAGGATCATTGCTTCCTGTGGTGCATCTGTTACAGTTACAGCAAAGGAAACGGTTTTCTCCTCTCCAGCCGGAAGGGATTCGATTACAAATGTAGCATAAAGCTTGTCATTAAGAGTTCTGGTGCCTGTGATCACACCGTCCTGCTCTTCACTGGAAGCATATTCCGTATATTCTGGGATCATATCCTTTACAAGGACATTCTTCATGTCATCGTTGGATGTGTTCTTAACATTGATGGAATAATTGATGGTATCTCCGTTCTTAACCACGGAACCTGTTGCAGGATCTGCGGATTTGTAAACTTCAAGACCATTAGCCAGTTTGATCGGACTTGGTGTTTTGGTTTCCACTCTTAAGTTGTCACATGTAGCTCTGGCAACATTAAGGATGTCTTTACCAGCAAGAGTCTCAGCCTCAAACAGAACATCATAATTTACAGTAAACTGTTCTTTGTATTCCAGGTCATGACCTGTTGCGATCGCATAATCCGTATCGGAATGCTCGATCTCTGCATCATCCATGAGTTTGCCTGCATCATTGTAGATCTTGATGGATCCGTCAACGATCTTGGCTCCCTCTACCTGAAGTGCGTCCTTGATGATCACGTTACGTGCAGTTGTGCCTTTTTCTGTATTGGAAACAACTACTGTATAATGACCGGTTTCTCCTACTTTGTAGGATGTCTTATCAGATGATTTCTTGATCTGGAGTCCAGGAGTCTCATCCACGATGTGGACACAGTTGTCCTGTCTCTCTTCCTCAGTATTCTCACCTTTTGCAGTTGCAACGTTTACGATATCCTGATCATGAAGGGATGGATCTGTGAAGACTACTGTATAGAATACTTCCAGCTTATCTTCGATTGTCAGGTCTGCTCCTGTATTGATCACGAATGCATTGTCTGCTGTCTGCTCGATCTCAGCACCGTCAAGTTTCTCTCCGTTCAGGCGGACATTGATCTTGGAGATCTTCATGCCTTCCTTTTCGAATGTATCGGTAACAACTACCTGTTTTGCAGTGATATTGTCGCGAAGTTCACGGATTGTCAGTTTGTACTGAGCCTTTTCACCGACCTGATATTCTACTTTATCGGATTCCTTAACAATGTCAAGGGCTGGTCCGTAAACAAGAACCTCATGCTCATCCTCTACAGGGATATTTTCCTTGGAGTTGGCAGTTACGGTGTTATGGATACTCTGTCCTGCAAGATCCTCATCTGTGATCTCTACGGCATATTCAAGTGTCAGTTTGGATTCTTTGTCAATTCCTAACGGGTTGTATTCACCGTTCTGGAAGTATCCGGAGTCACCCTTCTCATCATCAGCCTTGGACATATCAACAGTGGTATATCCGGACTTATTGTTGATCAGGTTGCGTCCTGTGTTTACAGTAAATGTGTTGCCATTTACTTCAACACTTTCCGGCTCGATCTTGTTACCGTCTTCGTCAATCAGGACGATAGAATTCTTCTGGAGTTTTACTCCTTCAGTGTCGATAACATCAGTGATCGTAATGTCTCTTGCAAGGCATCCTGCCTGTTCCTGAGTTACGTCTACCTGATATGTGACAGTGTCACCAATCATGTATTCATAACGGTCGGAATCTTTGATCACCTTGAGTTCTGGACTGTTGATCCAGATTCTCTCAGAATCTTTTACTTCACTTGCATTATCAGCAGCAGCTTTTCCTGTATTGATAACTTCATATCCGTTTAAGATAGAACCTGGTGTGCAGTGATATGTGATAACAACCGGTGTTGTCACATTGTTAAGAGTATCGCCTGTTGTACAAGGAAGGTTATCAATAGTAACCTGGAAGCCACCGTTTACACGCTCAACATTGTAGTTGACTGGTTCTACGGATGTCTCATTGTAATGGTCAGGATCTAACTGGTTTGCAGGATCGTCTGTTCCAGCTACCGGGTTCACATATGTTTCCGGAACACCTTCAACAGTAATACTGCTCTCATCCAGTTCCATACCTACAGGAATGGTTGTATCGGAAATTACTACGTTTCTGGCAATGGAACCTTTCTGGTTGTTGTTAACTACCAGTTTGTATTCAACATCATCACCAACGCGGAACTCATATCCTTCACGTCCGTCCTGAGCATCCTCTTCTCCGCCTGCAGCATACTTATTTACCATCTGTTTATCAATAGATAAAGCAGCAGTGTTGATATATGCCTCAGCATCATCTGATTTCTCAATACCGTTTGTTGCGGATACAGTACCAACGTTTACACCTTCTGCTCCGTTTCCGGCTTCCAGTGCTTCGCAGGTAAATCTGATATTTACATCATTTCCTGCCGGAAGGTTGCTGATCTTTAATTCCCAGCCGTTTCCAACCTGTGTCAGTTCTTTTGTGATAGGAGTTGTGACGGTTTCATTCCATAAAGATTCATCCACGTCATTTGTCTTATCTGCTGTTCCGGCTACATGGTCGTCAAAGCTGTCCGGGATTCCTGTAACAGTCATTTCCTCAGCAGGAGTCGGTTCATGTTCTTCTGGATTAGTTCCATCCGGAAGATCTGTATCACCAGTTCCATCCTGATCTCCATTCAGTTCTGGAAGATCAAGGTCTGTATCACCATCAGAATCTGTTCCGTCCTCATCCAGGTCAATGCCTGCATTTGCAAGGATCTCATCTTCTGTCATGGACTGCTCTGTATCATTATCAAGAGCTGCTAACTGCTCGTCGATCTCATCCTCTACGGATTTGGATGTATCACCTGTCTGTACATCTACAGAATCAAAATCAAGTTTGAATCCTGCAGGGATGTCTTTATCAGTGATGATCACGTTACGTGCCACTGTTTTGCCTGCGGCACCGATCTTCTCTTTCTCACCTTCATCAACGTCTGCATATTTTTCGTCATCGGCAAGATCCTGTGTACCCTCGTCATTCACGTTCTTGACTGTGATATTGAACGGTACATGATCACCTACCTGCCATTCGTATGCATCGGATGTTTTCTCGATGTCAAAGTAAGCGGTGTTTACATAAACTTCTGCATCATCCTGTGCGGTCTGCGGTTCCTGATTTTCATCAAGGCTTAAGAAATTGTCTGCTGTTGCAGATACAACGTTCTGGCTTTCCACACCGTTTGCTGCTTTTGTTGCAATGCAGCTGAATGTAATATTCAGAGGCTGTTTGGATGTAAGGTATTTCGCATTGATTGTCCAGCTGTTTCCATCACTTGTGACTTCCACATTGTTGTCTCTCTCTTCTGTTGCAATGGTTGTTGTTCCATCTACAACCGGCCATCCGATAGATGTATCTTCGCCACCCATCTCGATCGTCGGGTCACCCTGAAGCTCCAGTCCCTCTGGAATATCAATATCGGAAACTTCCACATTCTGTGCGATCGTATAGTCTGCAGTATTCTTTACGCTTACTGTATAATTCACAGTATCGCCTACTTCATACTCATAACGGTCAGCTACCTTATCAACAGTAAGAACCGGGCTGTTTACCCATACTTCTGCGCTGTCGGAAGCAGTAATGTTGCTGCCGTCATCATCCGTAAAGTTATCTGCCTCAGCTGTTACAGTATTGATCCAGTCCTGTCCATTAGAATCCGCTGTTGCGATGCACTTGAATGTGATCTTGATTGACTCATTGTACTGCAGTAACGGACATGTCAGGATCCATCCATTTCCCTCTTCAGTAGAAGACATTGAAGGAATAGTTCCGCTGTTCGGTCCGGATACTTCCCATCCATTGTTCACCAGTTTCAGGCTTGAAGGGATATCAGTATCTTTTACGACAACATTTGTTGCATATCCATCCTGTTTTGTCTGAGTCACCTCAACAGAGTAAGATACTTCATCTCCGACTTTCCAGTCATCATATTTCGCATCTTTTTCCACTGTCAGTTTACACTTGATCTCATCGGTTACCCAGCATGGCTCAGAATCCAGCTGTGTTGTTTCCTTAGCATCTTTGACACGATACCGTACAGTAGACGCATTCGGAACATAGAAGGTATATCCTGTGTTCTCCGGATCATTTGCGATCCATGGTGCCATAAAGGTATAAACATCTTTTGTCTTGATTCTGTGTACGGTAAGGCGAACCATAAACTCCTGATCAGCTTTCTTGAAATCACTGGACTTCATATAGTCAGCTTTTGCAGAAGCGGTAATAGTCTGACCTTTAATCGAGAGATTAAAGTCATTGGACACGTTCGTGCCATCCTTATCAGTAATAGTGATATGATGAGTATCATCAATTGTCAAACAGTCTTCCAGGGTATCCACGATCTCGTAGGAATCTGTTTCAGCTCCCGGACCTGCTGTTTTGATCAGATAATCGTAATCATCATAATCGTTGATCTCAAAGGCATCTTCCGGGGATGCAGCTTTGTATGCATCATCGTAAGAACCGCCCTTCTGGACTACTACTTTCTCGATTGAAGGATCGTTTGGTTCTGGATCTCCACCTGGAGTAGGAGTTGGTGTGACAGGAATAGTATTAATTAAAGACTCTGCGGTATACTCAAAATAATTACCAGAGATCATACCGGCATTGTTTTTATTCCAGCTATAACATGTATTCGCAGGCATTCCCCACTGCTTGTTATATTCCGTATCATGTACAACTTTATTGGGCTCATTGGCACGGAACCACATGATAAAAGTCGGATTTCCTGTCAATAATGCCTGAACCCATGATTTTTTATCACTAGGGGAAGTTGTTTCACCACTTTTTGAAACATACCACCCATCCTGCTCGGTAATAAACTTAGAACCTTTGAGTTTATATACGTCAAGTTTACCCTTCTGATTTCCTGCAATTTTCATTGCCTGTCCATCATCCAAGTCTCTGATAGTAATATAAGAATTCAACTTTGCAACCTGATCAGCAGGAATCTCTTCAGAATCATTATCTCCTACGTATCTTGACCAGGTAAAACTGCACTGCACGTTCTTTAACCCAGAAATACCAACAGATGACTTCTTTGTGTCAATATAAATATACGGACACTCTGGTTTTGTGGTAATCTTGGAATACTGTTTATCCCTCGTATTGCTGTCGGCCATGTACCAGATATAACCGTCAGACTCGTATTTTTCAACACGCATGGTCAGGTTGTAATACTGTTTGTTTTTCTTGTCATATCCGGCCTTGTAATAAGTAATAGTTGGATGGAATTTACTTTCCTCAACATCCCACTGTTTGCCATTAAATTCTGCAAACCCGGACTTTGTCCTGATTCGCAGATATCTTCCGGATTTGTCTTTCCATAAAGAACCGTCCTTATTTTTATCAAAATCATCATTTGTCGAGTAACCGGATATTTTTTCCGGAGTAGGATTAATTAAAATATCTCTTTCTGGATTATACGTTCTCAGAGTTGAGAGCTTTGTTCCGGAAGAGATCTCCTGTAATGGATAACTGTCTGCAGCGGAAACACTTACTGCAGAAGTTGGGATATACCCAATAATGGTACTAAGTACCATAAGAAGAGATGTAAACAAGGAAATCACCTTGTTACACAGCGCGCTTTTCTTCTTTCTTTCCATAAAGAGCTCCTTTCAAAAAAAATAAGTTTCACTTTTCCGCCAATAAATCGTACCGGCGGTGACTTATTTCCCCAAAGGGCTCCCATGGCAAACGCAGTTTTGTCATGTGGCGGTGAGCCAATTTTATGTCTCATCCGCCGGAACCTCCTTTCTAATTTCTTATCCATAATTTGGACAAGGATAATATGATTAAAAAGAAAAAAAATGATTTTTGCTTTTTAACGCTTTCAAAATCAGTATTTTTAGAAATAATTTCACATACCTAAAGCTTTGCATAAACCTCATCACAGAATGGACGAATCTAATATGATGAAAATAAAAAAAAAGAGTACCATCTCTGATACTCTTTTCCCGAAAAAG
>UMEP01070873.1_pt1 | contig 15007 bp, 4 predicted proteins | sample 1964771 | NCBI WGS metagenome assembly UMEP01 (sample SAMEA4836022, study PRJEB28245) | human gut metagenome | biome: gut microbiome; material: fecal sample | place: Denmark | collected 2008 | reverse complement strand
TGTTACTTACTTTTATCTTGTATTCTACTTGTACACTTGTACTTTCTGTAGATTTTCTGTAGATTTCTACTTTCTCTAGTTTTCCATTTGTAGGTTCTCTTCTTTCACCATTTACTATTATTCCTGTTATTTCTTTGTCTACTCCTATGTTAAATGGTTTAGCTTCGTAATAATAATATAATTCTATTGTATTATTTACTATATCGTTTCCTTCTTCATCTTTTACGATTTCTACTTTCATAGTTCCGTTTGGCTCTTCTGGACTTTCGATTAATGTGTAATACTCGAATTCTTTTGCTGTTGTTTCGTATTCGTCTTGGTTAAATCCTTCTATTACTACTTGGCTATTTTGTAGTTCTCCTGTTTCTGGATTTATTTCCTCTATTTCTTTTCCTGTTGCTTTTTCTACATAGTGTACTACTACTTTTGCTGGTTGATTATAGTAGTAGTTTACTACTATTTTTTCTTCTGTCATTGTTCCTGCTGCGTTTTCTGGTAATACATTGTTTCCATCTTTATCTGTTGTAGCTACTACATAACTTAAGAACTCTTTTGCTTTTATGTCATATTCATCTCCTACGTGTCCTTCGTGTAATGTTGGTTCTTCCAACTCTTCTCCTGTTCTTATGTCTATATGATGTTCTTCTACTCCAGCAGATTTTTTAGAATAATAATATGTTACGACTGTTCTATTGTTTGTTATGTTTCCTTCTTCGTCTGTTTCTACTACCATTGTTCCTGTGCTATTTTCAGGTACTTCTATTAAGTCATAATTTTCAAATGTTTTTTGCTCTGTTGTATATTCGTCACCTTCGTGTTTAGTTTCATCTACTATTTGTTCTGTTAATGGTTCTCCTGTTAATTTATCTATGTAGTTTACTTCTAATACTGCTTTTTTAATGTAATAGTAATTTACTGTTACAAGTTCTTCTCCCATTGTTCCTTTTGCGTTTTCTGGAAGTTTGCTTTCTACTAAGTCATATCCTTCAAATTCTTTGCTTGGTATGTCGTAGTCTTCTCCTACTTGTACGTCATGTGTTTCAGTATATAACACTTTTCCTGTCTTATCATCTATGTGGTTTTCTATTAATCCTGTATATACTGGTTCATAATAGTAGATTAATGTTTGCTCTTCTTTTGTCATTTCTATTGTTGTCTTTTCTGGGCTTTCTACTAATTTGTAGCCCACAAATTCTTTTGAATTTGTTACAAATTCATCTCCAACTAGTCCTTCTTTTACTGTTGGCTCTTCTAAGTCTTTTACTATCTCGTGTGTCTCTGGATTTCTTTCCACATATCTTACTGTTGCTTTTGTATTTTGTAGATAATAGTATGTTACTGTTATGTCTTGTAATGTCATATTTCCTGTTTTGTTTCCACTGTCACTAACTAGTGTATATTTCTTTCCGTCTTTCTCTATTGTTTCTTTTCTGTGGTCTGTATCTGTATTGTATACATCATCTACATGTCCAGTTATTTGTTCTTGTGCTGTTAGTACTAAGTTGTTTGAATCATCTGTATCTTCATCTTTCTCTAAGTAATTTATTAATACTTTTGCTGGTTTTAATCTGTAATAATATATTACTTCTTGTGGTTTTTCCTCGTTGTATTTTTCTATTGTTCCTGTAGCATTTGCTGGTAATCTTTCTGCTACTAGTTCATATTTTTCATTTATGTTATTTGCTTCTGCTGTTGTGTATGGGGCTCCTTCTTTTCCTTCTATTACTACATCTGGTATTTCGGTTCCATTTACGTCTGGTACTCTTGTTGTAGTTAGGCTTCCATCTGTATTCATTATATAGTGATGTACTGTTACTTTTCCATATTTATTTGTGTTTGTTACTGTCTTATCTGTAACTATGCTGTCATAGTATCTTAAATCTCCTTCTGTCTTTTCTTCTTCTGTTAATGTATATACTATTTCTTGGTTGTTACTATCATATTTTGGTAAGTTTTCGAATATATCATTCCATTTATTTGGATTTGTGCTATCTTGTGTTGTTGTACTTCCTGCTGTTCCTGGTTTTGCTACTTCTTTTGTATATTCGCTTCCATCACTTCCATGTAGTTTGAATACTACTTTTGTTGGACGTTGACCAAGTTTGTTTGAGTCATCTTCCCATACTTTGCTTACTGGTATGTTTACTATAAATCCTGTTGTAGTTGTCCAGTTTGCTGTTACCTCATCACTTTCCATCTCTGGTGTTTCGTATTCTATATGTCCTGTTACAACATTCTTTATCGCTGTCGTTTCTTGGCTTATTCCTGTATATACTACTTTTACTGTTTTGTTTATTGTTACTTCTTTTTCTTCTGTTAGTTGTATTCCTTCTACCGCTTCTTTCCATGTTATTGTTTGTGCCTGTGCATCATATGTTCCTCCTGCTAAATCTGATCTAGCTTCATCTATTGCATATGGTAATGTATCTATTAATTTTACTGTTGCTCTTCCACTATAGTCTGTTATCCTTGCTGTGTAATTAATATTATATGTTATTTCACCATTTAGACTATCTATTGTTGCTGTTCCATTTTTACTTATATGTTGCTCCTCTTTTGGTTCTACATATGTATGCTCTGGCTCTTCTGGAACTTTCTTGTCTTCTCCATTTTGATTTATATATGCTGTATTTTTTATCTTTGTTCCATCTATTAATTTGTTTACTGTTACTTTAAACTCTACTACTTTTTCTGCTCCTACTCCAACTGTTATACTTATTCCATTTTGTAAGTCTGTAGCTGTCTTTGTGCTATCTGCAACATTGTCTATCTTTATTGAACCTTCTACAAATGTTGTTCCTGTTGGAATTGTATCTTTTACAATTGCTGTTCCTTCTCTTGTTCCGTCATTTCTTACTCTTATTCTATATGTTATTTCATCTCCTAAGCGTACTTTATTTCCACTTACTGGCTCAGCTTCTTTATGTGCTGTTATATTTGCCTTTGTTACATTTGTTGTTACTTCATTTGTTGGCTCATTATCTACTGTTGCTTGGTTTGTTAAGGTTTTACTATATTCGTTACTTGCTAACTTATCTACTTTTCCTGCAAATACTACATCTATACTTCCATTTGCTGGTACTTCTACTGGTATTCCATTCTTTAGGTTTTGCTCTGTATATACTGTTCCTGTTGTTCCTACCTGTATTAGTGTATCATTATCAAATGTTATTCCTGCTGGTAATGTATCTCTTACTGTTACTGTTTTTGCTAGGTTTCCTTCATTTGTTATTCTTATTGTATATGTTACTTTTTCTCCTTCTATTGCTTCTGTTTTGTCGACCAATTTTTCGCTACTTATTATCGCTTTATATATTGTACTCTCTTGACTTCCTGTAACTTCTTCACTTGTTTTCTCTGGTGTTAATAACTTAATATTTCCTTTTACATTATTAACAACTTTTTCTTGGTTCATATCTAAATCTACATATACTACTTTAAATGTCTTTGTAACATTTACTGTTCCATTACCTGTATAACTATTTATGTCTGATACGTTCTCTTTCCATGTAATTGTCTTGCTAGCTGAATCATATGTTCCACCTGCTAAATCTGATTTTGCCTCATCTATTGCATATGGAAGCGTATCTACGATTGTTACTTCTGCATTTCCTATATAGTCTGTTACATTTGCTGTATATGTTACAGTATAACTCATTTCTTGATTTGCTACTGTTATTCTATCTGTTCCTGTTTTATTTATTACTTGATTTGTTATGTTTGGTGTTTTTAATCTGTAGTAATATGTTACTACGATTTGTTCTTCTGTCATTGAGCCTGTTGCATTTGCTGGAGTTGCTACTAATTCATAGTTCTGTGGTATATCTGTTGCAACTTGTGTTGTATATGAATCTCCTACTTCTCCATTCATTGTTACATCATTACTTAATTTTTCTGTTGTATTTTCTTTATAGTGGTGTACCAATACTGATGTTGCTTTTAATTTATAGTAGTAAATTACTTCTATTGTATCTTTTGTCATAGTTCCACTAGCATTTGTTGGTGTAGATATAAGCTCATACATACTGTTTACATTATCTGCTGGTTTAGTTGCATAAATATCTCCAACAACTCCTGTTTGTGTAACATCCTCTGCTGTTCCACCATCTTGTAATGGAACTTTATTAGTTGTTCCTTCTATGTAGTAGTGAACAATGACTTTGGCTGGTATCTTCTCAAATTCTACTACTACGTGTTTATCTTCTGTCATATCAGTAAATTTATTTAAAATTACCGTTCCATCTTCTTCTGGTGTAAATTCTAGAGGTTCTCCATTTATTAATATTTGTTTTACTTGATAGTTTTCATCAGGTATTGCAACTATATCATTTTGTGAATCTTCTCCATATATAACTGTTTCATATGGATTTTGATTTTGTCCAGATATAGTTCCTCCTGCTACATCTACCTCTTCTCCCATTTCGTTTGTTTCTTTATGGGTTTGTACAGTAGTTGTTACTTCTACTTTTTTAGCTTTGTAGTAATATGTTACTACAACTCCATCTTTAGTATATATTCCGTTTGCATTTTCAGGAGTTATAGAAAGTTCATATTTAGGATTTAATTCTTCTGGTGTTAATGCTACTGTTGTGTATTCTGTTCCTATTTCTCCTTTAGTTATTACATCTTGTGCAAGTTCGCCTGATGCTAGTGGTACTTGTTCGTTTGTACCTTCAATATAATGATGTACTGTTAATGGAACTTGTTTTTTAACATAATAATATGTAATAACTTGTTCTTCTTGTTTAAATGTTCCACTTGCGTTATCAGGAATTACATATTCTCCATCTACTTGTTTTAATTCATATTCTTCTAAATCCATATGTGGAGCTGTTGTATAGCTTTCACCAATTGTTCCTGCAATGTGTTCATCTTCTGCAACTTTTGTTTGTGTACCATCTACATAATGGTGTACTAAAACACTTGAAGCAGTATTACTGAAAGTTACTACTATATGTTTATTTGTTTGCATATTTGTAAATTGTGGCATTGTGAATGACCCATCTTCAGCTGGTGTAAATTCATAATTTTCACCATTTACAGTTATCTTAACAATCTTGTAATTCTCGTCTGGCACAATCTTAATTTCTTTTGTACTGTCTTTTCCATATTCAACTACCTCGTATGGTGCTTCATCTTCACCTGTGATTGTTCCACCTTTTACTCCATTTACTTCTTCTACATCTGTAGTTATTTGGAATTTCTTTAAATTATTTTCTATTGTTATTTCTGATGATTCTGGTACTTCTGGCGCTGTAATAATTTCTCCATAGTTAAATACAAATCCATCAGAATATTTAGACAAGCTTGCTCCTTGTGAATCTGCTGTATCTCCTTTTACTGTAGTACTATTAAAATATCCAACTGCAACAAATTCATTTTCATCTCTTTCTGCAACTCCTGTTACTTCGTCTAAATTATCACCTGTTACTTGTTTATACCATGCTTGGTTTCCGTCAGAATCATATTTTATTGCAAATCCATCAGAGTCACCAGAAATACTAGGTATTTCCCATGTTGTTTCTTCTTGGTTAAAGTCAACTTGGCTACTATATGTATAACCACCTATCATATATCCACCATCTGTAGTTTTAGTTACACTTGTTAATACTTCATCCAATGTTCCTCTTATAAATTTGCTACTATTAATTGTACTAGAGTTTATATCATATTCTATAATTATTCCGTCATAATTACCCTTTGTTTTTACTGTTTGCGCTGTTCCTGTGTAATTACCTACAATTATAGCTTTTCCATTATCTAATCTTGCAACTGCATTTGCATTAAAGTCTAGTTCGCTTCCTGCAGTTACACTACCATTTGAATATAAATCTATTCTACCTGTAGTTGTATCTGTTAATCCTTGGCTTACTATTATGACATTTTGGCTATTATATCCATCCATATCTGAAATTTGTACATTTGCACTTATCGTTGTTTCATAATTTATGTTTCCATCTGTATTAGTATATTCTATAACTTTTGGATTTTCGCCAGTTGTAACACCTGCAACGATATTTCCTTCCAAGTTTTGTGTTAATGCTGTTACATCATAATCTAATCCTTCTTGCGCAACTTCTTTAGCCCATTCATAACTTCCACTACTACTTAGTTTTATTACTATACCTTTTAAGTCGTTTGTAGTATTTGTTAAACCTGTACTTACTTCTCCTACTTGTAAATTTGTACCTGTAAAGCTTCCTCCTACTACATAACCACCATCATTTGTTTGAATTACTTTATGTAATATAACTTCTCCTGATTCTGTATATACAGAATTTGCAATTTCCATATTACCTTCTTTATTATATTTTGCAATAAAGCCAGAATAATATGAGTCGTTTCCTTTTACATCTGCTAAACCATCATTGTTTAAATCAGCTTCCTTTGTAAAGTATCCACTTGTTACAAATCCGTTATCTGTAGTTGATTCTACAGCTTCTACTTTATTCCACAAATCTCCTGCAACACTTGCATTAAATGATGTTCCAAATTCTGTTTCTTGTGCTTTACTTGCACCAATACCAAAATAATATGTTCTATCTGCTTCATTTTCTGCAAGCTCGTATCCTTCTGGTGCTTCTATTTCTGTTGCTTTATATAGCCCTGCTTTTAGCCCATAAGAAATCTCACCATTTTCATCTGTTTTTACTACTGGAATTTGTGTATTCATTCCTTCTACTTTTATATTTTTTACAAAGCCTGAATCTAAGCCTTCACTGTTAGAACCATCTGTTCTGTATGTAAATGCAATTTTATATGTTCCTGCTTCTAATTCTTCTGTTACAGTTTCGAAACTTAAGTCGTTATAATCTGTAATAGAAGAATTTCCACCAATTTTAGTTGATGTTCCTCCTATTGTAGAATTATCTTTTGTATTTGTAATTGTATAATATACATAATCATAACTTGCATTTTCTGAAGATACTGCCCATTCAAAGCTAATATTTCCATCTTTCTCTAGTGTAAATTCTTTTGATGTCATTGTACTTGTTTTGCTTGTTAGTCCAGAGATTCCACTTTGATATGTTCCATCTTCTAATTTAGACCATGGATATGTTTCTTCATCTAATGGGAATGTAATACTACCTGCTCCAACGTTTTCTTCTAATGTACCTACAACATTTCCATTAATATCTTTTGCAAATCCTAATTCATTATAATTTTCATCTATTTCTTTTATAACAAATTTAGCATTTTGAATTGGAAGTTTTGTTGCCCCATCTATTTTCGTTATTTTAAATAATGGCTCATCTTCGAATTCTAAGTTTATTGTATTATCTTGAACACTACTATTACGTAGGAAATTATCATTTAGTACTTCTAATTGTAAATTACCATCTACTCTTTTTACTCTAAATTGTAGTTCTCTAGAATCTAGCGCATATCCTTCTGGTGGAGTAATTTCTTGAAGTGTATATACTCCTGTAATGTTCTTTCCTTCTACATATTCATAAAGGTTTGGAATTGTAAGAACTCCTGTATCATCTGTTGTATATGTTGCTCCTTTTTCGTCAATTCCTTCTCCTGTTATTTTGTATTGTGCACCTTTTAATGTTGTATCTTCTTCTTTTGCAAATTTCTTTACAGAAACTTGGTATGTAGGTATTTTCTCGTTTGTAAGTTCTGCTGTTACAGTATCTTGTGCGTCTAATCCTGTTACACCTGTTCCTGTTGTAACTTGTGAATTACTATTAAAGCTTCCACTTGTAACTACAAACTCTAATTTTCCAGAATTATTTACAACTTTAAATTTAACTGGTGTTTCGTTTACATAGTAATCTTTAGCCTCTGTTTCTGTTAATGTATATTCTACATCATGAGAAAGCCCTGTTAATGTTAAAGTTCCTTCTTTATTTGTTGCAACTGTAATACCATTTCCTAGTCCTTCTCCCTCTAGCTTATATTTTACTCCTGCTAAAAGACTTCCATCTGTATTATCTTTCTTTGTTAAAATTACTTTATATTTTGGTGTATTTTCTACTTTAAAGTTTAGTATTCCTCTAGAGTCTGTTGTTGCTTGTGTAATGCTATATTCTTTTAAAGAATCTTGACCTTCTAGAATTTGTAATACTAACTTATCATCTTGTACTGTTACTTTGAATTTAACTTCTGTTTCGTTCTTTTCGTATGAACCTGGTGTACGAATTTCTTTTAATATATATGTTTTATCAACAAATAAATTTTGAATTGTAAATGTTCCAGAATTATTTGTTGTTCCTAGTTTTGTTTCGTCCTCACCTTCTGCTGTTATACTAAATGTTGCTCCTTGTACAGGTACTGTAGTATTTTCTTTTACTTTTGTCATATTTAAATGATATTTTCTTTCTATTCTAAAGCCTAACTTTGTTGTTTCTGTTTGAGTTCTAAATTTTCCTTCTGCTGTATCTAAACAGAAGTATACTGCATGTGCACTATATGAAACATCATTATAACTTACTGTGCTTGGTACTTTTATTTGATATGTAAATACTCTATTTTCTTTTACATTTAATACATAATCGCCTAAATCTATTAAATATGTTTTTACTTTAGAAAAGTCTGGTGTAGTTGTCCAACCATTTTCGCTATCATTTAAATCTGTTGTTGGATTTTCTTTTTCTGAATAATATACTGTAAATTTATCTTGCATATCTTCTGGTACTGTTATTCCCCCATCTACCATTTGTGTAGTATAGTTTGAACCTAAATCTGTTCCATTTATAGAGAATGTATTTCCTTCGAATGGAATTTTTCCTAATATACTAACTTCGCTTATTGTTCCAGAATAATTATTTGTTACACTTACATTTACTGTTGCTGTATCTGCTTCTGTTTTGTCTATCGTTGCAATTTGTGGTGCAACTGCTGTTTCGCCTGCTTCATTATAATTTGTAGCTTGTTGATTTGTTAAAAGTGAGCTAGGTGCTACAATATTTAATGTATCTGTTGAGTAATTAACGTTTTCTGTTAAATTTTCGTCACCATCTACATCATATATATCGGCTGTTGTATTTTTATAATTATTGCAGAATTCGTTATATGCATATAGTTTTACACTTTTTGATTGTGTTACAGATCTTGGATCTGCTGTTAAATTTGTATTAATTGTAATTGTATAATTTGCTTCGTTTTCGTTTTCTGTTTCTATTTTAATAAATTTCTTTCCGTCTTGTTCTACTATTTCGTATGCTAATAGTTTTACACTAGAGTTAGAAATATTTACACTATTTATTTCTACATCTAATACTTCTTCTGGTAATTCTACTAAGAATCTACCATTTGTCCAACCTTTCATATTGTAATAATCATTACGTGTAGTAATAGTTAAGTCTATATCTTTTTCTGTATTTTGAGTTCCTATTGTATCTCTATTTACTGTAATGCTTGCAACTGATATTGGTTCTTCATAACGAGCATTTGCAGTATCATCATTTATTTTTGTATATTCTGTACTTCCTTCTGTTTTTACATTTCCTGTTAAATATGTATATACATATTCTAATTTATCAAATTCTTCTTTTGTAAATGTTGCTGTTAAAACATTATCATCTATCTCTTTAATATTATATACATAGAAACTAGCATTTTTATTTGCTTTACTTGTTTCTATTCTTATATGTTTTACTGGTTCTGCATACATATATGGTGATGAGCTACTATAATTATTCCAATCTTCTTTTGTAAATGTATGTATCTCTTCTCCTGTTTCATCATTTATAACTTTTATGTATCCATCTTCGCCTAATGTATTTTCTATATTTGAGAAATATATACCTGTATTTTTTGTATAATCAGACATATTAAAATATGTACTTTCTGTATTTAAAAATCTATCTGTATATGGTGTGCTATTTTCTTTCATTTGGATAGAGTCTACATTTATTTGATCACCTGTGTATGCATACCATCTTACTTCGTATAAATCTTCTGTTTCTTCTGCTGTTCCATTATATATTTTTAATGGTTCTTCTTTAGATATTATGTAGTTTCCATCATATCCTCTGTATTTTCCGATTGTTACATCAAATCTAGCTACACTTCCTTCTGGCTTTCTCCATAGGAATGTTATATTTCTTTCTGCTATGTTTGATTGTATTGGATTTTGAAATTCGTCATTTGGATTGTTAAATCCTTCATAATATGCTTTTACTGGAACTATTAAACTTAATGTATCTCCTGTTAAGCTTTCGTATAGTTCATATGGATATGTTACTTTAAAATTAAATGTATTATAGTCTGATACTGTTTTTGTAACTATTCCTGCTTCGTTTATAGAGGCTTCTCTTGTAATTGTGAAGTTTCCTGTTTCTTCGTCATATTCAAAATTTACATCACTAGAAGTTAATTCTACACTTGTTGGTTTATATCCATTTACTGTTGGTATTGTTCCTTCTAAAACTGCTTTTTTTAGTATTAAATCATCTGTTGTTTCTCTTGTTGTTACACTAAAGTTTAATGTTATATTTTCTTTATTTTCGTCTGTTATTTCTTCTATATTTTGCGTACCTGTGTAGTTAGAGATACTTGCTGTAACACTTCCATACCAGTCCACATTAAAATCTACTGTTTTACTTATTTGTGTTTCGGTTCCGTCATCTGCTATATGTTTACCAGTAAGTACTACACTGTTTACTTGGCTATATTTATTTGTATCATTTCCAAAATTTGAGGCATTTACTGTACCATATATTAATTTTTGTGTTCCGTTATTTACATCTTTTAATGCGATTTCTGTTGTATTATTTGATATATAGTTTTGTTTTATAACATTATCTTCTACTATTGCTGTAGATAGGTTCATATTAGATGTTTTTATAGTTATTTTTCCATCTACTAATTTACCATTTGTTAGTACATTTAAGTTCATGTATAGTGTATCTGTTTTATTTATATCCCTACACATTCCACGTACTTGTTCTGCATACCCATCTCCGTCTAAGTCACGCAAAAAGAACGCATCAAATTGAACATAGTCTGTATTTGGTACTTTTTCGTCACCTTCTTGTACTTGTTCATATTCCATGCTTTTTTGTATTTCTGGATCTGCTAATAATTTAGCTTTTTGGTTTTGTGTATTAACCAGCAGTGCAACTACTGTTATTATCGCTGTTACTACTGCTAATGCACTAATTGATAATGTTATCTTTTTCGTTCGTTTCCCTTTCATTTTTCTGCCTCCTAAAATTAAGGTTTTTGTGTGTTAGTTTTATGTTTCTGATTTTTTAAGCATTACTTAATATATAACATAGCATGGCATCCTGCTCCGCTTACGGTTGGACGATAATCTTCTTCACGATTACTTACTGAAAAAGCCCTTCCGTATACATAGCAATCTCCCCCTCTAATTGCTCTCATTTCAAGACCTCTTGTTTCCATTGTCCATTCTCTTGTGTTTCCTGCTAAATCATATATGTTGTTCGCTTTTGTGTATTCAGAATTTCCTGTTGGTATCTCTTTAGCATGATTTTTAGCTTTAGTTGTTTTGGTTCCATACTTATCTATATATTCAAATTCGGAATCATAATAATTCCCCCAACTTACTGAGTTGCTCATTTGAAGTTCTGTTTTATTTCCTGTTTCGTATCTTCCTATATAGAATCCACCATATTTTTCTACACTTGCTATCATATTATTAAACTCTTGCTCTAATTGATTTAAAAACTCATGAGTTGTTGTAGCTCCCAAACCTAAATTCTTTAACTCTGAATCCATATCATATCCTGTACTATCTGAATCACTAGCAACAATATCTGGTTCTCTAAATGATGTACGTTTACTATTTATTGACATTATTCCATCAAATTCTTCCCAATTCAGTGGATTTTGAATACTATATAGTTTTCCCCATTTCTTTCCATTTGCATCTGTTCCATAAAATTTACTTATATCTGGTACTGGCACCCACACATATTGGTTTCTACTCTTTTGAGCATCTGCTACATTACTGTCTGTTACTGCTTCTTCCCCTTCGTATATTACATACCCTGTATCTATTTCATTTTCTCCTGATGCACTACTTCCTACATATCCGTTTGGTACTGGTACTTTATCTCCACTTGCGTCTTCTTCTACATGCATATGATCATTATTTTCCAAATTTACTGCATTTGCAGTTGATTTTGTAGCTTGTAACACTTCATTAGATTCTTTTTTAGAAAATGCAAAAATTAAACTTGTTAAAATTACTATAACTGCTAATATTCCGCAAATTATGCATACCATTTTTCTACTTATTTTCTTTCTTGTTTTCTCAGCCATTTTCATTTCTCCTTCAAGAATTTATATTATATATATTTATTTTATTTATATATATATAACCTGTAAATGGCTGTATTTTCTACATTACAACGACATTGTTAACCTTTATTACGGGTATACAAATTACGACTTATTTAATGTCTTTTTTACATTTTCTTATTTTTTATGTGTCAAACCATTTTATTAATCTAAAAATTTAAAATCATATATTTCTATAATTTCAACTTGCATATTTTCTCGTAGTTTTCCTCTTAAGAAAAATATTTCTAAATTTTTTTGATATATATAATCTGCTATGTTATCATACGCAAACACCTCTATTTCCGAATTGTTTAACAATTTTGCTTTAAATACTACTTTTGATTTTTCTTTGCAATTTATTACAAATTTAAAATTTATATCACTTATCCTTTTAATTAATAAAAAACATTCATTCATAATTATGCTGTTAAAATTCTTAGCATATTTATCAACCAATAAATAATTAAGACGTTTTCCTAATATCTTAGGAAAGGGCTTAAAATACATACTTTCGTCATACCTACCGGTATGTATTTTAATGATTCATATTTACCTAAAATAGGAAGGAATAAACCTCTTTAATATCTAATATTTCACTGGACTACTTCCTTAAAACTAGCCATCTGGATTGATATTAGAGTGCGGAACGACAACCATAATTGTTGTTACTATTAGTCGGATTGTTGTTGTTACGATTGTCTGCTGGATTGTTGTCGCCATTGTTGTTGTAATTGCCACCCCTATACACCCTGTTGTTGGTACTGTTGGCCTTTTGGTCTATCCCTAATTTATATAAAAAAGTTTTTCTTCCAAATTCCTTGTATTTGCATATTTCATATAACCTAAATGTCCACATATAAACCTACTTGCTTCTTTACTACTCATATTGCCCTTTTGTACTTCTTCTTTTAAATATCTAACTTTTTGTTTAATAGCTTTTTTACCTCTGTCGCGTAGCTTTAAACGATATTCATTTATCTTGTATCCACAAAAATTTACTCCTTGATTACTTTTAAATATTTTGGTTTTGTCGTTTAATTCTAATTCCAATTTTATTTTTAAATAATTTTTAATTTTTTCTAAAAGTTCAATGGCTTCTTTTTTTGTTTTTACAAATAAAATCGAATCATCCATATATCTAAAATAGTATTTTACCTTAAGCTCGTGCTTTATATATTGGTCTATTTCATTTAAGTATATATTTGCAAATATTTGCGAGGTATAATTACCTATTGGAAGTCCTTTTTTACCTGAATTTGAATACACTATTTTTTCTAATAGTTTTACTAGTTTTTCTTCTTTTACTTTTCTTTTTAAAATATTCATTAAAATATCTTTATCTATATTTTGAAAATACTTTCGGATATCCATCTTTAAAATATAGTAATTCTGCCATATTCTTTTGCAATGCTTCATTGTTTTTTGTACATCCATAGATGCTTTATGCATTCCTCTATTTTTTATACATGCATATGATGTATTTATAAATTGATTTACAAAATACCTATTTAAGAAACTATCTACTATCCATCTATGTACAATTCTATCCATATATCGTGAAGCTTCTATTTTTCTTCTTTTGGGATACTGGATATAAAAAACTCTATATCCGCCATGTTTATAAGTTCCATTTTTTAGCTGTTCATATAACCATCTGATATATTCTTCTTGTTTTAGATTAAATAGAATTACTTCTTTTTTACAGTTTTTTCCTTTTCTAGAAAGTAAATGTGCTTTCATAAGATTGTCATAAGTTAAATATTTATCAAATTCATGCCTTATTGTTTTTGCCATAGTATTTTACTAAGCCTCCTATTATTTTTCCCATTTCGTATATTAGGCTCATGGCATATTCGAATTTTTTCTTATCTATCCATGCGTTTTTATGCATGATTCTTAACAAAATTCTTTGAACACTTAAATCTGCATCAATTTTATTGATAATTTTAAACCTATCTTTTATTTCTATTTTGTTTAAGTACATTATGCCTTCTAACATCTTATACATAGAATTCTTGTATTCTGTTCCTATACTAAATTTTTCTGTTCTTGGAATTTTTAATATTACTTCTAGCATATATTCAATATATCTTTCGGCTTTTGGAATTAATGTTAATTCATTTTCTTTTTTATTTAGCTTTTCCAAGTTTTTTCACTCTTTCTAATATATCTTCTTCTTGTTCTTTTTTATTTTCGCAATCCACACATTTCAAGCAGTTTCTAGTTTCTTCGGTATTTTTACCTTTGTATCTATATATTTCTTCTAATTCATCTTTTTCGTTTTTTACATATAAAATAAATGAATAGCCTAGTTTCTCTAACTTCTCTATATATTTCTCTACATTTTTTACTAAAAATCCTACTTTGCATAGTTCTTTTCGCATACAAGTTAGTTTTAAGCCTAATTCTTCATTTAAAATTATTGCATCTTTTCCTATTGCTACAAAAAATATTCCATTTTTTGCTAATATTATTGTACCTTCATTTTCTTTTTGTAATTTTTCTATTTCTTGGACGAATTTCATATTTTATTTTCCTCCACATAAACGCAAATTATTAATTTTCTATTATTTAAACTTCTTTACTTGTTATAGTGCATCGCTACCAGGGTTCAGTATTACTTTATGTAAAGTGCGGAACGACAACCATAATTGCTGTAACTATAAGTCGGACCGTAGATGTCACGATAGTCTGCTGGAAGGTTGTCGCCATAGTTGTAGCAACTGCCACCCCTACACACCCTGAC
>UMEP01039492.1_pt1 | contig 15082 bp, 7 predicted proteins | sample 1964771 | NCBI WGS metagenome assembly UMEP01 (sample SAMEA4836022, study PRJEB28245) | human gut metagenome | biome: gut microbiome; material: fecal sample | place: Denmark | collected 2008 | reverse complement strand
GTTTTCTGTAAAAACCTGATGTAAGATTTTTCAATGAAAGCTGTATGCTGTGAAAGGTATCAGGCTCTGATAACCTTGCGGGATGGAGCATCTCTGCAAAGATTGGAACGAAAGAACCTTATAAAGCTCCTTTGCTGGTTAATACATTTTACATTTTAACCTTTGATAAGAATTTTCTCGCTCGACAAGGGGTTCATAGTGGCGGTCGTGAGCGTTGAGCTTAAAAAATCTCACCATAAAATTGATACTAATCATTGAGATACAGTAAGATATATCAAACAAATATTGAAATTATCTGATTTTGACTATCGCATTATTTAGGTTTAAAAGCATTTTACAAAATCTTCGTCTTTTGAATTGTATTACGAATATTATTTATACTAAAGAAAAAATGTCACGTTTATCACATTCTTTCATCAGTTTCAAACGACAACTTTTATTACGCATCATCACTCCTCAGTATAGGCATGATTAAGATACTACAGTTGCCTATATCTTTGAGCTTAAGTTGGTTGGTATTGCCGCAAATATCTAGCAACAGATTATCAGCAAAGGTTATGCTCTCGTTTATATGGTTGACTTAAGGAAACTGTATAAGGATGGATGTCTCCCTATTTTCTGTAATGGTTACGATCAGTGTGTAGTTAATAACTGACCAGCACTATTCTTTTCTTTGGTTGTGGATGCTAATTCTTCAGTGAGAACAACTTTCGACTGGTTAATAACTCCCTATCTACTTCAAATGAAAAACAATGGATTTCAAATAGTTACGTTTTTTCTCCAACCTAGATAAACGATTTCTTCAATTGGAGAAAATAGTTTAGGTAATTATAGGGAAATGGAAGCAGTAATTAGAGCAGGATTTTGCAACAAATTGATCGATGATACAAAAAAGAGGGTATGCAACAAGCATACCCTCCATTCTATTATATTATCTTATTAGATAATTAGTTCTTAGTAATCGTTACAGAAACACCTACAGTTCTGATATAACCCCAAGCATCCTCAACGTTTACAGGCATTTCTACAGTTACTGTGTTAGAGATAGACTCACCAGTCAGCTTAAAGCCACCGTTTACAGTCTTACCGTCAACAGTCTGAGCAGCCACAGTTTCTACTTTCTTGATGTATTGGTCGTCATCCTGATCTACAGATACGTTATCGATTTGAGGATTAGCCCAAGCAGGAGTATCTCCATTTACTTTATCAGGTACTACCGTATAAGTATTACCGTTGTAGTCCTTACCGATAATGTCAGCATCAGTAATCAAAGCACCCTTAACGAGGTCGTTAGCGCTGATTGTGATAGTGCTACCTTCAGCAGGAACTACCGTACCTTCGTAAATCGGGCTCATCAGACGAATCTTAAATGAGTAAGTATTAGCTCCCTTAGCTTGGTATTTCCAACCTTCATAAGTATCCTTCGTTGCATTAACTGTAACAGCTTGACCGTAGCCATTTTGTCCAGCACCCGTAGCTGAGAGACCATTGATTAGGTCAATTGTTGCAACGTCAAATGTTTTTGTTGTAGAGAATTGGAACAACGTGTTAGTAAACTTATCATTAATCTTTTCGTCTGCAACCAACCCTACTGTAGCATCATTTACAAACTTAGAGAAATACTTATTGAATGCAACAGCTGTTGTCGGATTTGTAGTTTCATAGAAGTAAGCGTTAATTACACCATCTACTACATAAGCAGACTTCTGTTCGAACATTGTAGACAATGCAGGAATGTTGAATTCAAACGGAATAACGATAGAGTTCAACTCGCCTTGTGCACCAGAGAATGTAACCTTAGCATAGTATACTTTATCTACAACAAACTTAGTAGATGCAGTAGCATTGGTTACATAGAACTTCATCAAAGATGCGTTCTTAATGTTATTTCCTGTATAAGATGTCTTACCATCAGCAGAGATAAATGTTAATGCAATACCACTTGCTGCTTCTGTAACCTCATCCTTAGTACATTCAGCATCAGAATAGAAAGCAACAGTTGTTGAAGTTAAGTTCTTCTTCCATGCATCCAATTGAGAACCCAAAGCTTCTGTCATGATAGACATCGGTGCAGTGAAGTAGTTAGCGTCTGACTTATCTGTCTTATTGGCAACAATTGTATGCGGTATCTTGTCGTAAGTAGGATCAGCAGCAATTTTGCTAGATACATTGATTCTTACTACAGTTTCACTGAGAACACCATTGTTATTAATAGTTGTGATAGTCAAGTCAAAGTAAGACTTCGTAATGACATCTGGGTCAGCGTTTACTACAAATGTATGCTTCTCCTGATCGAAGACGATGTCGAACAGATTCTCATCTTCATCCTCAACAGACAACCACATGTCGTACAGATCGCTCGGTACGTCTACAGTAACAGCGTTTGTTGCTTTGGAGTCAACGGTAGAAGTAATAGAAGTATTAGTAGTTGAATACTTATCTCCTTCATTGAACTCATCTTTATTAACGTTGACACCTTCAAGATTTGCAGTTGCGGAGGTTTCTGCTACAGCAATGTTATATTCAGCTCTACAAGCTGTAGTTGCACTAACTGCATATGCAATATTTCCACCTGTAGTAATCAACAAATTACTCAATACTTTCAATGCATCAGCATCTTTGACTTCAGTTCTTTCCATAGCCAAAGTGTAAAGCCCATTTCCGTATGCTGCTTTTGTTACATATTCTTTGTATTCAGTAGGCAACAAAGTAACATAAGGCAGAACCTCGTTCTTGCTGTTGTAAAGTGAGAATTCAATTTCAGATGCATCAACGTTTACCGGATTGATACGCAAACCGATTTTATCTGCAGAAGCAAGGATGTATTGGTTTGTTGTAGCATCCTTACCTGTCAAAGATTTCCAATAGGTTCTATTTTTATCAGTCAATTGATCGAATTTGAATTCTTTTACAGTAAATTTTGTAGCTTGGTTTAGCAATTGAGCTGTCATGCTAGTGATAGAACCTGCTGCACCCGGTACATAGATTTCTTGAACTTCAGTGCCATCTTCGTTAGGCATATAGATGGTAAATCCGCCATTAGCTTCAGCTACTGCATAAGCAGCACCGTTGGCCTTGTATTCAGTCAGAACCAATTCTCCGGTTTCTTCATCAACCAAATACCAATAGCCATCCTTAATGGTCGGTACGACCACTTTGCTTGTTTCATCGCTGATAGCAGCTTTGTATTCAGTCTTTTCGCCGTCTTTGTACCAATAGCCGTCTTCACCGATAGTCCATTCCGTACCGTTAGCACCAGCTGCGCCATCAGCGCCATTTACGATATCAAAAGTTTGGCCATCAGAGAATGTTACTGTAAAGCCACCTTCGATGGCACTAATGGAGGTAATCCATTTGCCTGCATCGATTTTTTCTTGTAATGCCTTGATGGCATCAGCGTTTGCAGTGATTTGCTCCTGCAAGTTTGTGATGTCATCGTCGTAATCCTTGCAAGACGTGAACGTCCCTGTTGAGCCCAGCATTAAGGCGCCAAACAGGATCACACTTAAATACTTTTTGTTCATAATAAAAAAATTAAATTTATAAATTTAAAAAATTAAGTAAGTAATTGAGTTTCTCATTTAATTCCAGTCTTTTTCTTTTCTATTTGCCTTGTTCCTGTTTAAGCTTTTTGTAAGTTATTATCATGTATTTTTCAGTCTAGTTCCTAGGACTTTTAATCCGTTATTTCGCAGATAACGGATTAAAAGTCGTGCAAACATACGGTATTTTGCAAAACTGTGCAAATAATATCCCCTTTTTTTATAAAAAAACTACGCATTTTGAACCAATTCAAGTCGTTTACGCAATCTCTCATATAAATAAGGTGACTATCCGTTTTCATTTATTATTGTTGTGTTACACAAATAGCTACTCGGTTTTGCTCATTTATTTCAAAGGGTTGTTCAGAATCGCCCTTGAACTCTACCTGTATCCGGTCTTCAGAGATGCCTTTGGCCTTCAGTGCTTCGGCTGTAGCCTTGGCGCGTTTCTCCGAAATGCGGAGGTTTACATTTTTGTTTCCGGTCTTTACATCGGCATAACCGCTGATGACAACCTTGAACTCCTTGTTTTCGTTCATGTACTGAACCAACTCATCGAGCTTCTGCTCCTCAGACGGGCGGATCTTTGCTGAATTCAAGGTGAAGAAGATATCCTTGCGGATTGGTTCTACTACCACTTCTTTTTCTTCCACTACAACAGGTTTCGGTTCGGGTTCCTTCTCGACAACCGGTGCGGGCTGAGGTTCCGGCTCGTAGTATACCGGTTCGGTCTTTGTGTATCCCTTTCCGAACTTAATGGTGAAACCAGCCATCAGATTGAATTGCCAGTCGGCGTTTCCAGCCTTCTTGGAGTTGAACTTGTCTGAAAGGACATTACCGTTGGCTTCGATGTTGAAGTTAACTCTGTCGCTCAGACGGAAATCAAGTCCCAGTCCCAGGCGGCCTGCCACGAATACCTTGCTGTCGTTCCACAAGTAGGCCATGTTGTAACCTTTTGTACTGAGAGCGACTGCTTCGTCGTTGTTGAATGCGCCGTTAACGCCTACTCCAACAAAGAGGTAGGGATTGACTACTCGTTTAGGATTAAACTTGCCAAACAGGTTGCAGAGGTCGAACATGGCATCTACATTTCCTTGCAGGTAGTTGTACTTGTAGGTTGTGTAGGGAGAAGCCCATGCACCCTTTGCTTGCCAGCCACTTAATCCGGCGCGTACTCCCAACCAGGGATTGAACTTATAGCCTACATACAGAGCTGCGGCGGGTGAAAGCAAGTCACCGAAGTCGCCTTCGCCAATCGTATGGGCTACACCACCTTGAATTTGCATAAAGAAGTGGGGATCGAAGATCGTTTTCCCTTCTTCCTTGATGCGACGCTGTGAAGTTTCTCCACTCGTCTGCTGGGCGGAAAGGCCTGTAGTCCAGAGCAGCATGACCGCCAGCATTAGTTTACTCATTGTTTTCATTGTGACTCAAATTAAAAATTGAACCCTAAATCAACGCAAATATGGCAAAAAAAGTTATAATACCAAAGATTTTTGAAATAACTTTTTTTAGGTCATGAAACAAATTGTATTAAAAGATGTGTTTACGGCAATTATAGATGATTTCCGTGACAATGAGAGATGGGGGAGTGCCCATATTTATCAGTCTGCACTAAACGCTTTTCTTGCATTTAGTGGCAATCCTCGTTTCAAGCTCAAAGATCTTTCGCCAGCTGTGTTGAAGCATTTCGAGCAGTATTTGAGAAAACGCAATTGTAGCTGGAATACGGTTGCAACCTATATGCGTTCGCTCCGTTCGGCTTATAACCGTTGTGTGGATATCGGACGTGTACCCTACGTGCCTCGTCTGTTTGAGCATGTTCATACAGGGGCACGAACCAACATCAAACGTGCTTTGGATACGTCGGATCTTAAACGTCTGCTGGCTTGGATTGATGATGGAGAGGATGACTGTATCTCGCCGGATGTGCGTAAGGCGGGGGTGATATTTGCCCTTATGTTCCTGTTGCGTGGCTTGCCGTTTGTCGACCTGGCTTTTCTGCGCAAAACGGATCTTTGTGGAAATGTGCTGGTTTATAGAAGAAAGAAGACGGGACGACTGCTGACGGTTGTGTTGCCCCCTGAGGCTATCCGATTGATGGTGGAAATAGAGAACCGGGATCGCAGGTCGCCTTATTTATTTTCTATTATCGGTAATTGGGAAGATCAGGAAAAGGCTTATCGGGAGTATCAGTCTGCTCTTCGCTTTTTCAATTATAAATTGGTGGAACTAGGCCGTTATTTGGGGATTGATGCGCATCTGAGTACCTATGCAGCCCGTCATAGTTGGGCTACTTTGGCCTATCATTGCGAAATCCATCCGGGTATTATTTCGGAAGCAATGGGGCATTCATCAATAGCTGTGACGGAAACTTATCTGAAACCATTCCAGGATGAACGGATAGACGAGGCAAACAAACAGATTATAGCCTTTATCAAGCGATGATCGATGGAATGCAAATGCCTGCAAAATATTACAATTGGGTGACTTACTCCGTATCTGCTCCGTACTTGCTCCGTATCAACTCCGTGTTGGGGTACTTTTATTTGGAGCAAGTGCGGAGCAGGTAGTGTTATGGTCATGCTCGTAAAAATAGAGTCGGAATCGAATGGAATCATTATGATTGAATTTTTCCTAAATATCTATCAATAAATATACTCATATACAGTAGAATAGAATTACCAATCCGTTATCTGCGAAATAACGAGGGAGAAGCCGCGTAAACTAGGTGGAAAATTGCGTGATACTAATTTAAAAATAGAAAGGAAAAAGAGAGAAAAGAAGGATTATTGTTAAATGGAAAAACTCAATTACTTACTTAATTTTTTAAATTTATAAATTTAAATTTTTTATTATGAACAAAAAGTATTTAAGTGTGATTCTGTTCGGTGCCTTGATGTTGGGCACGACAGGGACGTTTACGTCTTGTAAGGATTACGACGATGACATCAACAACTTGCAGACACAAATTACTGCAAATGCTGATGCAATCAAAAAATTGCAAGATTTAGTAGGCGAAGGCAAATGGGTGACCAGCGTTGTTGGTATCGAGAACGGTATCAAGGTGACCATGAATGACGGAACTACTGCTGATATCTTGGGTATCAATGGCGAAGACGGCAAGGACGGCAAAGATGGTACAGTTGTTACTATCATTGACGGTTTCTGGGCTTTCGACGGCGTTAAGTCTGAGTATCCTGCCGTTCCGGGTAGTGCCAGTGAAGCTCATGAAATCAAGATCAGTGAAGATGGTTACTGGATGATCTGGGACACTGAAAAGGGTGAATACGTAACAACTACTTATGCTGTTGCTCCGGTAAGTGCCGCTCAGAATTCTAATGGTAGCTGGACTATCACTATCAAGAACGCAGATGGTACAACAAGTTCTATTAATATCCCTGCTACGGCTTTGGCATCTATAGAACTGGATCAGGCTAGTGAGAAAAAAATGACTTATTGGTATGGCGTTCTTAACGAAGATGTAAAATGGGGCTGGAATAAGGAAGAAACCATGGATGCAGGTTTCTATTCTAAGTTGAACCAGAACCTGCTCGTTTTGCTGAATCCGGCTGGCGTTCACGGTGATTCTTACGCTTATACCTTGAAGAACTCGAATGGAGACGAAGCTCCTGTTACTTTCTTCAAGACGGCTGTACCTTATACTGGTGCTGCTCTGACTACTAAGACAACTTCTTCAAACGGTTTGTGGGTTTTGCCTGCTGAGATTACCAAGAAACCTGCTGCTGATATTGAGACACTGAGACGTGAACTGTATCTGTCATTCAAGGAAAATGATGGTGCTGCCTACAGACTGGCTTTGGAAGCAGCTGATGAACAAGGTAATACGGTAAGAACTGAATATGATAATACGGTTACTTTGGGCGCTGCTGGCGCGAAGGAGCTTACAGGAAAGAGCGTACATAATGCACTGATTGGAGAAATTTATTATCCTGATTGGTCTGCATTTGACAACAGCGATCAAATTTATAAGTACAAATTGCGTTTGTCTCAAACCGCCTCTAACTTGCGTTTTGCAGAAGTATTCGGTGCAACTGTAACCCCGGATGCTCAAGGGTATTTGGCTACTAAAGAAGCAGGTATTTATAATAGCATTAAATATGATATTTGCGGCGTTTTCATTAATGGTGTTCCATTTGAAATTAAGGAAGCTATTGTTGTAAACTACACCAATGAAATGACTACTGATCGTTCTTGGACTATTGATGCAATCAGCAAGAAGCCGTTGGATGCTGATCTTGTTAAGAAGCGTGCAGATATTAGTACATACATTACTGATCAATTGAACGCAACAGGTAAGATATTTGCTTATACATATACTTACGATTTGACCGAGAAAGTTGCTGAACTGAGTGATACTGAAAAGCTCGTATGGGACCAAGCTATTGCTGAGGGTAAGATTTTCTCAATGCGTGACAATAAGAACTTGTATGGTAATGGTCTGATTGGTGGTGAAGGTGACAATAATGTATCCAATGTAAATGAATTGCTGAACCGTCACATGACATGGAACATTAATCCTAGAAACGCACAGAAAGATCCAAACTTGCTGACTGTTACATTCTATGTTTCTGATTCTTGGGATCAAACGAAAGCTACTGGTTATACAACAATTGCTAATTGGGTAGAAAACTCCAACTTCATGCTGAACAACGCTTATCAGTTGACATTGTATGTTGCTGATCCTGAAAACGAAGCAATGAATGTTGCTGAAATCGTATTGCCGTTCGAGTTCACTCAGCCGACTCTGGATATCACTCGTGATACTGGCAACTTCACTCAGTGGACAACAGCTGCTAACGGTGAAGAAGTGCTGATGGCTTATGGCGCATACAAGGAAAATGGTGCTAATTGGAATATGTATCTGCCGTTATACGAAGCTTTCAAGGCTTGGACAAAAGAATATACAGAATGGGACGATAATGCTGAATATTATACTTTAGAGAAGAATGTAGATGATAGCGGATATTCAGTGCTGATGGGTGCTACGGCCAAGAATGATGCTAAGAGCCTGTATCCGAATTTGAAATATTCTACAAACTGGGCTGATTGGAATACTTATGTTGTAACTAACAAAGGTGCTGCCGAAAAGATAATTCCGGTTAAGACTACTTATAGTCATTACGGAGTATATCCTGAAAAACTGTTCACTGGTGGTAATACTGATAACCAATTCAACTTGGTATATGCAAGTTTGCTGAAGAACTCTTCTATGAAGATGGCTGATGGTAAGGAAACTTTGGTAGTTAATACAGGAACTCACGATGTATTCATCTCGAATGACATTCTGAACCTGACGACTCCGATGAAAGGTAAATTCTTCCTCTTCGACGGAATTGATGCTGACGGTAAGAAAGTAGAGCGTAAGACATTGAATGAAGCTAGCTTCAATGAAGAACAGCGCGGATTTATGACGGTAGATGATCTCTTTAATACTGATAACTTCACTGCAAAAGCTAAGAACGGTTCTACTCCTTATAACTTTATTAATGCTAATAAGGCAGGTTGGAGTATAGATCCTCAAACAGGTAAGCTTTCTTACACGGTAGGTACTCCTGCTGCAGATAAGATTAAGATTTATCAAGTTGATGCAGCTGCTAAGCGTAAAGCAAGTGAAGGTGAAGTCTTGGATCCCAAGGCAACAATGGTTGGTGCACATACTGGTGGTATCGTTATCCAGTTGCCGACTTCAGTAGCTGATCAGGAAGAAGTGGAAATCACTCTGACTGTAAAAGATGATCTCGGATTCAGCAATGCTTTGAAGTTCGTGGTAAAGAAAATCCAGTAATCTTTTGATTATTCCCTTATATAAAAAGCGGTTCCTTTGGGACCGCTTTTTTTGTTGTAGGGTATTGTTCCATGAAGTTGGATGGACGTAACTGTTTGCGGCAATTCATATAGCGCTTCTTCACTTTCTAACGCCGTGCTTCCTTACCCTCTGACGAAGCACTTTCTTGTACCCTGACGAAGCACTGTGTCAGAGAGCAAGGAAGCACCGTGTTCGTACCTCATCTTTTATACGATGACGTCTTCAGTTGTTTCGGCATGAAGAATAGCCGTGTATCGGGTAAAGGCTTAAAAACTTTGTTTTTCATTTGCCTATGCTTTTACCTTTTTATATATTTGTTTCCAAAATGCCACGATTATGAAATATCCTATTGGAATCCAGAGTTTTGATCAGATCATCGAAGACGGTTATGTATACGTCGACAAGACGCAGTTGATTTACGACCTGACGCACGAAGGGAAGATTTATTTCTTGAGCCGTCCCCGCCGCTTCGGCAAGAGTCTGCTGGTATCTACGCTGGAGAATTATTTTCTGGGGCGTAAGGAGTTGTTCCATGGACTGGCTATCGAAAAGTTGGAAAAGGAATGGGCGGTGCATCCCGTGTTTCATGTGGATTTCAATGGGGCTGTTTTCAGTGACGTCGGCCAGCTGGAAGAGATGCTGCGTGACTATGTGGAAAGTTGGGAGAGGGACTACGGCCTGTTACCCGACAAAGAGCTGGGAATGGGGCTTCGTTTCCGCAATGTGCTCCATGCTGCTCACGTACAGACCGGGCGTCGTGCTGTGGTTCTGATCGATGAATATGACAAACCGATTCTGGACATTCTGGATGGGGATGCTTCGCTGGAAGACCGTCACCGCAATGTGCTGAAGGCATTTTACTCAGTGTTCAAGGCCGCAGACCGCGACTTGCAGTTCGTCCTGCTGACAGGTGTGACGAAGTTCTCGCAGGTGAGCGTATTCAGCGGTTTCAACCAGCCTAAGGATATCAGCATGGACGGACGTTACGAGACGCTTTGCGGCATTACGCAGGAAGAGATCGACCGTTATTTCCCCGAACCCATCGCCGACATGGCTGTGGACTACCGCTGTACGCCGGAGGAAATGAAGCAGCGGCTGAAACTGCAGTATGACGGCTATCACTTCAGCGACCGTTTGACGGACGTTTACAATCCCTTCAGCCTGCTAAATGCGTTGGACAGTCGTCGGGTTTATGATTACTGGTTCCGTTCGGGTACTCCCACATACCTGATCCGCCTGTTGGTCCATTTCAACGAGAACATGAACGAACTGACGGGCAAGTATTACCGTCCCGAGGAGTTTGTAGACTATAAGGCTGACGTGGAGCGTCCGCTGCCCATGATTTTCCAGAGTGGGTACCTGACCATCAAGAACTATAATTTTCAATTCAATACCTTCCTGCTGGACTTTCCCAACAACGAGGTGAAGAACGGTTTCCTGACGATGCTTGCCACGTCGTATCTGCAACCTCGGGAGGAAATGGGTGCTTGGATACGTAGTGTGGTCATGGCACTGCAGACAGGCGATATCGACCGCCTTCGCAGCCTGTTCACGTCTTTCCTGGCCAGTATCCCCTATACGATGCGTCGGAAGGAAGACGAGGCGGAGCGTGAACGCTACTTCCAGTACACGTTTTACCTCATCATGCGCCTGGTGAGCGTCTACACCGTCTATGTGGAGAAGGTACAGAGCCAGGGGCGTGTGGATTGTGTAGTTGAGACTCCTCAGTATATCTATATTTTTGAGTTCAAACTGGACGGTACGGCTGCCGAGGCTTTGCTGCAAATTGAGGACAAGGGATATGCCCGGGAGTATGCGTGCGATGTGAGAAAACTGTATAAGATAGGTGCGGCTTTTTCTTCAGAAACAGGGACTATCAGTGATTGGCAGGTTGTAGACGATTAATATTAGGAAACATTTCCGCCTAAAATTTGCTCGTTTCCCGAATAAATCGTTACTTTGCACAAATTTTGGAAAGTAATATGCAATCACAGGAAATGGGTACCAGTTTTTATTTCAGTTCGGATGATTTTCATTCGCCGGCTGGTGGTTTCTTCGTTTCCGGTAAGATATTAGTTCTTTGGTAAATGCGTTGTCCGTTGTCGGGTGACGCATTTTTTTTATTCAAAAGCAGACTGAAGCTATTTTAAAACAACTTATAAAGAGAAAAAATGAAGAACGATTTGAAGAAAGTGCTCGTCTTGGGTTCAGGTGCGCTCAAGATCGGTCAGGCCGGAGAGTTCGACTACTCCGGTTCGCAGGCGCTGAAAGCGTTGCGTGAAGAAGGTATCAGCTCCGTGCTGGTGAACCCCAACATCGCTACCATCCAGACTTCGGAAGGTATCGCCGATCAGGTTTACTTCCTGCCGGTGACTCCTTATTTCGTGGAAGAAATCATCAAGAAGGAACGTCCCGACGGCATTTTGCTGGCTTTCGGTGGACAAACGGCGCTGAACTGCGGTACGGAACTCTATCAGAAGGGCATTCTCGAAAAATACGGTGTACGTGTGCTGGGTACCTCGGTAGAGGCTATCATGTACACTGAAGACCGTGACCTCTTCGTGAAGAAACTCGACGAAATACCGATGAAGACGCCCAAGAGCCACGCGGTAGAGAGCATGGAAGATGCTTTGAAGGCTGCCCGTGAAATCGGTTATCCTGTCATGGTACGTTCGGCTTACGCCCTGGGTGGTCTTGGTAGTGGTATCTGCCCCGACGAAGAAGCCTTCATTAAGCTGGCCGAAAGTTCGTTCACTTTCTCCAAACAGATTCTGGTAGAAGAGTCGCTGAAAGGCTGGAAAGAAATTGAGTTTGAAGTAATCCGCGATGCTAACGACCACTGCTTCACTGTGGCCAGCATGGAGAACTTTGACCCGCTGGGCATTCACACGGGTGAGTCTATCGTAGTGGCTCCTACCTGTTCGCTCACCAATGAGCAGGTGGAGATGTTGCAGGACCTGTCGCGCAAGTGTATCCGTCACCTGGGTATTGTGGGCGAGTGTAACATCCAGTATGCTTTCAACGCTGAGACCAACGATTACCGTGTCATCGAGGTGAATGCCCGTCTGAGCCGTTCTTCTGCTTTAGCTTCCAAGGCTACCGGTTATCCGTTGGCGTTCGTGGCTGCCAAGATTGCTTTGGGCTACACGCTCGACCAGATTGGCGAGATGGGTACGCCTAATTCGGCTTACGTTGCACCGCAGCTTGACTATTTGATCTGTAAGATTCCTCGTTGGGACTTGACGAAGTTTGTCGGTGTGAGTCGCGAAATCGGTTCCAGCATGAAGTCTGTGGGTGAAATCATGTCTATCGGCCGCTCTTTCGAAGAAATCATTCAGAAGGGGCTGCGTATGATCGGTCAGGGCATGCACGGTTTTGTAGGCAACGACGGCACACACTTCGATGACCTCGACCACGAACTGTCTCATCCGACAGATCTGCGTATCTTCGCTATCGCACAGGCATTGGAAGAAGGTTATACCATCGACCGCATCTACGAATTGACCAAGATCGATCCCTGGTTCCTGGGTAAACTGAAGAACATTGTCGACTACAAGCATAAGCTTTCTCAGTATAATAAGGTAGAGGATCTGCCTGCCGACGTTCTCCGTGAAGCTAAGGTATTGGGCTTCTCCGACTTCCAGATTGCCCGCTTCGTGCTTCATCCTACGGGCAACATGGAGAAGGAAAACCTTATGGTGCGTGCCCGTCGTAAGGAATTGGGTATTTTGCCGGCTGTGAAGCGTATCAATACGGTGGCCAGCGAACATCCCGAACTGACCAATTACCTCTACATGACCTACGCTGTCGAGGGTTACGATGTGAACTACTACAAGAATGAGAAGTCCGTTGTCGTGCTTGGTTCGGGTGCTTACCGCATCGGCTCCAGCGTTGAGTTCGACTGGTGCTCGGTGAATGCCATTCAGACGGCTCGCAAGCTGGGTTACAAGTCCATCATGATCAACTATAATCCTGAGACTGTATCTACTGACTACGATATGTGCGACCGCCTTTACTTCGACGAGTTGTCGTTTGAGCGCGTACTCGATGTTATTGACCTTGAGCAGCCGCGTGGTGTCATCGTATCCGTGGGTGGTCAGATACCGAACAACCTGGCTATGAAACTCTATCGCCAGTCTGTACCTGTATTGGGTACTTCTCCGATATCTATCGACCGTGCCGAAAACCGCAACAAGTTCTCCCACATGCTCGACCAGCTGGGTATCGACCAGCCTGCATGGCAGGAGCTGACTAGCCTTGAAGACGTGAAGGGCTTCGTGGCCAAGGTGGGGTATCCTGTTCTGGTGCGTCCGTCTTATGTTCTTTCGGGTGCAGCTATGAACGTATGCTATGACGAAGACGAGTTGCAAGAGTTCTTGAAGATGGCTGCCGAGGTGTCTAAGGAATATCCTGTAGTCGTATCACAGTTCTTGCAGAATACCAAGGAAATCGAGTTCGATGCCGTGGCACAGAACGGTGAGATTGTAGAATATGCCATCTCCGAGCACGTTGAGTTTGCCGGTGTACACTCGGGCGACGCCACGCTGGTGTTCCCTGCCCAGAAGATCTACTTCGCAACAGCTCGCCGCATCAAGAAGATCAGCCGTCAGATTGCTAAGGAGCTGAACATCTCCGGACCGTTCAACATTCAGTTCCTGGCACGTAACAACGAGGTGAAGGTCATCGAGTGTAATCTCCGTGCTTCCCGTTCGTTCCCCTTCGTCAGCAAGGTATTAAAGCGCAACTTCATCGAGACTGCTACAAAGATTATGCTTGACGCGCCTTACTCCAAGCCCGACAAGTCGGCTTACGATATCGACTGGATTGGTGTGAAGGCCAGCCAGTTCTCCTTCTCCCGTCTGCACAAGGCCGACCCTGTGCTGGGTGTCGATATGTCGTCTACGGGCGAGGTAGGCTGTATAGGCGACGACTTCTCTGAAGCTTTGCTCAACGCCATGATAGCTACCGGTTTCAAGATTCCTTCACGCGAAAAAGGCGTGATGTTCTCCAGTGGTGCCATGAAGTCCAAGGTCGATCTGCTCGACGCCAGCCGCATGCTCTTTGCCAAAGGGTATAAGATTTATGCGACGGCTGGTACAGCTGCTTTCCTTAATGCTCATGGTGTAGACACTGTACCTGTATTCTGGCCTGATGAGCGTCCCGATGCAGAGAACAACGTGATGAAGATGATTTCTGAGCACAAGTTTGATCTTATTGTCAACATCCCGAAGAATCATACCAAGCGTGAGCTGACCAATGGTTACAAGATTCGTCGTGGTGCTATCGATCATAACATTCCGTTGATTACCAATGCACGTCTGGCCAGTGCCTTCATTGAGGCCTTCTGTAGCATGAAGCTGGAAGATATTCAGATTAAGAGCTGGCAGGAGTATAAATAAGGAACTATTTTTTCTCTAAGAGATTTTTTCTGGAGGAAAAAGTACGAAGATAATGTCATTCTGAGCAAAGCGAAGAATCTCGTGGGTTATGCAGAGGTTCTTTATTTCGCTCAGAATGGCATTTTGTTTTGATAGTACACATCTTCGTTTGTCCCACTTCCTGAGATGATTGGGTAGTGCTAAACATACTTGTGGTGTATGCTGTAGTACGTTTCTACCAAGGATAGATAATATTTTTAGAAAAAAAACAAGCATTTGTTTGCAGATATCAAAAAATGTCGTACCTTTGCAGCGCTTTTGAAACGAAAGTG
>UMEP01075192.1_pt1 | contig 15091 bp, 5 predicted proteins | sample 1964771 | NCBI WGS metagenome assembly UMEP01 (sample SAMEA4836022, study PRJEB28245) | human gut metagenome | biome: gut microbiome; material: fecal sample | place: Denmark | collected 2008 | reverse complement strand
GTAAGGACTTTTGGTGTAAAGTATTTTTAGGCATAGTCAATGGTTTTGCAAAAAGCCATGTATTGCATTGCAAAAGGCCATGTATTGCATTGCAAAAGACCATGTTTTGCGTTGTAAAAGGCAACCTTTTGCACGCTGAAAGGTTGCCTTTTGCAAGGAAGGAAAAATGCGGTTGTAAGGAGTGTATTATTGAATAAGGAAAGGGGATGCGGTAAAAATCCGCATCCCCTTTCCTTATTATGGTTTCAATCCCTGTTCAGGGCGGTGTCAATTCAAAAATCAGACTGAATTATTATTTGATGATAGTCTTTATAGTCTTGACGTCATTGCCCTTCGTTATGCGCAGCATGTAGACGCCCGGTGTAACGTTGCCTACATTGTAAGTTGCCGAGTCAGTCTTGCTGACAGGTATCATGCTGCCATTTACATTGAACATCTCTACCTTGTCGCAGCCGCCAGATACGGTCAGCTTGCCGTCTTTTATTGAAATGTTCATCTCGCTGCCTGCGATGGTGTTAATGCCGGTAGACGTTACTTCGAAGTCGATAGTGCTCATTTCAGTCTTTCCTGATGTGTACGAAGCCAATACACCTGCCGTATGTATGCCGCTTGACAGTCCTGTGAAGGTGTATTGCGTCTCGTCCTGCTGTGCAACCTTCTCTCCGTCAAGATAGATTTCATACAGTCCGTCGATGGCCGGTGACTTCTGTGGGCCTCTTGCAGCTGCCGGTCGGCGCAGGTAAGCCGGAACGTCCAATGCCTCGGTCAGTCCGTATTCGATATCGTCTATCGAGAGGATGCGCTTCTCTTTGGAGATGCAGCGTATGGCAACGTATTTTGCTTCGGCAGGAATGTCGTAAGTGTACTTCTGCCAGTAAGCAGGCACGTCGATGCTGTCTTGTACCATGGTGAAGCTTGACGGGTCGGTGTCTGTCGTAGAATAGCCTACCTCGATGCTTTCCAGATAGTTATAGTCGCTGCTCGATGCATTGAACGAGAACTTGAAATCTTTCTGGAAATAGAGCTTCGGAGTTATAATCCAGTCGTCATTCTGCACACCGTATGAAGCCCAGTCGGTAATCATCTTGTCGCCGCTCATCGGTATGGGGAGCAGGTACTGGCCAACTATTGACGGAGTAGTGGTATTCTGGTTGAATACTATGAATGCCATGGGAGCAAATTGTCCGGGCCATGTAACATTGCCGAGGCCTCCGGTCTCGCCCTGGTCGCCGTCGATGTACTGCCAACCTATTGTTCCGGGTGAGTTGATGGCGAAATCCTCGTGGCCTTCAAAGTCCTCCCTGAAGTAGTCGGGATAATTCCAGATGAATAAGCGTGAGTCGCTGCTGCCTGCTTCGTCTATTACGAGGTTGTAAGGCTTGATGCGGTTTTCCTCGAGGTTGTATGAGAAACTGTATTCGTTATCCTTGCTGACATCGATTGTTCCTGTTTGCGAGATGAAGCCGTCAAGGCTTACGGTAACATCGTAAGTTGTCTTCCATACATCTTCAAGTACTATCGTACCGTTGTTGCCGGCATAGCCTTCATAGACTCTTTCGCCACCGTTGTGCACTAGTGTAACCTTGGTGCCGTATGCCTCGTTATCGGGAGTTTCAGTAGTGATGTTGAATGTCAGCTTGGTAAGCATCTTGTTGCCAATCATTTCAGACATGCTTGCCTCCGCGAGGTTGTCGCCAGTGTAGACAGACTTGACTGCGTATGCGTATGTTCCCTGTTCAAGACTGCTCCATTCTTTGTCCGTGAATGTGCGTTCCTGCTGTTTCTCTGACATAAGGGTCCACTTGCTCTCATCGTTTATGTCTGCTTCTGCCATTCTGTAGACATTGTACCTGATACGGCTCTGCGGTGTGTACATAGGGCCGTTTCCCATATTGGATATAGGCTGGTTGTTATCGTAAGTCTTTGATGTAAGCTCGATAGTCTGGGGATTGTCGGTCCTCTTGTAGATGAAGCGGCCGGCGTTGCTCTTGAATTCGGTAGAGTCTTCAGGTACGTAATGCGGAGCTGCTATCGGACGAATCAGGAAGTTGTGGTGGAAATCAGCATTGGTTTGTCCTTCCAGGTACAGGTACTGGCCTGATGTATAGTCGGGCGTGAAGCAGTTAACACCCTCAACGAACGGCCACTTCTCCGAGTCACCAGCTCCGTCGATGCCTACCAGCATGTAGTCGTACGACGACAGGGCTATGTAATATCCGTTGGGAGCGTCAACCGGTGCCGGCAACGTGTAAGAGTTCCATTGTCCGTCGGTAGCGGGCACGTATGTGTTCTGGTACAAGAGCTTGTCGGTAGGTTCGCCGTTCTCGTCAAGGTCGAATATGTTAAGCCTTACGCTGTAGTGGGTTACAGAGGCTGTTCCGTCAATGTAGAATTCAACGCCTGTTACCGATGACGGCTCGCGTTTTACAACTCCGAACATGGTGTTCTCGGTGCTGTTCTCTATTCCTACTGCAGTTGTAAGTGTGCCGTCGTCGATGCGTTGTACAACTGCGTCGTTAGCCGGAGCCTTCCATGTGACTTCCGCTACCTGCCCGTCTTCTGTCACGCTTACCTTGCCAGCCGGCTTCTGGTTGTCTTCAAGCACAATCGTGCCGAGGTCGGTTTCAGCTTCAACGCCGAAGTTCTTTTGTGAGTCGAGCAGTTTGTTCTTGCTTACGGTTATGCAGTAATTGCTGTTCTTGAATACGTTTTCGATAGAGAAGCTTCCGTCGGTTGCGGTCTCTGTTTCTTTATTGTCGTATCCGCTGAGTACAACTTTTGCACCGGCAACCGGGTCGCCTACAACGTCTTTCACTGTTCCTTTGACTGTATATTCCGGTAATGCGGTGAGCTGTATGTCGCAAGTCGTTGTCTGCAGCTCGGTTACGTTTACAGTAACAGAAGCGTTTTCGTAGCCTAATGCAAATGCGTCAACATGGTGTTCTCCTGCAGGGAGGTAGTTAAGCTTGTATTTTCCGTTCTCGTCAGTGGTGGCAACGAATTCTCCTCCGTTGGCCAAGACAGTGGCTCCAACGACAGGCTTGCCTCCGCAAGCTACGGTGCCTTCAACGTATCCTTCGTGGTCTTCGCTGATTTCGATGTTACTTAAAGTGAGGTTGTAGTTCGGCTGGTGGTAGCTTCTGTACAAGAATCCTATGTTGTATTCGTCGTCAGCCTGTATTTCAGGCAGGTTGGCGCGCAGCCTGACAGTTTTGTCGGATATGATTTCAAACTGGTTGATGCTGTCTTGTTGGGCCATGTCGGTGCCTTTTCCGAACGACACGGCCAGCGTTTCTATTATTTTCTTGCTGCCCGGTGTGGCGTCGAAGGTTACCTTATAGCGTTTGCCTGCTTCAAACTTTATGCGTGGCGAGATAAGCCAGTCGGCAGCGGCAAGCTCGTCGTAGTTGTACCTGCACACTGCGCCTTGTGGTGAGCCGAAGCCGCCTGACGTCCATTGCCATGTGTAGTAGTTGCCGTTGGCGTCGATGGTGGTCCAAAGCAGGAACTCATCGTTGCTGTTGAAGCTGAATGTGTGAGGTATGGTGAACGCTGGGCCAAACACTTCGGTTTCGGTCTTTACAGAGTCACCCTTGGCATTGTCGGTGTTAGGCGTGACCATGTAGGTGTAACGGGCCATTTCAGTCAGGCTGTTGTCCACGTATTCTGTTTGTTTTACGCCTTGGGCGATGGTTTCTCCGGTTGTCTCGCTGTCCTTGAACCTTACTATGTCGTAATTCAGTGTCGACACGTCGATGTAAGATTCCAGGCGTCCTTCGGTAGGAGCAGTCCAGCTAAGTTTAACTCCGTCGCCGTTGCGCTCTGCTTTAAGGTCGCCCACCGGCAGCGGGTCTCCTTTGCCCACGTATGTTCCGGTTGTCGCCCTGTCGCCGCGTCCCATCCTGTTTCCGGGCACAATGCGGTAGGTGTAGTATCCGCGTTCGGTTATATTGTCGTCGTTCCATACTTGGTGTCCGCCTATTGTAGGGTTGGTGATGGAGTCTATGAGAAGGTCGTTGCGGTAAACAAGAACATAGTCGAGTTCTTCCAATGTTCCGCCTCGTCCGTAGGTTTTGTCGGGATTGTCCCATTCCACAGTTGCTTCGAGTGCGCCTTCGTTGCCGCATGCTACGCTTAAGTTCTGCACTTTGGCCGGAGCGCTGGCCTCTGCTACCGTGAACGGAACGCTGATGCAGTTAAGTCCGTTGGTTTCGGTAGATGATACAAAGGGCGTAACCTTTGCGGTCTGTTTGTCTATCTTTACTATTTCATATAGCCATGATGCCGTGTCCCAGTTGTAGGTGGCAAAGCGCAGGTACAGCTGGTTCGTGTCGTTGTCGTAGAAGAGGCAGTCGGATGTGTACATGAAGGCGTTACCCGGGTTGTAATCGAGCGTTCCTATGTATTGGCATTGTGCCGTGTACTGGTTTATTTTATATAGTGCGCCCCAATAGCTTACACCGTATAGTTCGCCGTCGTAGGTGCTTGTCATTACGTGTATCTTTTCTTCCATGCTGGAATTTTTCGCTGCTTCGCACAAGACGTCGAACTTAAGTTTGCCCACGTTTGATATGGTTCCAGTTCCCAAATCAATCTTTACAAGGTTGTCGCCTCCGTTGAAACCGTTTAGTCCGTACATTACGCCTTGCTGGTAGTCATAGGAAAGACAACTGGCTATAGGTCCTTGGTACGTAGAGCCATAGTCGGCGATCTGTTTTACGGATTTGCTCTCCATGTCGTAAGAGTAGAATCCGACTGATTCATAGCCGTTGTCAGTCTGCCGGTATTCCATATAATAATATGTTTCTCCGACAAGCAGACCACCGCTTACCCATTCGAAACTCATTGGTTGGATAAGTTGCAAGTTGCTGATAGTGTCGGATAATTCAAATGAATAGATACCTTTGCCGGATTCTTCATTGTCGTTCATCGCATAAGCGATTTTTGTTTCTTGGGCTATGCTTTGTCCTGGCAAAACGGACAAAAGTGATAGAAAAGCCAAGAAAAGGTAATGGATCTTCTTTTTCATGTTACTTAACTTTTGAGAACTGTTATACGTAAAAGTTTTATAATTGTTTTTGCGAATTTATAAATTTAAGTTTAATTTTTGCTTGATTTTATAAGGGAAAATAACCGTTGTCAGTTTTTATCTATATGTTTTTCGACATTTTACTTACATTTCGTGTGTTTTTTGATATAAATATGTTCTTATTTGAAATGTATTTGTATATGTTTCCATTGAAATATTATTTTTGGATTAGCCGTTGTATTAGGAAATGTTGGGAAACATATAGTAATAAACAAGAATACGGTTGTCATCTGATTCCATTTTTTTTGATTGTCGGTGTCTGTATAAAGTTGTGGTCAATTAATGTGCATGGGTTTAAAATAATACTTTACTATGTATCATAGGTATTCATTTAAAATTCTTTGTTCTGTTGTTTGCGTGTCCTTTTTTGTATTTATCTTATAATAATATTAAGGTATAGTGATACCTTGAATTGTAAATTCGTGGTAATTTAAGTTTAGTGTTTCTCATTATTGCATGATTGACTTTTTTGAAAAAATGATTGGATAAAATGGTCTGAAAACGTGTTGAAACGTTGGTTGTCAGTTTTTTTCTATATATATCTGTTGTTTTTAGTCGTATTTTTGTTTCAATTGGTATTTTATGATGTTTTTTTATTTATTAATTTTGCATCATTAACTTTTAAATTTTATAAAATGAAACGAACATGTCTTATTTTCTTTTGCCTTTTGTTGGCGGCTAATATGTTGGCGGTGCCTGCGTATCGGGGAAAAATAAAAGTAAGGCAGCCCGATGGAACGGTGCTGACATTTTATATGGTGGGCGACGAGCGCAACCACTATTGTATGACTACGGACGGATACCCCTTGGTGCAAGACGAGGCAGGTGCCTACCGTTATGCTGTGCAAGGAGTTGATGGACGTTTGACGTATGAAGGTTCTCCTGTGGCACACGATCCGGAAATGCGTCAGGTATATGAAATAAGTTATGTAGGCAAGTTGGAAAAAGCTGCGGACTTGCAGCTTGTAAAGACGGCTGCAAGAGTCAGGGCGATGGGCACACCTGCATCAGCGGTTTCAGACGGTAAGGCGTCACGTTTTCAGATTGGCAATTTTCCGGTAAAAGGTAAGGGCCGTTGCCTGGTGTTGCTCGTTGAGTTTGTTGATACGAAGTTTACGCTTGACAAGGATTTACACCATAGGATGCTGAATGAGGAAGGATTTAGCGAAGACGGGGCAACTGGTAGTGCGCGCGATTACTATTATTCACAGTCTTATGGACAGTTTGAACCGCAGTTTGACGTAGTTGGCCCAATAACGTTGTCCCGTACTGCGTCTTATTACGGGCGTGACGACTATTTTGGAGGAACTGATGTAAACGCTGGTGATATGATTTACGAAGCCTGCAATCTGGCAAAATCCGAATACGGGGTTGACTTTTCCGAATATGATGGAGATGGCGACGGGAAAGTAGACATGGTATATGTAATTTATGCCGGATACGGACAGAACGCCGGAGCTGGTGCTGACGCAATATGGCCGCACATGTTTGAACTTTCTTCATGGGGAATGAGTCTGACTCTTGACGGAAAGACGATAGATACTTATGCCTGCTCGGCAGAATTGGGTGGAAATAGTGGTACGCGTTCGGCCGGCATAGGCACTGTGTGCCATGAATTTGGGCACGTGCTCGGGCTTACCGACCATTACAATACTACAAATGGTTCGGATTATAAGTTGGGCAGATATGACATAATGGATTATGGAGCTTACAACAATGACAGCAGAACTCCACCAGCATACACAGCCTTTGAACGTATGACGTTAGGATGGATAACTCCTGAGGAAATTGATGAGCCGGAAGATGGTCTTACATTAGGTCCACTGTCAGAGACGGGAAAGGCTTATTTGTTGACTACTTCCGATCCTGATGAGTTCTATTTACTTGAAAACAGGCAGAAGGAAGGATGGGACAGCCATATCCCCGAAAGCGGTATGGTAATAACGCATGTTGCATACAATGAGGCAAAATGGATAGGGAACGTTGTAAATGACGACACCGACCATCCGCGATACTACATTGTGGCGGCAGACAACGAGTTGGGCTACAACGAAGTTTTAAAAAGGGAAACTGAAAAATACGACGTGTATCCTAATGTGTTGGGCAACGACAGCTTCACCGATGAGTCTGTTCCAGCGGCAAAGCCGTATACAGGCGAAACTCTTGACAAGTGGGTTACGTCGATAAGCAAGGGCGAAGATGGAATGATGAGCTTCGACTTCAGGGTGAACCATTTGAAGAAAGCCGATGGACTCAGGGCCGAACAGACGGGCAGCGACAGTTTCATGGCTTATTGGGACACAGTTGACAAGGCTGGTGAATATGCACTTAATCTGTACACGCTTGATTTCAGGTCTATGCAGGCAAATGCTCTTGAAGAAGGATTTGCGCTGATGGCGGTAGGCAGTGAAGATGCTCCGGACAGTAAGGACATTAGCGATGAATTGGATGATTATACTGTAACGCAGGGATGGAGCGGCACAAACGTGTTCCAGGCTGGCGGATGGTGCTGTATAGGGAAAACTTCGGCAGGTGGTACGCTGGCGCTTCCCGAGCTTAATCTGAAACGTTTTGACGGAAAGTTTGCTGTGGCTGTCAGGGTTAAGTCAATGGAGGGCAGCCAGCCTGTACTTACTGTAAGTGCCAACGGCATGGAAGGTAAAACACGCATAAAAAGTATGGCACAGACATTTGTTTTCAGATTCCAAAGTGGTATTTCAAAGACAAGCATATGCGTGTCAACAAATACAGGGATGGCTTTTATTGATACTGTGGCAGTGGTAAGGGGCGATGCTGAAGGCCTGTTTGACGATGCGCGCGAGATAGCTGTTAGCGGAGCGCCCGAAATAGAGGAAGGAGAAGTTGAGGATAAAGACTTCATACATGTTGACACGCTTTCCGTTGACGGCGTCAAGGATACTTCGTACCTGTTCGAGAATCTTAAGACAGGCACTTATTATTCTTTTGCGGTGAAGGCCTTTGGCGAAGGTTCTGATTCAGAATTTTCTGACGAATGTGTGATTTACCTTGATCCATCGGTCGGCATACGCGTAGTTAACCAGGAACACGACAGCGGGGCAGCCGTTCAAGTATATACGCTCGACGGACGCAAAGTCAGCGGTGTTTGCGGCAAAGGCATATACATTGTGCGTAAGGGTAATACAACAAGGAAAGTGATAATAAAATAAAAACAAATGAGCCGTATGAAAAAACAATCTTTATTTATATGTGCGATGCTGCTGACGGCAAATGCAGTTACTGCACAAAATACATATTTCGCCACGGATTTTACCGACGGTATTCCGGAAGGCTTTACGTTGCACGATGTAGACGGGCGCACGCCGTCTACAGACATGCAAAACCTTGGATTTGAAGTAGGTGTGCCATGGATTGTGACAGACGAAGGTGATGACGGCAACAAAGTGGCTTGCAGTACCTCATGGTATAAGAATGCAGGACAGTCTGACGACTGGATGGTTACTGGAGCGATTAGCATCGAGTCGGCCGATGCAGTACTGTCGTGGCGCTCACGTGCAAGCGACAAGGACTATCGCGACGGCTACAAGGTGTATTTGTCTGAAACAGGTACGTCGCCGGAAGATTTCGACAAGTCGGTTCCTCTTTTCTCTGTGAGCAAGGAAACTTTTGCATGGACAGAGCATAGTGTGAGCCTTGCCGCATATGAAGGAAAAACCATATATTTGGCTTTTGTCAACGATAGTAAGGACAAAACGTGTCTTTATATTGACGACATATTTGTAGGAGTGGCTTCAAGCGTAGGGCTTGAGCTTGGTTTCGGCAGGGTGGTAAATACTTATGGCGAGATGGCTTTCAGCGGAAAGGTGTTTGCCGCAGGCAAGGATAAGGTTACAGGGTACACCATTGGTTATGAGATTGACGGGGAAAGATACGAGCAGACGTATGCGTCCGAACTTGAACCGGGCATGAAGTTTGATTTCACACTTGACAAGAAGTTCGACATAGACCGCAACGAGACTCTTGATTACAAGGCGTGGGTGAAGAGTGGTGCCGACAGTACCGGCGTATCAGGACGCGTGTCGGCATACCCATGGAAGATTGTGGCTGAAGAGATTACAGGCACATGGTGCGGTTGGTGCGTGCGCGGGATAGTAAGCATGGAAAAGATGAACACTAACTACCCAGGGTCTTTTATTGGCATTGCCGTCCACGGAGATTCTTACGACCCGATGAGGATAGGCGTTGAAGACTATCTGTCAGGGTTGATGGATAACTTTGGAATGGGCGGATTTCCCAATTGTGTAGTGAACCGTAATGTGCTGACGGCAGGCGACCCGGCAAATATTGAAATGTATTATACAAGGATAAGGGAAGCTGAGAAGAATAATAACGGAGTAATGGTTACCGCCGAATATGACGCCACGACGGATGAGATAAACGTACATACTGACATGTATTTCTCCGAGAAAGTTGAAAATGCGGATTATCGCCTGGCTTATGTGCTGATTGAAGACGATGTGCACGTTTCAAGTGATGACCCTGGAATATCAGAAGACCAGATTGTCGCTTACAGCCAGGTGAATTACTATGCAGGCGGTGGCAACGGAGAGATGGGCGGCTTTGAAGATAAACCGTCAGTGATTCCTGCCGACCAGATGTGGTATAATGATGTGGCAAGAGGAATTTATCCTGACTTGAAAGGGGAGGGTGGGATACTGCCTGAAACCGTTGAAGAGGGCGAACTCTACACGCACAACACGGTATTAAGTTTCCCTGAAAATGTGGTAAGGAGAGAGAATGTGTCTGTCGCAGTGTTGTTGTTAGACAAGAACGGCTTGGTGGCAAATGCCGACAAGACGGAAATTAAGGGTGTGACTTCTGGAATAGACATTGTTGATGGTGTTGTTGAAACGTCGACCGACGATGCTTTTTATACGCTTGGTGGCGTCCGTGTGTCAAATCCGGCAAAGGGCATATATATACAAAATGGGCGCAAAATCGTTTTTTGAATGTTCTGACTTTGACGGATTAGAATTAACATGAAGATCTCATCTGGATGTTTGTTGGCATGAAGAAATGCGTGGAACGGATGTCTGTCCCACGCATTTCTTTTATAAGCATTTATTCCATACATATAATTGTACTAGTTGTCATATATTTCTTATAAAGTCGTCAAGACTCTCGCCTTTGCTTATTTCTAATTTCTTGCGTAGGCGATAGCGGTTGCTGTTTACGCTGTCAGGGCTTACCGACAGCATTTCTGCAATCTGTTTGGCCCTCATGCCTATTCTTATATATGCGCAGAGGCGCAGGTCGTTTTCTGTGAGTTCGCTGCATTTGGCCTTTAGTTTTATGAAGAACTCGGGATGCACGCTGTCGAAATGCAGCTTGAAGCGCTGCCATTCGTCATCATTCCTGAGACTGTCTCCTATTACGGCATTAACCTGTTCGACATATTCTTTCGGAATCTTGCCGTTGTCTGAAAACTTCTTTGTTATTAAGCTGATCTGTTGCAGAACTTCGTTTTTGTTTGCAAGCAGTAGTGTTGACGAGCTTATTTCACATTCTTTTTGTTTAATGTCACGCTTAAAGTTCCTCAGGTTCATGTTGTGTATAAGGGATTCCTGCCTCAGGTTGTTGCGCAGCTCGCGGTTTTCCACTTTCTTTATCTTGTATCGCTGGTAGAAATAGAGGAAAAGCACAAGTCCGACAAGCAGGACGACAACCGTGAACAGAACCACCAGTACCATGTACCTCTTGTTAAGTTCGGCATCCTGCTCAAGTATTTTTATTGTGTCGTTGTGCCTGGCAATGGCCTCGCGTGCCTGTGCCTTTTGTATGTCGTGCTGCCTTGACTCTACGTTGTCCTGGAAGAAAGTCCCGGCATAGAGTTTCAGGTAATGGTATGCCTTGTCTTTGTCGCCAAGTTTCTCGTAGGTCTTCCATAGATAGTCGTAAACGTCTATCAGCAGTTTCTTCTCGTTGTTTTTTGAAGCTTTGCCCTCTTCCTTGAGCATGATTCTTTCCACGTCTTTGTATTTACCCATTGCGTATAACACTTTTACGTGGCTGATGTTGTACAATGTCCAAAAGAAACTGTTGTCGGGCGCCTTGTTCTTTAGCAGTTCGTAACTTTTCCTCGAATAAACCATGGCGCTGTCGAGCTTGTCCCGATTGATGAATATGTCAGTTATACTTGTGTATGCCTGCAGCGTCATGCCCCAGTCCTGGTCGCCGCCGTCGCGTACAGACATCTTCAGATACCGTGTCTTGTCGGGGGTGCCGGCAAGCAAAGCCTTGAAGAAATATATCCTGTTCAGCGGGAATTTAGCCTTGGCATATTCCTTTTCGGCTATTTCCAGATATTTCTTCGAGCTTTCCGGGTCGTTGATGTCGATGAATAGTTGTGCCATCAGCAGGCTTGCGTTGCCGTGGTAAAAGTGGTCTCCGTATTTCTCGAATACCGGCAGTGTCTCGTTAAGAAGGTTGTATGCCTTGAGGTAATTGCTTGTCCTTTCATAGTTCCCTGCAAGCTGGTATTTTATGCATGCCAGGTCGTAGTCATGTTCGGCTGACGCCATGGCGCGCGCCTTTTCGAGTATTTTTATGCATTCTGTCGGAGATGCGTCTATGTACCGTGAGCGTACGTTCCAATAAATGGCCCTTGCCTTTAATTGTTTGTCGTTCAGGCTGTCTGCTATCTTGTTTAGCGTCCGTAGTTGTTCGTCTGTTATTTGTTCACGTTTGTTTTCAAAATCAAGTCTGGCAAGTTGTCGTGCGGTATCGTCAAATCTTTTGTCTATTGATTTGAAATGGTATCCTTGGGCCACGGCAGACATTGTGACGGCGGATAAAATAGCAATAAAGCAGAATTTTCGTATTATTTTCAAATTTTTCATCGTTTCTTATATTGGCACAAAGATACTGATTTTTTATTAATGACTTTAACAAAACTTGTGTTTTTGTGTGTCCGTAAGTTTTATTTGCATTTATGTGGATTGCTCCGGTTTGTGTAATAAGCTATTATGGCATATCTTGTTTTAAAGTAGTAGTGTCTGTTTTGCGGATTGCGAAGCGTATCTGAAGTGTTTACATTTTTTAAACATGGAAATAATTAAGAGTTTGCATCAGGCATTATTCTGACAGAATTTACTATTTTTTATGTTGATAATGAGGTATATTCTTTAAAATTTATTAAATCATTATCAAAATAATTGTTATTTTTGCAACATAAGAACCTTTAGGAAACATATCATGTAAAACAATATTAGCATTATAATAATTATGAAAATAGATAAAATTCTTTCAAGATCAGATTATCCATTTATACTTATCGGTTGCTTGGTCTTACTTGTGATAATCAGTTTGCCTGTGTCTGATGAATTACAAATGCTATTGGTTGGATTGCTTGGGATTGTAGCGGCATGTTATCTGATTGAGATGTTTTTTTTAGTAGTTTTCAGGCGAATTGATTTTGACTGGAAATTAATGAACGGGCATTTTTCACGAAGGATAATATGTATAGTTGTCTTATTGCCTTTTTTTCTTACACTTATATTAGGGGTGACTATGAAGGTTGGTAATAGGTTAGGGCTTGATGTTATAAGCTCTCCTAAAGAACTTATTTATGAGGACAATCTTTATGCCGTCAGTGATACTCTTTCAGATGAAATCCGTAACAACCAGAGGTCGCCATCACTGCTTTGGATAGTTTACAGCCATTTTATGGACCCAGGCAACCAACACATGACCACGTCGACGGCCGGAAGGGGATGGACTGCGTTTTTTGCCATTCTTGGTGTTATATTATTGAATGGCATACTTATTTCAATTTTTACAAACTGGTTTGACAAGAGGCGTGAACACTGGCTTCGGGGTGAAATAAGATATCCGCGCTTTTTCTTGAGGAAAGATAAGTTTGCAGTAGTTATAGGTGCAAACGAGATTGTTTCGTCAGTTATAAAGAATCTGCTCTCAAATAAAGTAGAAGGTGAAATTAATTTCAAGTGCGAGGGGGACAACAAATATGTAATCCTGCAGACTTGCAAGGAAGCAATCGATGTACGTGAAGAGTTGTCATCTCATTTGACGGATGAAGAACTTAGACGGGTGGTGATTTACAATGCCCAGCGTGATTCTAAAATTGAAATATCGAAGTTGTTTATTGAGAATGCCACAGAGATTTACGTACTTGGAGAGTCTACATTGCAAGAACCGTGTGAAACGTACCACGATGCAATGAATATGAGATGTGTTAACCTTATAGCTGATTATTTGAGTAAAGAAAACAGCCGGAGAGAAGTATGTAAGAATAATAGGCACAAGAAAGTGTGCAAGGTGATGTTTGAATATCAGACTACTTATTCCGTTTTCCAATATTCAGACATGCCGGAGAATGTTGACGACAATATCGTTTTTATTCCGTTCAACTGTTATGAAGCATGGGCTCAAAGGGTAATGGTTGAAGGTGTGTTTGACAACAGGGAGCGTTGTTGTGGTAATGTTAATGACAGAGTGTGGAATAGTAAAGAACTAAATCCGGATTTTATTGAATATACACCTTTGGACGGGAGTGGAATATCGTGCGATTCAGATGAATACGTGCATTTCATAGTTGTAGGAATGTCTAAAATGGGTGTGGCCATGGGGTTGCAGGCGATGTTCCAAGCCCATTATCTAAACTTCAGGAAAGCACGTTCGAGAATAACTTTTATTGATACGGATGCCGAGAAAGAGATGAATTTCTTTAAAGGCAGGTATGAGAATCTTTTCAGTCTGATAAGGAATAAGTATTTTGATGCGAATAATTGTAATTCTGACATGTTGGACCCAAAGAATGGGTGGACTGACCCGGCAGAGCAGACAGATTACAAATGGGCACATTTAAGTAAAGATGGCAAAAATTTTATTGACTTGGAGATAGAATTTGTCAAAGGCGAGATTGAATCCGTCGGTGTTCGCGAATATTTGCGGAGAATTGCAGAAGATGACAAATCAAGACTAACGATAGCTGTATGTCTGACGCAGACTCATCAGGCTATTGCGGCGAGTTTGTATATGCCGGTCGAGATATATAAGAAGGTGCAGGAAATATGGGTCTACCAACGTGAGGCATCGGATATATTGACTAATCTGAGCTTGGCCGGGCAGAATGACAAACGGTATAAGAAATTACGTCCTTTTGGAATGATGTACGGGGAATATATGAGAGATCGTTCTTTGTATCTTAAGTCGCTTATGGCAAATGGAGCGTATGATGCCGGTGCCGGATTCAGCAAAATTGATATGGGTGACAAGGATACATATAAGAAATTACGGATAGCATGGAAGAAACTTACAATTGCAAAAAAATGGTCGAACAAGTATTTTGTAGATACTATTTATCAGAAGATACGCGGAATAGCTCCCGAGCTTTTTCATGGCGGAAATGTTGCCGGGGCATATAAGGATAAAATATTCAATGGTGTAGACGTTGGAAAAATAGAGGAAATTCTTAGTGCGGCAGTTAGGAAAAATAAAGAAGTGTTGGGCCAGTGTGAACACAACAGGTGGAACGTGCAGCAGTTGTTAATGGAATTCAGTCCGTGCGGAAAAGAAGATGACGAACTTTGTTGCAAACTGAATGATATTTATAGGAAAATAGATTTACAGAAAAGGGAATATGAAGGAAAAACATTGCCTCATGATATTGATAATGCCTTTAAGAAGGCAAAAAATGATTTTAAGTCAAAGAAAAACAGCCTAAAGGAAAGCGAGGACAGAATTCATCCAAACATTTGTGGATACAGTCATCTGGACGATGTGGACTTCGGAGCTAAACAATTTGACTTCGACATGAATAACGCTATACCTTTAATCCTACTTAAAGTTGATGGCTATAGGAAGGTTATGAAGAATACAAACGTTTAAAAATATTTATGTTATGATAAGAGCGTCTGAATTTATACATCCGGAAGACGCAGCTGCACTCAGGCAGTTGGAGAGCATACCCGGATTTCCAGCATTGGTAAAAAAGATATTATC
>UMEP01064145.1_pt1 | contig 15209 bp, 15 predicted proteins | sample 1964771 | NCBI WGS metagenome assembly UMEP01 (sample SAMEA4836022, study PRJEB28245) | human gut metagenome | biome: gut microbiome; material: fecal sample | place: Denmark | collected 2008 | reverse complement strand
AACATCGAATTTATTGATTGGCAACTTGCGGACATTCATTAATAAAATATTCTCCAAAACATAAACCAAGGCATTAAAAGCCAAACACTTATAAAGTGAATTACTTTTGGTACTTTCCAATGCAGGTATTTCCGTTGGTAATATACTTGGGCTATAGTAGGAAATAGGGCCGATATATAAGCAAACCCTATTATTATCAATATCACTTTCATTCATCTGCAAGTTTCTGCTTTCTATTATAAAGTTTCTCTTTAACAACTTCTAAATCCTTGTCATGGTTGCGCAAGAGTTTTTTACTTGTTCCGAAATCTGAATAAGATATTGTGACAAGACTTATGCCGTGCTGTGGCAGCACCGTCCGGCGGCGTTCGTCATATATCCTGCGTTGCTCGCCACGCGAAACTCCGCTTACCGTCGGTTTGTTGTCAAACAATGGTACTGCTTCAGTATGTTGACGCTCATTGTATTCGACAACAAGTTTCAATTCATCATAATATGCGTCCACTGGAAGCATCCTCCCAGTGTCTCCTTTTAAGAAATCAAAACAGTGTTGGCGACTCGCCGTCAAGCCAAGAGCCTCGTCACATAGATTTATAACGTATTCCTCGTCACTGTCTTTCCTGCTCCTGCCTGAATTTAACATATCCTGCACATTTTTACCAACACCAAGTTCCTCCAGTTTTTTATTCAGGTCTGTCATAATATCACATATTTAAATGGTTATACAAATCGTTTATCGCCTGGTTTTCAGCTCCGTTGATTTTCTTACCTTTGGCGGCTTCGTATTCGAGTTTCAACTTTGCCTTCTCCACAGAGTTTAATTCTGATGCATCATTCACACCAAGTCCTTTCAAAACGAAATTACTTTGGCAAATGCATATTACTTTTTATTCCTTAACTCACTTAATTTCGCACGGAAAGCCATATTCTCAGCATTATAATTCTTCTGAAGATTTAACGGCGGATTAAGCTCTGATATTAGTTGTTCCTCCAAGGTATGAACTTTATCTTCATCCACTTTGCAATAAAGCAGCAACAGGTTTTCACGCATCCATTTTGACAGTTTCTCCTCGTCTGCATCGGCAAATTTTGTCTTTCCGTTGTCAGGCTTATTCTTATCACGTGGCACTTTTTTAAGTCCCATCATGCTGCCTAATGACTTGCGAAGCGTTGAACGCCCGGCATTATTGCCTGTAAAATGTTGACCGTAATCCCTCTTTCTCAGGCTTTTAGAACTTATACCTGTGTAAATCACATCAAAATGCCGCCCGTCTATTTCCAAACTTTTCATCACGGACTTAATCCCTATTTCAGGCAATATTGATGAATTACGCAAGACGACAATGTAATTACCCGGACTGTCAGGGAGCGACATTTCAGTGTCGCGTAGCGGGTCAAACAAACATAAATTTAAATCTTTAATATTTTCCATCGTAAAGTGTTTTTATAACATTCTTAGCTGGTTGTAAATCTCATTGATTGCACTACTCTCCGCACCGCTTAGTTTTTTGCTTGGCTTATGATTACGATAAGCCTCTTTCAGGGCATCTCGGTCAATATTCATCAATGCGCTTACATCTGTAATAACATTTTTATGGCATGCTTTCAGGTAGTCTCCAATCTTGTCCAACGCCCTGTAACGCACATCCGACTTCAGTTGCCGTCTACCATATTCATCAGCAACTCTCTTTTTTAATTCATTCCATTCCATAGATTAAAAATTGTTTTTCGCCTTCCGTAGGCTCCGGTTAAGGTTGGCTGGGTTAGTAAACGGAAAGTGTGGAGCCTGTGCTTGCAATCTCATGGAGGCTCTGGTAAAACCTTTGGACGTTACAAACAACAACCCCACACTTATATATTCCCCGCAGCAAGTTGCCGCATGAGAATACCAAGCAGTGAGCGTCGAAGCTGCATCCCCGTCCAATTCGAAATGTACCAGATTTCCATGAGGGGACGAAAGCATGACACTTTCACCGATATGTCTTGCCCGAAGCGTCGGGCGTATGGTGCAAATATAGGAATATTTTACCATAATGACAAATTGTGGGATTGTTTTTTATATAATGTTTTGCGAAGGTTTAACTTTTAGGCTCACAGCATCTTGCAAGACTCTGATTATCAACAAGTTTGCGACATACGGTCTTTCGCGTTGCAAAAGATGCCCTTTCGCGCTGTCGTTTGTGCCCTTTTACGCTGCAAAATGCCGCCTATCGTGAATGGCATGGCGGAACATGCATTCACACATGGCATAAACAGCCGTCACGCATTGCGCTTCAAGGCCTCCTCGTAAACCTTGCGGACACGCTCGCGCAGGTGCTGCGGCTTGACGACTTCAAGCGAACGGCTGCGCGAAAGCAGCTCCATCACGAAGTCGTTGGTAATGCGTAGGCGCAAGGCTATGCGCAATTCGTCGGGCGTGTCGGCAAGTATGCGTTGCGAATGGTGGATGGGGTCTGACTTGACAAACCGCCCGTCAAGGGCGTCATAACGCAGCTCGATGTCCTCGACCGGCATCGAAGGGTCGTTCCACAAGCCGTAACAATCTTTAAACAGTTCGGCTACGTTGATGTCGGTATGCCGCTTGAACGTACGTGAAACGTCAACCTGCAGACTGCGTATGCGGTCTATGCCGAACGTTTTCATCACCTCGCCGTCGTAAGCCAGAAGATACCAGCGGCGGTTTGATTCCTTCAGGTAGTGCGGACACACGCTAAACTGTTTTTCAGCACAGTCGTTTCGATAGTCCACATAGCTGAACGCTACCGGGCGGCGGTCGCGGATGGCCTTTACGAGCGGCATCGTCCATTCGCTGTACGCCGGGCGGTGATGTTCGGCCAAAACAAAGGTTGACAGGTTATTGTCGTCGCCGAGGGCGTTGAGCAGGTCGAAATTCATCATCAGTTCGCTTATCCGCTCGTCATACTCCATGTAGTCCTCGTTGGCGAAATACCCTTGCCGCGTTCGGTCAAACCTGATTTCAACGAAAAACAGGCTGGCAATGTCGGCTATGTCACGCTCCAGGGTGCGCTGGCTTACCTGCGGAGCTTCATACAATTCGTCCATGCGCTCGTTTACATAATCCAAGAGTTCATCCTTTGGCACGAACCTGCCGCCATGCCTCACCTTATTTAATATTAGGAGCATCCTCCTTATTCCGTCAATCTGTCTGCTCATGCCTTTACGTGTTTTATGTTTGTCTTGCAAAGAAAACGCGAACGGGCTCAATGCAAGCTTCCTGCAAATTGCCGAATGCCGCTTGTCTTTTGCAAATGTAAGAAGTCACAACGACAAAACTTGTCGCTGGCGTGATTATTTTCATTGGCAACGCAAAAAATTGCTTTTCATCTGAGCGGCCAATTACAGTTTAACTACTTTAACTACCATAACAAGCTGATTTATTTTGAAAATCATGCAAAATTAGTTATCTTTGCATACCGTAAGGACAATATAAAAACATAAGATGGAATTATATTTCACGGGAATTATCATCGCCGCGGCATGCTTTTTGGTCATCGGCCTGTTCCACCCCATCGTGGTGAAAACCGAATACCATACGGGCACGCGCTACTGGTGGGTGTTCCTCGTAGGTGGAGTTGCATGCATCGTGGCCGCACTGTTCGTGGCCAACGCCTTGATGTCGGCCGTCTTGGGCGTAATCGGCGCATCGGCATTGTGGTCAATCAAGGAGCTGTTCGAGCAGCGTGACAGGGTGAAAAAGGGCTGGTTCCCGATGAACCCGAAACGAAAAGAAGATTATGTTTAATACGGTTTTAGGTTATAAGGCCTTGGGGTATAACGGTGACAACATGCTAAAAATCACAAATACGCCAACCGTAGAACCGAATAACCGTAAAATCGCATAACCGCAAACCTATGAAACTGACCCTCATACTTGTCGGCAAAACCGACGGAAAGCTGTACGCCGAGGCCATTGACGACTACGCCAAGCGCATCAGTCATTATACACCTTTTGATATAAAGGTGATACCTGACTTGAAAAACAGCAAAAGCCTGAGCAAAAAACAGCAGAAGGAGAAAGAGGGCGAACTTATATTGAAAAGCATCGAAGACAAGAGTCTCGTGGTGCTGCTTGACGAACGTGGCAAGGAAATGCGTAGCATCGAGCTTGCGGCGTGGCTTGAAAACAAACAACTGACGGGGCGCAACGTCACGTTTGTCATCGGTGGCCCTTATGGTTTTTCCGAGGCAGTGTATGCGCGCGCCGACTTCAAGTTGTCATTGTCGCGCATGACGTTCTCCCACCAGATGGTGAGACTTGTGTTCACGGAACAAATCTACCGTGCATGCACCATCATCAAGAACGAGCCTTACCACCACGAATAAGCGAAGTTTGCAAGAAGCAAACAGGCAAGAGACAAGGAAATCCACCTTGTCAGTTCGTTAATTGTCTGCTTGCCTACCAAATAAAAAGAACTACTAACTAAAAACATATTATGGAAAAAACATGGAGATGGTTCGGCAAGAGCGACAAAATCACCCTTGCGATGCTGAAACAGATCGGCGTTGAGGGCATAGTGACTGCCCTGCACGACGTTCCCAACGGCGAAGTATGGACACGCGAGAAAATCCGCGACCTGCGTGAATATATCGAAAGCTATGGCATGCGCTGGTCGGTGGTTGAAAGCCTGCCCGTGTGCGAGAGCATCAAATACGCCGGTCCAGACCGCGACCAGCTGATTGAAAACTACAAGGAAAGCCTTAAGAATCTCGGACTCGAGGGCGTGCATACAATATGCTACAACTTCATGCCGGTGCTCGACTGGGCTCGTACAGACCTGGCCCACCCCAACCCCGACGGCACGAGCAACCTGTATTTCAGCCATGCACAGTTCGCATACTTCGACTGCTGCATACTGAAACGCGAAGGCGCAGAAAAAGACTACAGCCCCGAGGTGATGGCCGAGGTGGAGAAACTAAAGCAGACTATGACCCCGGCAGACAACCACAAGCTTGTAGAGAACATTATCGTGAAGACACAGGGCTTCGTCAACGGCAACATTACGGAGAACGACGAACACCCCGTTGAACTGTTCCGCCAGCTGCTCGACCTTTACAAAGGCATCACGAAAGAGCAGTTGAGGGAGAACATGCGCTACTTCCTTTCGGCCATAATGCCAACCTGTAACGAGTACGGCATGTACATGTGCGTACACCCTGACGATCCACCATTCCCCATACTCGGCCTGCCGCGCATCGTAACGTGCGACGAGGACATTGAATGGTTCCTCAAGGCTGTGGACGACCCGCACAACGGACTTACATTCTGTGCCGGTTCGCTGTCGGCCGGAGCACACAACAACGTGCCCGAAATGGCCCGCAAATACGCCGACCGCACGTGGTTCGTACACATGCGCTCATGCAAGGTGTTCCCCAACGGCGACTTCACGGAAGCGTCGCACCTCGGCGGGCGTGCCGACCTCATAGAGTTGGCAAGAACCTTTGAAAAGGTAAATCCCAAACTGCCGATGCGCGTGGACCACGGCCCCAACATGCTGGGCGACGAGGACCGCGGATACAACGCCGGCTACACTTTCCTCGGCAGAATGTTCGCAATGGGACAGGTTCAAGGCATACTGGCTACCGTAGACAGGGAGCTTGGAATAAAATAAATACATATATACGCACAAAGGCTTGTTGACGGCAGGCCGGACAACATTAATCCTTGCCGTCAACAGGCAAATTTTGAAGAATAAAATAAAGCATTATCATGAACGAACTTTTCAACATCAAAGACTACGTTGTAGTAATAACCGGCGGAACCGGCGTACTCGGCCGCACGATAGCCAAATATCTTGCAAAGAACGGAGCCAAGGTCATAATTCTCGGAAGAAAAGAGGAAACGGGCAAGGCCATCGTTGACGAAATAGCAAAAGAGGGCTACACCGCCGAATTTATGAAAACCGACGTGATGAACGAGGAACTGGTACAGAAGAACTGCGACGACATAATCGCAAAATACGGACGCATCGACACGTTGTTAAATGCCGCCGGCGGCAACATGCCGGGAGCCGTAATATCACCAGAAGGCAACATATTCGACCTGAAAGTCGAAGAATTCCAGAAAGTACTGAACCTGAATCTGACAGGAACTGTCATACCTACACAGATATTCCTCAAGCCAATGGTAAAGCAAGGCAAGGGCTCGATAATAAACTTCTCGTCAATGGCTGCCTTCCGCCCGATCACACGTGTATGCGGATATGCAGCCGCAAAGGCCGGCATCAGCAATTTCACAGCCTTCATGGCAACTGAATGCGCTAAGAAATTCGGTGAGGGTATACGCGTAAACGCAATAGCCCCAGGCTTCTTCATCACAGAACAAAACCGCACACTGCTGACCAATCCTGACGGCTCTTACACCCAGAGGGGAAGCGACGTAATACATCAGACACCGTTCGGACGCATGGGCGACCCTGAAGAACTTTGCGGAACAATACATTACCTGATGAGCGACGCCGCAAAATTCGTAACCGGTACGGTTGCCGTAGTAGACGGAGGATTCAATATTTACGCAATGTAACAAACGTGCAAGACTCCTGGCAATGCAGGCATGACGGCCTCCGGCGTATGGACGGGACGCATCCTGCATGCCACATGAAATCCTTACGTAAAAGCGAACGCAAACCTTTACGTGTAATTTCATTGAATAAAAAAGCACAACATATTAAATAATGGTGTAACTTTGCATCAGATATAAGAAAAACAAATTCATTAAACAAATCATGAAAAAATTACAAGCTCTTAACAAAAGGACTGCGCCCAAGAGCGTAATGCCCGAGAAAGTCATTCAGTTTGGCGAAGGCAACTTCCTCCGTGCGTTTGTAGATTGGATTATCTACAACATGAACCAAAAAACAGACTTCAACGGTTCAGTTGTAATCGTTCAGCCTCTCGCAAACGGTATGATTGACTGGCTCAACGGTCAGGACTGCCTCTACCACGTAAACCTGCAAGGTCTTGAAGAAGGCAAACCCGTAAACAGCCTGACACGTATCGACGTTGTAAGCCGTGCGCTCAACCCATATTCACAGAACCAGGCTTTCATGGCTCTTGCCGACCAGCCTGAAATACGTTTCGTAATCTCAAACACGACTGAGGCTGGTATCGCATTCGACCCGAGCTGTAAACTCGACGACGCTCCGGCAAGTTCGTATCCGGGCAAGCTCGTACAGCTGCTCTACCGCCGCTACCAGACCTTCAACGGCGACCCGACCAAAGGTCTCATCATCTTCCCCTGCGAGCTTATCTTCTTGAACGGACACGTTCTTAAGGACTGCATCTACAAATACATCGAATTGTGGAACCTTGGAGAAGACTTTAAGAAATGGTTTACAGAGTGCTGCGGCGTTTACGCCACATTGGTTGACCGCATCGTTCCCGGTTTCCCGCGCAAGGAGATCAAGGACATCCAGCAGAAGATATGCTATGAGGACAACCTCGTCGTACAGGCTGAAATCTTCCACTTGTGGGTAATCGAGGCTCCGAAAGAAATCGCAGAAGAGTTCCCCGCAGACAAGGCTGGATTGCACGTGCTGTTCGTTCCGTCAGAGGAGCCATACCACGAGCGTAAGGTTACATTGCTGAACGGTCCTCACACCGTATTGAGCCCTGTTGCCTTCCTGAGTGGTATCAACATCGTACGCGATGCATGCAAGGATCCGGTTGTCGGCAAGTACATTCACAAGGTACAGTTCGAGGAGTTGATGGAGACACTGAACCTCCCGAAGGACGAGTTGCAGAAGTTTGCAAGCGATGTTCTTGAGCGCTTCATGAACCCGTTCGTAGACCACCAGGTTACAAGCATCATGCTTAACTCGTTCCCGAAATACCAGACCCGCGACCTGCCTGGCGTTAAGACATATCTCGAGCGCAAGGGCGAACTGCCGCAGGGACTCGTATTCGGCCTCGCTGCAATCATCACTTACTACAAGGGTGGCAAGCGTGCTGACGGTACGGAGATTGTTCCGAACGACTCTCAGGAAATCATGGATCTGCTGAAAGAGTTGTGGGCAACCGGCGACACACAGAAGGTTACCGACGGCGTTCTCTCAGCTACTCAGATTTGGGGTGAGGACCTCAACAACATCAAGGGCTTGAACGCTCTCGTTAAGAAAGACCTCGACCTCATCCAGGAGAAGGGCATGCTCGAAGCTGTTAAGACCATTCTTTAACCCGCTACAGCTTATCAGCTGATAATTCATTAACAAGCAAACAAGGAAGAAACATGCGCAAGCAAAATCTCCTTGTTTGCTTGTATTGTTTTTGGAAATAAATATAATTATGGAAAACGTTGACCAACTATTGAAACTCTACGCGGAACAATATGAGACAGAGAGTTTCCTTCCTGATGACCCGAGTTGGTTTATGCACCAAGTAAAAGGTACAGCAAATCAGGAAGTAACAGCATTCATAGCATCATGCTTGAGCTACGGCAGCAGAAAACAGTTCATGCCCAAGATTCAATATATTCTGGACGTTTCCGGCTATGACGTTGAAAACTGGATAAGGAATGGCGACTTTGTCAAAACAATCCCTGACGACAAAGCATGCTTTTACCGTCTTTACACAAGACACACAATGCACACTTTGTTCTGCGCCATACGTGAAATGCTTGACGAGTACGGAAGTATCGGCAACTATGTAAGAAGCAAGGCCAATAACGGATTTGACGCCGTTAAAGCCATAACCGGTTATTTTGCAAGCAGGGGAATTGAGACTATTATACCCAAAAACACAACCTCGGCATGTAAACGTGTCTGCATGTTCCTTAGATGGATGGTTCGTGACAACTCTCCGGTCGACCTGGGCTTATGGAAAGACTTTATAGATAAACGCACGCTTATAATACCCATGGATACGCACGTTCTGCAAGAAGCAAACAGACTGGGACTGATTGACAGTAAAACAGCTTCAATGACGGCAGCACGCAAACTGACAGAACGTCTATCACAAACATTTCCAGATGACCCATTGAAAGGTGACTTCGCTTTGTTCGGATATGGTGTCAATCACTAAAAACACATAACCCATTTTATAAATCACAAAACTCACACACGCAGGAACAAATTAAACCGTTAATTTCCACATAATCCATACAAATACAAATAAAGACCGGCAGACAGATTGTCCGCCGGTCTTTATTTGTATGATAATACTTATTACTTATGCGTACGTATTATTCACCTTTCTCCATTTTAGCCTTCAATTCAGCCAAAGCGTCGATATCGCCGAGAGTTGTACCAGCAGCAACGTTGTTTATTGCTGTAGTTTCCTCTTTCTTAGCCTTCTTGCGAGGAGCCTTCTTCGGCTCTTCCTTAACATCTTCGAATGTACGGCTGTGAGAAAGAATTATTCTCTTGGTTTCCTTAACGAACTCTATCACCTTGAACGGCAGTTCCTCACCGGGCTGTGCCTGGCTTCCATCTTCCTTAACAAGATGCTTAGGAGTTGCGAAGCCTTCACCACCTTCGTTCAGAGAGATAACAGCACCTTTTTCCATGCTTTCTGTTATCTTGCCAGTGTGTACAGAACCAGGAGTATAGATTGTCTCGTAAGTATCCCAAGGATTGTCCTCAAGCTGCTTGTGACCAAGGCTCAGACGACGGTTTTCCTTGTCTATTTCGAGAACAACAACATCAATTTCAGCACCAACCTGTGTGAACTCTGACGGATGCTTAACCTTCTTTGTCCATGAAAGGTCGCTGATATGGATAAGGCCGTCAACACCTTCCTCAAGTTCTACGAAAATACCGAAGTTAGTGAAGTTGCGTACCTTTGCAGTATGCTTGCTGCCAACAGGATACTTAACCTCGATAGCCTCCCACGGATCTTCCTTCAGCTGCTTGATGCCAAGAGACATCTTGCGCTCCTCGCGGTCGAGAGTAAGGATTACAGCCTCAACCTCGTCACCAACATGCATGAATTCCTGAGCGCTACGCAGGTGCTGGCTCCAGCTCATTTCTGAAACGTGGATAAGTCCTTCTACACCCGGAGCAATCTCAACGAATGCACCGTAATCAGCGATGACAACAACCTTACCCTTAACATGATCGCCAACCTTAAGATCAGCGTCAAGAGCATCCCAAGGATGCGGAGTAAGCTGTTTCAAGCCAAGGGCAATACGTTTCTTCTCGTCATCGAAGTCGAGTATTACAACATTTATCTTCTCGTCAAGAGATACAACCTCATGCGGATCGCTTACGCGGCCCCAAGACAGGTCTGTGATGTGGATGAGTCCGTCTACACCACCGAGGTCGACAAACACGCCATAAGAAGTAATGTTCTTGACTGTACCCTCAAGTATCTGTCCCTTCTCGAGCTTGCTGATAATCTCCTTCTTCTGAGCCTCAAGCTCTGCCTCGATAAGAGCCTTGTGAGAAACAACCACGTTACGGAACTCCTGATTGATTTTAACAACCTTGAATTCCATTGTCTTTCCTACGAATACGTCGTAGTCACGTATCGGGTGAACGTCGATCTGGCTTCCGGGCAAGAATGCCTCGATACCGAATACATCAACAATCATACCGCCCTTAGTACGGCACTTGATATATCCCTGGATAACTTCCTGATTGTCAAGAGCAGCGTTAACACGCTCCCAACTCTTGCTCAGACGTGCTTTCTTGTGCGAAAGCAAAAGCTGGCCTTTCTTGTCTTCCTGATTCTCAACATAAACTTCAACAACATCACCAACTTTCAAATCCGGATTGTAACGGAATTCGCTTGCAGGTATGATGCCGTCGCTCTTGTAACCGATGTTTACGACTACTTCTTTCTTGTCAACCGAAATAACGGTTCCGTCAACGACCTGATGTTCGCTGACTTTGTTGAGGGTCTCGTCATAAGCTTTCGACAGCTCTTCCTTGCTTACACTCGCACTTGTTCCATTTTCAAACTCATCCCAATTAAAGTCTGCCAATGGCTGCACGTTCTTTAAATCTGACATAAATTAATAATTAAGTTTTTAAATTAATAAAGTTTGACTTTATATGGTTTATAAATCGGCTGCAAAGGTACAATCTTTACCTTTCATTATAGTATGTATATAATAATATTTTAGACTTTGACGCGATTTTTATGTTTAATTAACTCAAAAGCATGACAAACAAGCTTGAAGTATGTCACAATTATTCATCCTCACAATCTGCGCCACGTAATATTATGCTTGTCGCACCAATTGTAAACAGAGTTCCATCTTCAATGACCCTCCGCTCACGGTCACCAAGGATTTCATTGTCAACAAATGTACCTGTATTGCTCGGTCCATCCCTGAGTATGTATTTCAACCGTCCGTTTTTATCTTTTGACACATTAATCACACAATGATTAATGTCTATACTCGGATCGTTAGTTTCTATAGGAAGCGTAGTCTTACTACCCTTCATGTAACGCCCGATCGTATTATCACCATACTTCAACGGAAGCACCTGCTTGTAATGAAATACATTCTCAATAACAACAATCGACCCGTATCCGTTCTCGTTAGACAATTCGTCAAGCTTTTCTTCCTTTTGGGTAGCACGCAATTTCGACGTACCAATCCTGATACCAAACTGCTTACCGCACTGTGGACACTCAAAAACAAGAGATTGTCCTTCCTTGTATATAGTCTCGTCAAAGGTGATAAACTCATCACACTTTGGGCATCTAACTCTCTTCATAATCAATTATTAATACGGTAAACCCAGGCATCACGGAATAACGCATTACCGCGTAACTTGTCTAATGCGCCGTAAGCCTCGCCTTCACTGGCATAACGACCATAAACAACTTTTACAGACTTGTTTTTCTCCACAAGTACTGAAGCATCTTCAAATCCGTCATCAGCAAGCCTGCCAACAAAATCCTCGGCATTATTCTTGGTTACTCGACTTGCAATGACAATATAAAAGCTGTCAGAACGAGCCACATTAGCAGCCTCGGCATTCTTGTCTGCCTTAACAGCAGCATGCATTCGCATAGTATCCTGCCGTTTCACTCCATGTCCAAGTTCATGGCCATTACTCCTTATTATATTATTATAGCCACTACTGATAAGACTCTCTATTACGCCGTTATCGATATTACTTGTCCGTAATCCGTTATTACTCTCATTCACCGGAGTCCCTAGCACTAGGAACAAAACAACGGCTATCATTGCTGCGGCAAAATTACGAATAGCGCTTATCCTGATTTGCAAAGTCTTTCCACTGTCACCATCACGAAGCGCTACGCCTCGCTTGTTACGCTCCACAAAATCATGCGCTGGAAAAGCAATAACTTCTGCTTTCCCATTATTGACATCGACAGACTCAGACTTACTCAGTCTGCCCATCTCAAACGAGCTCAGACTATACAAATCAGGTGTTAATATGCCGGCCTCACACGGAACAAACTCATAATTGCCGTAACCGTTCATACTAAGCGTACCTATACCGTTCAAGAAATATGAGCCGTTATTGCAAATATACTGTTTGAGTTCATTAACTTCGTTATCAATGCGTCCGCAAGCTTCCGGATAACTTATATCATACGCTTCCGAATACGACTGGGCCAATAGCGAATCGTTCAATGTAAGTTTCGGATTGAACCCCAAAGTCCTCAATGGAGGTATGAACATATTGTCATCCTCGTCATACCTGGCGTTGACGTGGCTCGCGACGAATCCTCCCAACCCTGGGACAATTACGCAATCGCTTTTCAGCAATAATATTTCAATATGTCTTTCTAACTCTATCACGAATGCAAAATTAGTACTTTTCATCTGAAAAACCAAATATAACATCGCTTATGAACAAAAAAACAAACCTGCATGCCATATTTCAGATAATATTTTATACTTTTGCATTGATTTGGAAACAGAACACGATTTTGTATATTATTATAATTTTATGAATATTGCAATTGTAGGCACCGGATATGTCGGTCTAGTCTCAGGTGCCTGTTTCGCTGAAACAGGAGCAACTGTAACATGCGTCGATGTCGACGAAAAGAAAATTGAATCACTGAAGAAGGGAATCATACCTATTTATGAACCCGGGCTCGACGAACTTGTCATGAAAAACATCAACGCAGGAAGACTGAAATTCACGACTTCACTGCCAGACGTAATCAACGAACAGGAAATCATCTTCACCGCAGTAGGCACCCCACCTGACGAAGATGGAAGCGCAGACCTAAAATACGTGCTCCAGGTAGCCAAGACTATCGGCGAACACTTGAACCGATACCTGGTAGTTGTAACAAAAAGCACCGTTCCTGTTGGAACGTCGCACAAGGTATACGACACCATAAAGGCGGAACTTGACAAGCGCGGCGCCGAAGTAAACTTCGACGTGGCAAGCAACCCGGAATTCCTTAAGGAAGGCAACGCCATCAAAGACTTCATGAGTCCCGACCGTGTAGTAATTGGCGTTGACAGTGAAAAGGCAAAGAAGATACTCACTAAATTATACAAACCATTCCTGATAAACAATTTCAGGGTTATCTTCATGGACATACCGAGCGCAGAAATGACAAAGTATGCGGCAAATTCCATGTTGGCCACACGTATCAGCTTCATGAACGACATTGCCAACCTGTGCGAACTTGTTGGCGCAGACGTGAACCAGGTACGCGCCGGAATCGGCTCGGATACCAGAATAGGACGCAAATTCCTGTACGCCGGATGCGGATACGGTGGTTCATGCTTCCCGAAAGATGTCAAGGCGCTTATAAAGACAGCTGACGACAACGGCTATTCATTAGAGGTGCTAAAAGCCGTCGAAAGAGTGAACGAAAAGCAAAAGCGCATATTGTTCGACAAATTAGTGAAAGCCTTTGACGGAGAACCACTCAACGGAAAGAACATAGCATTATGGGGTCTGGCATTCAAGCCTGAAACCGACGACATGCGCGAATCTACCGCATTAGTAATAATCAGACGCCTGCTGGGCGCCGGCTGCAACATCAAAGTGTACGACCCGGAAGCAATGAACGAATGCAAGCGCATAATCGGCGACAAGGTTACTTACTGCAAGAGCATGTACGATGCCGTTGACGGTGCCGACGCACTCATGATGCTGACCGAATGGAAGGAATTCAGACTACCCGAATGGGAGCTTATTGGCAAACGCATGTGCAAGAAATTAGTGCTTGACGGAAGGAACATATACGACAAAGACGATTTGAAAGAGCATGGCTTCGAGTATCACTGCATAGGGAAATGACACGAAAAACAGCTTTATACAACATCATTGCCTGTACGGCAATAATCCTGGCCGCTTGTGGATGCAAGGACACCAACAAGCCTGCAGACAAGCCACAAGAGGACCTGAAAGCCAAATCGATGCTCGAAGGTATCTGGATTGATGCAGACGAGGAAACTGTCGTGTTTAAGATTAAAGGCGATACGGTCTATTATCCTGACTCGACAAGCCAACCGGTAAAATTCCAGATAATACAAGATACAATGATATTATTGGGCAACAACGCATCAAAATATCCCATAGTACGCCAGGAAGCCCACATATTCGAGTTTAAGAACCAAAGCAACGACATAATAAAATTAGTGAAAAGCGAGAATCCATATGACTCGCTACAGTTCGTCCGCCGTAGTCCGGTAACTCTAAACCAGGGCAAAACTATTAAAGCTGATACGATTGTCATTTACGGAGAAAATAAATATCACAGCTATGTGCAAGTGAATCCTACCACTTACAAGGTGTACCGCTCGTTCTATAATGCAGAAGGCATGGAAGTGGAGAACATCTATTATGACAACATAATACACGTAAGTATCTTCAAAGGAGCGAACAGGATTTTCTCGAAAGACTTCAGGAAGGCCGACTTCAACAAGGCCGTACCCGACAACATGCTCAAACAATGTGTACTAAGTAACATAAAGCTGACAACAGTGGGCAAAGACGGATTCCATTACCAGACACAACTGGCGATACCCGACAGCCCGAGCAGCTTCATCGTTGAACTGATTATATCCTACGACGGTAAGACCGACGTCAGACTGTTCAAATAGTACGCGTTAATACCCTGTCTGTCAGCCTGATAGACCATAAGAGTACAAATAATGAAAGTTATATTACGAAAGACGGTCTTTTGCATTGTAAAAGGCCGTCTTTCGTAATGCAAAAGGTTACCTATTACACGCCAAAAGGTAACCTTTTATGTTATCATGACTATGCCTAAAAATACTTTACACCAAAAGTCCTTAC
>UMEP01039714.1_pt1 | contig 15233 bp, 9 predicted proteins | sample 1964771 | NCBI WGS metagenome assembly UMEP01 (sample SAMEA4836022, study PRJEB28245) | human gut metagenome | biome: gut microbiome; material: fecal sample | place: Denmark | collected 2008 | reverse complement strand
GGCCGGGAGCAGCAGCCGCCCGACGCCGGCTCCGGCAGCCCGGGCGAGCGCCTCTTCGCGGTCCTCGTCGAACTCGGGGCCATAGAGATGGGAGTGTGTATCGATCAGATTCATTGTTTCATGTATCGGTTTCCGGGGAGTTGGCGGATGGCTCCGGCCAGCTCGAGCCCGATGAGCAGCGAAGCGAGCTCCCCGGGATCAAGTCCGGTCAGCTCGCCGAGCGTCTCGGCCGAGAGCGGGTCGTCGGTGCGGAAGCAGGCGAGCAATCCCGCCTCGTCGCGTGTCAGTTCGGGGGTGGCGGGTTTCGGCCGGAGTGTGGCGGGGTCGGTGCCGAGGTCCCACATCAGTTCGCGGATCACGTCGTCGGCCGTCATGACCAGCTGGGCTTTGCGGTTGCGGATCAGGTGGTTCGTGCCCGAGGACATGGGGTCGGTGGCGCGGCCCGGTACGGCCATCAGCGTGCGGTCGTAGGAGTCGGCGCAATGGGCCGTCAGGAGCGAACCCCCGCTGTCGGGCGACTCCACGACGATACACCCGGCGCTCAACGCGGCGATGATGCGGTTGCGGGCTACATAGAAGGAGCCGTTCTGTCGGGTCTGCGAGTGGAGTTCGGTGACCAGAGCTCCGCCGTGCTCCACGATGTCGCGGGCAATGGCCGCGTGCTGGGCGGGAGTGACCTCCGGGAGGGCGTTGGCGAGTACGGCGACGGTCGGGATTCCGGCGGTGAGGGCCGCGCGGTGGGCCGCTATGTCGATGCCGAAGGCCAGGCCGCTGACGATGCAGAGCCCCGGGACCCGTTCGGCGAGCTCGCCGACCAGACGGTCGCACATCGCCTGCCCGTAGGGTGTTGCGCGGCGTGTGCCGACCAGCGTGAGACACCGTGCCGTGAGGGCCTCGGCGTTACCTTTTATGTATAGAACGGCGGGATAGTCGGGCGTTTCGCGCAACAGCGGGGGATACCCGGCATCGGTCGAGGCGACGATGGCGATGCCGTGGCGCCGGCAGTAGGCGATCTCCCGCTCGGCGGCCGCGAAGGCCTTGCGCTGCAGGAGCTGTCGGGCAATGTCGGGCCGGAGTCCGGCGCCTTCGGTAAGTTCGTCGGCTGAAGCGGCGAAGATCCGTGCGGCACTGCCGAAGTGTTCCAGCAGATGGACGGCGCCTTTCACCCCGATGCCGGGGGTCATCTGAAGGGCGATATCTTCGAGGGTCATGGCCGGACAAAACAAATTCAACAGAGTAAAGGTAGGTATTTTTGCGCAATAACGGGAAAATATTTTCGAAATAACGCAAAGTTGCCCGGAAGTTTTGCAGAAATGAGAAATGTTTGTATATTTGCACTCCCGAAGTACCGGAGCAGCCCCGGATTCGGTCCCGGGTCGCAGCGACGACACCGGCGATACGGAAGAGGCGGGGCTGATTTTAGGTTGGGTTTGTGTTGTACCGGTACGGACGGATTTTCATGTTGGTCTGATGGCCGAGTGGCTAGGCAAAGGTCTGCAAAACCTTGTACAGCGGTTCGAGTCCGCTTCAGACCTCAAAGAAGGCTTCTAATCAGCTAATTTTTAGCGATTAAGAGGCCTTCTTTCATTTACGGGGGCGCAGATAGGGGCGCAAGTGGTCCGAATTTTCAACATACAGTCAATCACTGCACTATTGAATAATCGAGGCTTGAAAGGATTTTCGATCTCTTATTCACGGAACAGTTCATAGACCATCCTCCCGAATTCCCGCCGCCCACTAATAACTGACAAGGCCAGCGGCCAATCATCACTCCGCTATTATCCCCGATTCCCCGGCATTCCTTGAATAGCAGCCGGACTTATTCCCGATCCAATCGTATTGCCGGTTTCGACGACATCCCGTTTCAACGGAAAAAGCGCCGATATCCAAGCATTATTGACGGGGGATAGGCGCGTATTCGTCCGACGGGAGCGGAATCCGGAAATCGGTCCCGCCATAAGAATAATCGGGACAGGTCGAATTCGACCGAACAGCGGCACGCCGAACTCCCCGGTCAATCGGCCGAACAGGATTTCGGGTTTCGCCTATTAGAATATCTTCGTAATAACTAATTTACTTCTCGTTATTATAAGCTATCCATTATCTACTCTTTTAGGTATAGAGCTTACTTATTCCTCTTATTATTAGAGGCAGGGCGGCCGATAAAGAGCTCCCGGAGGGTTTCAGGCAGGTTCAGCGCGGGATCGTGCTTACTTATTCTTACGAGATTCCGCCCGAGGTCGATTCGGAACTGACGGCTTCCGTAATCTCCCGTATCGTAGCGGTCGATCACGCGGATTAAATCCTTCCGAACTTTATAGCGTGCGGATTTCAATCCCTTAACCGTTCGTGAACGACACGTCTCCCGGCATTTTTCAAGATATTCCGTATATCCGTATTCGTTCAGTCCTTCGGCGATTAGACGCTCTTTCGGGGTCATTCGCTCCGTAATTCCGATTCGTTCGAACAGCACGAAATTCCGGGCTTCGCGTGCCAGAAACCGGTAGAGTTCTTCGTATCCGGCTACGAGGTCGGAGACGGTACGGATATCGAGGCCGTTTTGAGAAAGGGCCTGACGGTCGGCGAGTTTGAATTCATACCGCGGGAAGAAGTAACCGTGCCGGGCCAGCACCTCAAAAATCTCCTCTTGACGGAAACGCTTCCGAAGCGGCATCCTGGCAACAATCTCGGCGGTTTTATCGTAGAGCATCACCTTCTTATAACCTACGCCGCGGGTTCGATCTCCGAAGTAGAGGGTTTCATTCTTAATCGAGTTTCGCGGGCGGGTCTTATATCCGGCTATCAGACCGAATAACCGCTGACACGAGATTCGCGTGCGTAGATTCAGCCCGGCCTCGACCTGGGTAACACGACCGCGGCTCAATTCTTCGTAGGAGATCTTCAAGCGTCCGGCCAACAGCTTAAAGGCGAGAAGAAGCGTTCCGGAGGTAAAGTCGAGCAGGGACGCTCTTCCATAATACCACTTCCGGAGGCTATTTACGATATAGAGGGTTCCCGACCGTTTCGCCAAAATCAAGGCAAGCGGGTGCGGAGTGGTCAAGGAGAGGCCTTTCAGTCGATATATCGCGATATTACCGTTCTCCTTGACACGCTCGCAGTTCTCAAAAGAGCCCGAAAATCCTTCCAAACGAATCGTTAAATTATCTATCATAACACAAATAGCTTTTCTACAAAGATAACGATTCTATACCTCTTATTTTCTATTTCTCAACCGTTTAAGAGGAAAATCGGACTCCTTCGCTTACAGAATCCCTATGAATAGCTGGTTTTCGAGGCCTATTATATTTTCTTATATAAAACCGGAAAATCATTAACTATTCGCGCGATTATATTTTGGGAAGAGAGGCGCAAACGGGCAGCGGGCATTATACCTCTTTCAAATCCTCTTCCGATACGTTCATATAATCGTTATTCTCATCCATCTCCTTTCGAGCTATTCGTTTCTGGGTCTCCATCCACTCCCACTCTTCAAACCTCTTTTCGAGCGTCTTACCCAGGGCCGCCAACCCGATAATGGCGACTATCGGCGAGAAGAAAATCGCGATCAGCAGCCATTCGGCTACCGAGCGGCCGTAGTTTTTAGCCATTCGGCAGACAATACTTATACAAACGAGTATCCCAATGATACACCAAGCGATAAAAAAGCCTCCGAAGAGATCAACCAAAGCGTAGTAGTTCATCGTTTTATAAAGATTAGTTTATAGAAATTAGTCGGTTCTTTTTCTTATATATACGTCCCGAAGCCCTTTCCCGGAGGCTATTCGGGCGGTCGCAGCGAGATCGGAAATATCCTATTCTTTCAGCGCTTTTATGACAGCATCGAATCCGTCATCCGCGCAATTATTCGGTGAAAGATAGGGCCGTCGGTAATTATTCAGGAGCACCAGATTCGAATAGTTCTCCAACCCTTCAACGGCGGCGAACCATCTTTTTTTACTTCGGCAAATCACGATCAGCACCCCCTTATTCATCAGATACCGAACCAGCTTTACGGCAAATTCCTGGGTGGGGAGCAGCCCCGATTCCGAGTGAATCCGCCGTTTCCCGATATCCTTATATTTTTTAGAGTGATACCCGAGGTATTGAATAATCGTTAGGTATTTTGTAGCATCGGGGCATCTATCCAGTACCTCGTTAAGCAGTTTATTCCAGTAGTCGGTATCAATGGCACGCAGCGTTTTATTTTTAGTCGGGAAGGGACGCCCTTTCAACAACATCGCTTCGGCCTTCTGTTGCAGGAAATACCGTCTCTTTTCAGCGGTCAACCCATCTTTCAGCGTGCCATCGTTCCCGAGTTGCTTATCAGTGCATTCCACCCACCCGGGATTTAGCGTCAGAAGGGCCACTTTCGCGTTAAAGAAACGACCATGCACCGGTTCGGGAACCCCTTCGAGCCGGATTTTATGCAGTTCGTCGGCCGTTTCGTTAAAGGCTTCGATCGCGGTCCGGTCGCCACTGCAAACGAGAACATCCGGAGATCCTCGATAATCGCTATTCTTCAATTTTTCAGCCAGTTCGAGCCAAGGGTTCTCCTTCAATAAGGTCTCTTTCGTTTCCATAGTAAAAGGTTTTATAGTCAGGTTCCCAAAGATTAGAAATTCACGGCCTCGCTCCACACCCAAAGCCATCGCCTTCTCCATCATCCTTTTTTCGCCTTCGTAGTCGATTCGCACCGTCCAAGCACGGTTCGCCGCACCGTCCCATCGGAAAAACTCCTCCAGCCGTTCGTGTAACTCGGCGGAGAGCAGAGCCGCCAACCGCCGCTCGGGAAGAGCGACGCCTCTCCATAGAAAATCATTCAACACGGAGATCGCACGGCCCGTCCGCAGGTAGCTGATATAATACGCCAACGAGAAGGGGACCCGGTCGGCGTAATCGGGGTGGCTCGCTTTATAGCGGGTCAAAACGGCCTCCAAATCCCCGCCGTAAATATACAAGGCCAGGTTCCGCAGTTTCTCCTCCCAGCCGATCCGTCCGAACTCACTGCACAGATCGTCCCAATAGACCCGTCGCGCGATCCGGTCGTCATCAATTTCCCGCTTCTCGACGTTCGGTATCGTCGGATCGCCAACGGGTTCCGGAGCCGAGCCCGATTCTTCCCGGTATTTTTTAACGGTCAGGTCGTCCTCGCTGACGGAAGCGGCCTTCATCCAATCCCGCAACCACCTCGACTTCTCGGCCTCGTCCCACGTTTCGAAATCGTCCCCCGTTACTTCGTATCTCGACAGGTAGTGGCGGAAGTCTTCCTCCAGCCGTGCCATCCGACTCCCTTCGGCAGCGGCATACCGCAGTTTCGGCGGCAACTCCTCGATCCACATCGTCGAACGGATCGCCTCCCGGAATCGCTTCGTCTCGATCGTATCCAGCAGGGGGAATTCTCCCCGGAAAGGGATCAGCCGGGAGGGGACTTCCCGGTCTATAAACCATCGGGCCATTCCTCCGGCTACGGAACACATCCGGTCCCTCGTCGAAAGTTCACTCTTTTTCATCATTCGATCCCGGTTACAGTCTCTTTCCGGCAAAATTATCAGTCGCTTCCGCCAACTCCCGGCGCAAGGTCCGCCTATTTTTGCCATCGAACCATTCCTGCCCAACGCCCGAACCGGCAGGGGATTAAACAAAGAAAGCGTGGCGCTGAAGGCTTATTTCATACGGCAGGTTCTGGAATACCCGAATACTAAAATAAGCAACAGCCCACGCCCTTTTTCAAGGACACGGGAATAACCGCGCTTATTCTCGTATTCGTAAGAATTTTCCAGATTCGCCGTAGAGAATAAACTTACGCTTTCGCGTCTATCGATATGTCATAGACAAAAGTACGAAGATTTCGCGGATTTCCAACAAAAAAGGCTTCGAACAAATCGAAGCCCCTTCAAAGTCCATTCATCGTCTCTAAATAATAGATCGTTTCAGTTTTATGGCATTCTGCAGGTGTCTTAATCCGTATTAATTTATCTCCCCAATCGCATCCGTTTTCAGGGAACATATGCCATAAAACAAAAACTATTAAATTCAAGTCTTTCGCCATTTTCATCACCTCTGAATAGAAATTTTCATCTTCTCTCTTTTTCAAAAGGAAATTCGGCAAAGTCCAGTCATCAAGAGAAATTACAATCGCTTTAATGCCATTTATAACGGCAAGGTTTCGTATATCGTATAATCCTATAACATAGTTTTTTATAGCACGATGACCCATTCTAGCGAACGGATAGCCGCAGTCCCAATGGAACAGCCCCGCAGATATTCTATTTTTCTCTAACAAGGAATATAACATGGGGCCTAATATCGGCGGTATCCTTTCATCATCATAAATTGGTTTAGACGTACAAATCGTGATTACCTTCGAATATTTACAGACAATAGAACGAATATTTCCCGCATCAAAAGTTAGATAGACTCCTTTCCTACACGGGCGAACAGATATATTTTCTATATTTTCGGGTCTTAATTTTACAGTAATTTTTTTACTCATATCTATCCCTCATTTTCGTAACCACATTTTTCACCTCTTCCCGAAACCACGCGGGCTGCAGTACCTCCACGTCGGCACCGTGCGAGAGCAGTTCCATCCGGAAATCATAGGTCGGGGCCAGCCGGTATTCGAACACCGAATATTCCGCGGTCCGTTCAATCTCCCGCTGGGTAGGATGCAGTGGCAGGGCCCGAACATAGTTCGCCTGCTTCCCATAGACCCGAATTTCAATTCGTTCGGCGGATTGCCCCGGAATCCGGATAATTCCGAAGGCGTCGGCATAGAACTCCGCACAATCAAAATCCAGGGGGATTTCAGCCTCTTTCGCCGTCGGAGTTATATCAACTACCCGATCGAGGGCAAACGCATAAATTCCGCCCATCTCCACGCTTTCGGCGATCAGATACCAGCGCCGTCGAAAGGCCTTCAACCCGTAAGGTTCAACCTCGTAGCGCTTTTCCCGCTTTTCATCGTAGGTATGACGATAGATGATTTCCAGGCATCGGTTCTCTTCCATCGCCCGGAGGACGGTCGTCAGGTAGGTGTAGCCCGAGGGAATCGGTTCCAATGCGATCCGTCGGCGCAGGCGTTTACTATTTACCAAGAGATCGTTTACCGCGAAGGTTTCCAACAACCAGCGTCGCAGATCGTCCCGTTCGAGATCATCGCCGTATTCGATAAAGTATTCGTTCGTCCGGCGGTCGCAGGCGATATTGACATCGAAGAGCGTTTCGACGGCTTTCCGGTGATTCTCGAAGGTCTTTCGGGGAAGTTCCTCTCCGCCCGACCATTCGTTCCGGAGCCAGCGGCGGCGGATTTCATCCAGCGTGATTCTTCCCGCGGAATAGATCGTCTCCAGGAGCCACAGGTAACGGCGCAGCAGCGTCGCCGTATTATTCGTCAAGGCATTCATCGTCCAAAGGTTTTTGACAAAGATAAAAATAGCTTCCGCCAGAACTCGGCGGAAGCTTCGACCTATTTCTTTTTTTTCGTCCGGTGTACGATCTTCTTTATATCAATCAAGTGGTTTTTCTCCGCCGATTCAAGAGCCAATTGCTTACTCCATTTCATATAGCGTTCAGACATCGTTACGCTCGAGTGTCCCAAATAGTTCTTAATCGTATAGGTATCCGCACCCTCCGCTGCAGTTAAGGTCGCAAAGGTTCTTCGGGAGGCGTGATAAGTCAGGTTCTTATCTATCCCTGCCATTTTCGCCAGCTTTTTCAACGTCGGATTTACCGTCGACGCCGATGAAATTCGGAACATTCGGTTTTCACGTTCGACCTGACTGAAAGGGATTCCGTCATCATCGGCGGCAATCCACTCGATCATTCTTTCGCCGAAGGTCGATAGAGGGATATGAACTTCGCGGTTCCGTTTCCACGGCTTATCCCCCTTTTTAGGAATCAAGTGTACGATAATCGTTTCTTGCGTTACGTCCAGCGCGCCCCAAGTTATACAAAGCGCATCACTCAATCGGATTCCTACGGCACAAGAAAACAGGAACATGACCAATACCCGGAACTCGGTCGATCCGATTTCGGCATCGAGTCCCAAAAGCTGGTACATTCTTTTCAGTTCGTCATATTCGAGGAACGTATCGTTTTCGGCAGCTTTGGGAACCTCGCATTCACGGGTCCGGTACGGATTCTTTATCGGAATACCTCGCCGTTCAATATCAAGAACAATCGTCCGAACGTGCTTCAACCGGTTCGCTCTCGTTCCCAAAACATCTCCAAGGCCGTGTTCACGACCCCGCTTTACTAAAAAGCGTTCGAAATCATTGATAAACTTCGCGTCAATATCCTTTATCCGGATTTTTTCGCGAAACTCTTTCAAGGCTCGCCGGGTCGTATCATACCCCTTTTCCGTCGATCGGGTCATCTTTCCGGCCTGTCTCCGCTCCAAGACGTATTTATCGAAATATTCGTAGAATGACGCATCGCCCGAATCTTTCGGTTCTTCATTCGCTACAATCTCGCGCAGGCACGTTTTCGTCAACTTCTCGCCATTTACCAGAACATTATATATCCGGGTTCTAATTCGCGTCAACTCCTTCTCGATAATCAGTTTCAGCGCGTCGTCGATCGGTTCCTTCATCTTATCATCCCACTCTTCGGGCAATAAGTCGATACCCATTGGATATTTCGGCTCTTCGCCATCAATGCGAGGAAATCGGATATATAACGGCATTCGGCCGTTCTTTTTCCGTTTATCGCTCCGAAGATATAAAGTCGGGGTCGGCAGTTTAATCATTTCGGTAGAATTTTCTCACAAGATAGCTTTTTTTATCCTTTTCTACCAGAGAACGTTTTGATATTTTTCGCCGATTCCTTGGCTATCGAGAGGTCGTATTTCAGATAGCGCTGGGTCATATTCACGGACTTATGCCCCAAATACTTCGAAATCGTATATATATCCACTTTATCCAGCACCAACAGCGTAGCAAAGGTATGGCGGGCCAGGTGGTAGGTTACGTGCTTATCGATTCCGGCCCGTTTCACGTGTTCACGAAGCGTTCGATTTACGGTCGGTTCGGTATAGGGATAGAAGATTTTATCACCGCTTCCCAACAAACGTCCGTTTTCGGATTTTTCTTCCAATATCTCCCGCGCCATCGGGAAAAGCGGGGTTATCACCTCGGATTTCGTCTTAATCATCCGCTTTTTTATCAATCCGTTCGAAAAATCCACGTCTTTCCAACATAAATCGCGTACGTCGGAGAAGCGGAGACCGCAGAAGCACGAGAATTGATACATTTTCAAAATCCGGTACTCTTTTGTATCTCTCGCAAACTTATCGGAGTAGTCGATCAAATGCAGGAGTTCGTCTTTCTCCAAATAGACCTCTTTTACCGCGGAATTCGGCATCTTGAACCACTTATACGGGTTTTCAACCGGGATATTCCGTTTAAGCATATCGAGAATCACCGTCCGCAGGTTTTTATGCTTCGGGTTCCGACCTCCGGCAGAATTCCCGTTTACTTCGCGCATATAGTTATCAAAATCTTCGATAAACGGGAGCGAAATATCGGAGATGCGGAGCTCCGATCGAAACGCTTTCAAGACGTGAAAGGTCGTCATATAGACCCGGATCGTTTCGGGATTCAAGCCCTCTTTTCGTTTTCGTTCTACAAAGTCGAGGTAATAGTCGTAGAATGATCTATTTTCGGGTTTTACACGTCGTTTCCCGTCGTAGAACTCTTTTACCAGATCCATCGACAACTCCGTACCGTCGGCCAACAGCCGATTGATATAGAGATCGAGCTCCATAATTTTCCGGTTCAACTGGATAGCGAGGGTTTTATCCTTCGGTTCCATTCGTTTAGCATCCCAGCGACCGTCCCATACCTCCAAGCCCGTCGGAATTTTCGTACTTCGGTCTCCGACTCTTATTCGCAGGTAAATCGGATACTTTCCGTTCCGTTTCAAGGGCTTATCATTTCGGATACATTTACAAATCGAGTAGTTCGCCATTTAAATCCCCAAAATAAGTGTAATATTCAGGGACTAAATAAGTTACAAAATATCAGATTATAAAGAATTTACAATAAATAATTATCTTTTTCTTAAAAAGACGAGCAGAAGGCCAATCGAGGAGACATAGGGCCGATTTAAGATTTAGGGGCGCAAATAGGGGCGCACTGGTGTAAATAGCTCTATTTTTCAGTGTATCTTTACTTTACAATAGTCTTTATATTCAACTATCCAACAGGGTAAAATATCGTAAGTATCATATAATCAACGAATAGTGAGCTTCGCTTCAGACCTCACAGAAACCGCGTTGTAGATATCTGCAACGCGGTTTTCGTTTTGTTGTTACGGCAAGTCTACAGATATTGGACCTGCCTTTGGCTGAAATCTCCTGCCGGATGCCGGGCTGGGCAGAGCGTGTACGGCCGTCGGCACAGTCCGCGTCCGCTTTCGGTGAGGTGGAGGCAGGGGTCTTGTGGCGGAGGCAGGTTGTATCCGTGACAAATATCCATAGTTTTTTCAACCCAATCTTTCGATCCGAAGTTCGCGCTCCGTAGAAACGGAGCGCGGAGAGTCTGTTTCACGACGGTCGTACCTTGGTGTTTCCGATGTACGCCTCATCCTTCTTTTTCGACCTTGCAATCCATGGCTTTTGTGGTGACAGGGACAAAAACTTCATGTAATCATATTTGCTATGTGGGATTTTCCCGCATCCACAACCATACCCGATCGGGTCAAGTCCATGAAGGCAATCGGCACCGATTGTCGCGCTTTTTCTCCGATATTACATTTCCGTGAATGAAATTAAGTGTCAGTTATAGCTCTTAAAATGTAAAAAAAGAGCACAGGATATGACGAATTTTGTATCTGAAAACAGATCATCCTCCGACCATCAATATACCGATATAACTGAAAAACTCTAACAAGCACAGCCTATGCACATTTCGGATGAATCATTAAAACCCTGCAGTCCGGGAGCCGGGGTGCTCCCCGAAATCAACCGTTTTTCCCAACCTTTTCAAGAAATCGAATCATGAGGAATAGTTTTACATGGAGAAGATGGCTGCTTGCAGCAGCCTTGTTGTTCGGAATTCTGCCGTACGCCATGGCGCAACAAGCGGTAAAAGGCGTGGTTCGCGACGCGAACGGAGTACCTTTGGTCGGCGTGAACGTCGTCGTTACGCAGGCTCCCACCGTCGGGGCCACGACGGGTATCGAGGGGTCCTTCACACTGAACTCTCCGGTGGCATCGCCGACCTTGAGCATCAGTTTCATCGGTTATGAAACGCAGGAGGTTCAGGTGACCGGCCATGCGGTGCTGGATATCGTATTGAAGAGTACCGACATCATGATGGACGACATCGTCGTTGTCGGATACGGCACCCAAAAGAAGGCCAATGTGGCGGGAGCCATCTCCTCGGTCAATGCCGAAGCCTTCGAGTCGCGCCCGATCACGAGTATCGGAGCCGGGCTTCAGGGAGCCATTGGCAACCTGAACGTCACCACGGGCGGTCGTCCGAACGACGTGTCGAGCTTCAATATCCGTGGAACAACCTCGATCAACGGAGGCAGCCCCCTGATCATTTTGGACAACGTCTCCGTGACTGAGGCCGAACTTTCGCGTCTGAATCCTGCCGACATTGCCAATATCTCCGTTATCAAGGATGCATCGGCTGCCGCCATCTACGGTGCCCGTGCCTCGTTCGGCGTCATCCTGATCACTACCAAATCGGCAAATACCAGCGACCTGAAGATCGACGCCCGCTACAACCAGTCCTATCGGCAGATGACCCGTCTTCCGCAGTACTGCTATGATCCCTATATCCAGGTGACCTACAAGGATATCATGGGCGATCCCTGGTACGACATGTACAACGAGCTCGATTTCGAGTATGCCAAGAAGGTTCGGGACAACCCCTCCAAGTATCCGGCAGCAGTCGTCGATCCCAACAACCCCGAAGGGTGGGAATATTACGGCAGTACGAACTGGAACAAGATCGTATTCAAGCCGGCTGCCACATCGACCTTCAACCTGAGCGTTTCCCAGAAGACCGAGAGGGCTTCGTTCTATCTTTCGGGTGAATACATGCTGATGGACGGCGCCCTCAAGCTGGGCAATGAGACCTACGACCGGGCCAACGTGCGCAGCAAGGTCGATTTCAACCTCACCAAATGGGCGAAACTGACCAGCAACCTCTCCTATACGGCCGCAGCCTACGATACCCCCATGTATGCCAAGAACGAAGGGTATGCGACACTCTTCTATCACGTGAACAAGACCAATGTCCTCTATACTCCCTACAATCCGGACGGGACTTACTCCTATTATGGCTCCGATATTGTGGGCCATCTGAAATCGGGCGGTCGCCACGTGCAGAAGAACAGTGACGTCATGCTTTCGTTCGGCCTCGATGTTTCACTCTTCAAGGACATTTGGACCGTGAAGGCAGATGTTACCGTGCGCAAGGAGCAGATGACGGAGAAGAACTCCGAGTGGTCGCAGTATTACGGTGCGGGCCCGAATACGCCTCACGCCGCATTGGACGGCGGAGTCGTGCCCTGGGTCGAGGAAATTTCTGCTCCGACGACCTACAGTGCCGTCAATGTCTATACCAATTTCAACAAGGAGTTCGGCAAACACCGCCTTGAGATGCTGTTGGGTTTCAACCAGGAGTGCAACATCTATGACTATGTCTATGCCAAGCGCGACAATCTGGTGAGCACGAACATCCCGTCGCTGGGACTCGCTTCGGGCAACCAGTTCGTGAATGGCTTGTCGGAGGACTGGGCGGTTCGCGGTGCATTCTACCGCATCAACTACAACTACGGCGGCAAGTACATCTTCGAGGCCAACGGCCGTTACGACGGCAGTTCCCGCTTCCCGAAAGAGAGTCGTTTCGACTTCTTCCCCTCCTTCTCGGCCGCCTATGTGGTTTCAAACGAGAAGTTCTTCGACGCCCTCTCCTCGGTTGTCTCTCACTTCAAGATCCGCGGTTCGATCGGTATGCTGGGCAACCAGAATGTCGGGGCCTACGACTATTTGGCAACGCTGCCGAGCGAACCCATCGGGCAGATCGTCGGGGGCAGCTATCCCTTGGGTGTATGGGCTCCCGGTCTGGTGTCGAGCAACCTCACGTGGGAGAAGGTGACCACCCGCAACCTCGGTATCGACTTGAATTTCCTGAAAAACCGCATCACGGCATCGTTCGACATCTACCGCCGCGATACGCGCGACATGCTTGTGTCGGGTTATACGCTGCCCGGCGTGTTGGGTACTTCGAGCCCCCGCATCAATGGAGCCAACCTGAAGACCAACGGTTGGGAGCTGACCCTCGGATACAACGACAGCTTCGAGGTGCTGGGCTCCCCCTTGAATATCGGGGCCAACTTCACGATCGCGAACAACAAGGCGGTCATTACCAAGTACGAAAACCCGAACGGCAACCTTGACGACCTTTATGTGGGCAAGGAGCTCGGGGAGATCTGGGGCCTGACCAATGCCGGTTTCTTCCGCAACGAGGAGGAGATCGCGGCGCTGGACCAGTCGGAGGTGACCGGTTACCTCGACGTGCGTCCCATCGAACCGGGCGATCTGAAATTTGCTGACCTGGACGGTAACAACGCCATCTCCAAGGAGGCCTGGACGCTCGATGACCACGGCGACTATTCGGTCATCGGCAACTCGCTGCCCCGTCTGCCGTACAGTTTCCGCGTCAATCTCGACTGGAAGGGATTCGATCTGAGCGTATTCTTCCAGGGAATCGGGCAGATGGACTACTATCCGCCTGCCGGACAGTTCACTTTCTGGGGGGTCTATGCCGAGCCGTGGACCAACGTGCTGCAGAGCAACCTCGACCACTGGACTCCCGAGAATCCGAACGGCTACTTCCCGCGCCTGAAATCCTACATCGCCGAGAAGGACTACTGGGATCTGGGCATTCCGCAGACCCGTTACCTGCAGGACGCTTCCTACCTGCGTCTGCGCAACCTGACCTTCGGATATACGCTGCCGAAGAAGTGGACCTCCAAGATCGGAATCGAGAAGCTGCGTGTCTACTTCAGCGGTGAGAACCTCGCCCTGTGGACCGACCTGAGTGAGAACCTCGATCCCGAGAACCTGTCGGGAACCAACTATCCGATCAACAAAACCTATTCGTTCGGCATCGACCTGAACTTCTAAACAGACCACATTGTTATGAAATCGATATTAAACTATTTGTGCCTTGCGTGCCTGCTCGCCGCCGCCGGCTGCAACGATGCATTCATGGACAGGTTCCCGCGCCACAGCGTGACGCAGGAGGACTTCTTCAAGACCGTCGAAGACCTGAAGACCTATACCAACGGCTTTTATGCCTATCTGGACATCCGCCTCGACGACGGGGTTTGCGACAATGTCTCCGTCTACGGAGGTTCGCGCAGCGACCTTTCGCAGATGATCTACGGCGGCCTGACCCCGGACAACGTCAGCGCCGGAGTATGGGACTGGTCCGCCATCCGGAACGTCAATTACTTCCTGACCTATGCCTCGGGAGCGGAAGGCCCCGAGGAGGAGATCAATCATTATATCGGCTTCGGTCGTCTGATGCGTGCCTATCTCTATTATGAGAAGGTCAAGATGTTCGGCGACGTGCCCTGGTACGACCGTCCGCTCACGGATGCCGACACGGAGGAGCTTTACAAGACGCAGGACAGCCGGGTCTTTGTGGTGGACAAGATCATGGAGGATCTCGACTTCGCCGTCAAGAACATGCAGCCGGCCGAGGACCGGACGATGTTCGGCGTGTGGGCGGCCCGTACGCTCCAGGCCCGCATTGCCCTCCACGAGGGTACGTTCCGCAAATACCACGGCATCGAAGGGGCGGAAGATTTCCTCAAGGTGGCCGAGGAGGCCTCGGGCGACGTGTTGGCCAACGGCGGGTTCTCGCTTCATTCGGGAAGCTATCAGTCGCTGTTCAACTCGCAGGAGTTGAAGGACAACTCCGAGATGATTCTTTTTCGCGAACATACGGCTGCGCTCTCCGAATTCACCGCATACAATGTCCTCGATCTGAACTGGGGACTGAGCCGGGATCTGGTGGACAGTTACCTCATGCTCGACGGCACGCCTTTCACCTCGCTTCCGGGCAACGAGACGATGACCTTCGACAAGCAGTTCGAGAACCGCGACCTGCGTCTGACTCAGACCTCGGTATACCCCGGATGGATCGACATCAAGTTCGGCGTGCCCTATCTCTGCAAACCGCCCTATGGCGGATACGGTCAGATCA
>UMEP01056997.1_pt1 | contig 15251 bp, 13 predicted proteins | sample 1964771 | NCBI WGS metagenome assembly UMEP01 (sample SAMEA4836022, study PRJEB28245) | human gut metagenome | biome: gut microbiome; material: fecal sample | place: Denmark | collected 2008 | reverse complement strand
GAACCATTTGGAATCGTGGCTTTAGAGGCAATGCTTGCAGGAGTTCCAACAGTTGTTTCAGATGTTGGAGGACTAGACGAGATAATAACACATGGAGTTGACGGAATGAAGTCATATGCAGGAAATCCAAACTCGATTGCAGATTCAGTAACCGCTTTATTATATGATCATCAGCTTGCTGCAAATGTATCTAAGAAAGCAGTTCAAAAGGTTAAAGAACAATTTAATTGGGAAAGAATCGCTCAAGATACACATTTTACATACGAGAAAGCAGTTTGCCAAACTATGGCAGAAAGACAAGCAAAACAAATGTTACAAGAAAAGGCAAAGAAAGCGGAAAAAGCAGAAAATTCTCAAAAAGAGATTACAAACTTATTAAGTTTCAAGAAAAGGCATGCATATGCTTAATACAAGGAGGTTTGAGTCTATATGAATATATATGATGAGGCAAGCAAGCTAGCAGTCAAAATAAGAGAGTCAAAAGAATACAAGGAATATAAAAAGTTAAAAGAAAATATAGAATCAAATCCAATAAAAAAAGCACAAGTAGAAGAATTTGAACACTTAAGATATAAAATACAAGTCATGGCGATGCAAGGTAATTCTGATGCATCTGAATCTAAGCAGATGCTACAGGAGAAATATGCAGAATTGTTAAAAGATGAAGAAATAAAAAAATACTTTGATTCGGAAATACAATTTAATGTTATGGTGGCTGATATAAATAAAATTATAGCAGAAGCAATAAAAGATGTATTATAAATATAGTAAAAAATGTAGCACTTAAATACACTAAGATATTTATGTGCTCTTTTTTTATAGAATAGGAGGAAAATATGATAATAATATTAAGTATTTTAATAGCGATGGCACTATTAACAATTGTTTTAAATGTTGGAATAAAAGATTTTAAAAATTTAAGAAAAATTGTGGAAGATGAAGAATTAGCAAAAAGTGTAAAGAAATTTCCAAGTAATACAGAAATTTGCAAACAGACACTTGAAAAGCTAAATAAAGAAGATGTTAAAGTTGAGGAGGATGATAGCTCTAAGACAAGTGTGTATATGGTATTCAAAAATAAAATAGTAATTGGAAAAGCAAATGTAATAACAAGAATACAAACAGTTATACATGAATGCATTCATTCAACACAAGATAAGAGACTACTGAAATTTAATGTAATATTTGCAAATATTAATAATTTATATTTTCTAATAATATCAGTATTGAGTCTATTTAACCGAATAAGTTATAATACTGCTACAATTTGCTTGTGGATTTTAGCACTTATGCAAATTATATTGTATGCAGTGAGAAGTTTTTTAGAAACAGATGCCATGACAAGAGCAGAGTTTATAACACAAGATTACATAGAAAAAACAAATTATGTTTCAAAAGAAGAAAAAGAGAAAATAATACAAATATATAAAGATGTAAATAAAGTTGGAATAAAATCATACAATTATGTGTTATTAATGAAAGCACTAATAAGGTTACTAATATATGCAATAGTTATGAACATGATGGTTAATTTGTTGTAAAATAAAATACAAATATTACAATTTCATTACATTTTTGCAAATTGTTGAATAAAAACCCTCATATTGATATAATCTAAACATACTATAGGAAAAATCGCACAAAATATACTAAGGAGGATAAATTATGTTAAAATCAAATGTAAGTTATAGCACAGATAAAGACAGCTATACAGCTGGTAAAGCGTGTGCTGAAAAGGCAGTTGTAGATCTTATGGAGACTAAAGTTGCCTTTTTATTTAGTTCTGTAAAATACAATCAGAACAAATTACTAGAAGGAGCAAAATCAGTTTTAGGAACAGCTCCAATAATTGGCTGTACTTCTTCAGGAGCAATAATTGTACCAGATGGTGTAATTTCATCAGAAGATGGATTTGCTGGAATGCTTGCAATAGGAGATGAAGAAACAGCAGTTGGTGTTGCTGGTTCAGAGCGTGGTAAAAATCCAAGAGAAACAGGAAGAAAAGTCGCAAAAGAGGCAATGGCAAAAGTTGGAACAGACAGAGCACCTGCATACTTCTACATGGTTGCTTCTCCAGCAGAGGAAGAAGAATATGTAAAAGGTATAGAAGATGTAATAGGCTGTGTTCCTTTCTTTGGTGGAAGTGCTGCTGATGATGCAGTTGCAGGAGATTGGAAAATCTTCACAAACGATAAATGCTTCTCAGATGGTGTTGCTGTAGCATTCTTCTACACAAATAAACCAATGATAAATAAATATACAGGAGCTTATCATGAAACAGTAAATTCTGGAATTATAACAAAATTAAATGGCAAGAGACAATTAGTTGAAATAGATGGAAAGCCAGCCATGAATGTTTATGCAAAATGGACAGGCAAAAAAGTAAAAGATTTAATGGGAATGAATTTACTTTCATCTACTATAACAGAGCCTTTAGGAGTAAAAGATAGATTAGGTTCATTAATAGCAATTCGTCACCCAATGGTTGGAAACGAAGATTTATCAATGAACATAGGAAATAACTTAGCAATAAACACTGCAGTAATTCAAATGCAAGCAAGTGTTGATGAGTTAATAGATTCAACAGGAAAAACTTTAAAAACTGTAAGAACAAGCCTTCCATGTGAAGCAGGAGCTTATTTACTAGTTCACTGTGGTGGAAGAAAATTAGGAATAGGCGACAGAATTGATGAAGTTGCAAAACAATTAAAGAAAGAAGCAAAAGGCGTTCCATTCTTAACTGTATTTACATTTGGTGAATATGGAACAGAAGATCACGGAGAAAATACTTGTGGTGGATTAATGCTTTCATTCACTGGATTTGGCAAGAATAAATGAATGCCAAACTCTGAAAAGGCAGAGTTAGAAGATAATTTAAAAAAGAAGGAAGGCGATTGTGTGAAGGTTTTAATAGGAAGAGATTGGAAAGAAAGTTCTAATGGCTCAAGAATTGAAGTTGTAAATCCTGCAACGGGTGAGCTTATAGACAAGGTTCCAAACATTAGCTTGGAGGACGTTGATGAAGCTGTTAAAGTTGCAAAAGATATGCAAAAAGAATGGGAAAAAGTTTCAATTTATGATAGAGGTGAAATTCTTTATAAATTCGTAGATTTAGTAGATGAAAACAAAGAGCGTTTAGCAGGTTTATTATCTGCTGAAACAGGAAAGCCAATAACAGAGGCGAGAGGTGAAATTGCAAATGTAAGAATTGGTGTACGTGGGTTTGTTGAAAAAGCAAAACACTTATATGGAGAAAGCTTAGTTGGTTCATCTGAATTAGGAAACGAGAAAACAATGCAAATTACAACTAGAGCACCTCTTGGAGTTATAGTTGCAATAATACCATTCAACTTCCCAAGTGATTTATTTTGCCAAAAAGTACCACCTGCATTGATGATGGGAAATTCGATAATTGTAAAACCATCAAATTACAATCCATTAACATTAATAGAATATGTTAAATTAATGATTGAAGCAGGTGTTCCAGCAGGTGTAATTCAAGTAGTTACAGGAGATGGACCTATTGTTGGTCAAGCATTAGCAAGACATAAAGGAGTGTCTTTAGTTTCTTTAACAGGAAGCACTGGGGCAGGAATTCAAACAATGGGAACAGCTTCTCAAAATTTAACACATGTAATGCTAGAGCTAGGTGGAAACGATGCTTTCATAATGTTAGAAGATGGAGACATGAACTTAGCAATAAAAGAAACAATCTGGGGAAGATTGTACAATGGTGGTCAAGTTTGCTGTGCAAGCAAGAGATTCTTAATTCATAATTCTAGAAAACAAGAATTTATAGACAGAATGAAAGAAGTAATATCAAAATTAAGAGTCGGAGACCCAAGTAAAGAAGATACTCAAATGGGGCCAATGATAAACATTCATGCTGCACAAAGAATAGAAGAACAAGTAAATAAAACAATTGAACAAGGTGCAACACTAGTTTGCGGAGGAAAAAGAGAAGATGCATTCTATTATCCAACAATACTAGACAATGTGACAAAGAATATGGATGTTGCAAAAGATATGGAAATATTCGGACCAGTAATCCCAGTAATAGGATTCAACACCGAAGAAGAAGCAATAGAAATTGCAAACCAATCATCTTATGGGCTTTGCGGTTGTGTAATCACAAAAGATTACTCAAGAGGATTGAAAATTGCCAATAAGCTAGAATGTGGTGGAGCAATAGTAAATGGTGCAAGTTTCTTCAGAAGTTTTGAAATGCCTTTTGGAGGCTGGAAACACAGTGGAATAGGTAACGAAGGAGTATCAAGCACATTACAAGAAATGAGCAGAGTAAAGACAATAGTCTTAAAAAATATATTATAAAAACCTTTTTTCGCCCAATAGGGACGTCCCTTTTGGGGCGAAAAGGACAAAAATTAAATTCTAAATTTACAATTAAGCTTTTTACAATTAAAGTTTGATTATTGCGTTTATACATTTGATAAAAACTATTATTAAAAAATTTAGCTTCGCCCAAAAAGGGACGTCCCTATTGGGCGAAAGAAGGAGAAAAAATTATGGCAAACACAAGATTTATATTAAATGAAACTTCATATTTTGGCTTTGGTGCTAGAGAAGTTTTATTAGACGAATTAAAAGACAGAGGATATAAGAGAGTATTTTTAGTATCTGATAGATCTCTTGTTGATGCAGGAGTTACAGACAAAGTTATGAATATTCTTGAAGAAGGAAAGGTTAAATATGAATTATATGATGATGTAAAACCAAATCCTTCAATTGAAAATGTATTAGCAGGTTATAAAAAGAGCAGATGGTTTAGACCAGATGTTATTCTTGCAGTAGGTGGCGGATCAAGCATGGATACAGCAAAAGCAATATCTATACTTATGACAAACCCAGATAGAGACGACGTAGTTTCTTTAAATGGACCATCGAACACAAAGAAAAAAGGACTTCCAATGATTGCAATGCCAACAACAGCTGGAACTGCAGCAGAAGTTACAATAAACTATGTTATAACTGATGAAGAAAGAAAAGTAAAAATGGTTTGTGTTGACCCACATGATATACCAGTTTTAGCAATTGTAGATACAGAACTTATGGCTTCAATGCCAAAGAAATTAGCTGCTGCAACTGGAATGGATGCATTAACACATGCAATAGAAGGATATATAACAAAGTCACACAATACAATGTCTCAAATGTTCTCTATGAAAGCAATTCAACTAATTTACAAAAATTTAGCAGCTGCTGTAAATGATAAAGATCAAAAAGCAATAGATGATGTTGGATTAGGTCAATATATAGCTGGAATGGGATTCTCAAATGTTGGACTTGGAATAGTTCACTCAATGGCACATCAATTAGGAGCTGTTTATGATACACCTCACGGTTTAGCAAATGCAATATTACTTCCAACTGTACTAGAATTTAATGGAGCTGTTTGTGCAGACCTGTATAAAGAAATTTTAACACAGGGAATGGGAATAAATGCAATGAAATTCACAGATGAAGAAGCTGTAAAGACTTTATGCGAAAAAGTAAGAGACTTATCAGAAGCTGTTGGAATAACTCAAACAGTAAAAGATGTTGGAGCAAAGAAGAAAGATTTCGCAATGCTTGCAGATAAAGCAATGGTTGACCCTTGTAAACCAGGAAATCCAAGAGAAGTAACAAAACAAGATTTCATAGACTTATATGAGAAAGCTTGGTAATAAGAAATAATAAAAATTCGCCCGATGGGAATATCCTGTTGGGCGAAAATGTATTATACGGATTTAATATAAATAAGAACACTTAATATTTTTTAACCTCAACACGTCACTCTTGGTCGGGGCTCCTATCGGACCCCTCAAAGGCGAGCTTCCGGTCTCATTAAAAAATATTAAGTGTTCCTATTTACTTAAACTAAATGTTTTTATTTGCTTAAAAGGAGTCATCAAAGGGAATCATTATTTGGTAAATTTTTTACTTTCGGTAACAGCCATTTCATCACATCTATTATTGAATTCATTATCTGCATGCCCTTTAACTTTATTGAAAGTAACATCATGAACTTTAGTAAGAGAATACAATTCTTGCCAAAGTTCTTTATTTTTTACAGAATCGCCACCAGCAGTTCTCCAATTTTTCTTTATCCAACCATAAATCCATTTTTGTAAAAAGGCATTTACAACATAGGCACTATCGCTGTAGACTTTTACTTTGCAAGGTCGTTTTAATATTTTTAAAGCTTCAATAACAGCTGTTAATTCCATAATATTGTTTGTGGTGTCTGCAGAACCACCAGATATTTCTTTTCTATTTTCTCCTAACATTAATATGGCACCCCATCCGCCAGGACCAGGATTTCCAGAACATGCACCGTCTGTATATATTGTAACTTCTTCCATTATATTCACCATATAATTGCTTAAAAAACAATTATAATCCTTTCCTATTTAATTGTAAATATTTATAATTTATGATATTATATCAATAAATATTTTAAAGTGCAATAAAAACACAAGCAAAAGGAGGAAGTTTTATGGCTAGAGTTGTTGGCATAATCGCAGAGTATAACCCATTTCATAATGGACATTACTATCACATGCAAAAAGCAAAGCAAGAAGCTAATGCCGATTATTGCATTGCTGTAATATCTGGTAATTTCACTCAGAGAGGGGATGTGTCAATTGTAAACAAATGGGCGAAGGCTTATATGGCAATATGTGGTGGAGCAGACTTAGTTATTGAACTTCCAACGATATATAGTGTTTCTAGTGCAGAAAATTTTGCAAATGGAGCCATAAAAATATTAGATAGCCTAAAAATAGTTGATAGTTTTGCTTTTGGTGCAGAAGCAAATGATCTTGCTACATTAAACAACATAGCAAATGTGCTTAATGAAGAACCTAAGGGATATACCAATATATTAAATCACGAACTAAAAAAAGGAATATCATACCCTGCGGCGAGAGAAAATGCGATAATGATGTATTTAAATGATATAAAGAGATATGCGAACGTAATGGGAAATCCTAATAATATACTTGCTGTTGAATATTTGAAGGCATTAAAAAATCAAAAAAGCAAGCTAACACCGATAATGATAAAAAGACAAAAGGTGTATTATAATGAACATAGAATTGTTGATGGATATGCGAGTGCAACTGGAATACGAGAATTACTAAAAAATAAAGAATATTCTGATGTTTCAAAAGTCGTTCCAAGGAGTACGTATCAAATATTGGGGCAACAGGCAAATAATGGGAGAATGATTTTGAGTCTAGAAAAATACCAAAAAGAGATAATATATGCACTAAGAAAAATGACAGTAGAGGAGATTGCGGAATTACCTGATGTATCTGAAGGATTAGAAAATTCTATAAAAAATGCTGCTAACAATTGCAACAATTTAACAGAATTAATAAATGGAATAAAATCTAAAAGATACACGCAAACCAGAATCCAAAGAATATTAATATATGCTCTATTAGGAATAAATAAAAAAATGATGGAAAATTCAAAAAAGATAATTCCATATACTAGGATATTGGGATTCAATTCGAAGGGGAAAATGCTTATATCGGAAATTATGAACAAAAATCCAAAGATAAACATGATTACGTCGGTAAAAAAATATATAGATCAGAATAAAAATAAACAATTGGCAGAGATACTCAATGTAGATATATTTGCCACCGATGTATATACACTGGGATATGACTATGATTCAAAGGCAAATCTAGATTTTACAAACAATATGATAATTACTAATTAGGGTAAAACATCAGAATTAAAAGAAAGGAATTAATCATTTAAGTAGACTAGTTTCTTATATGATTAAATAGAAAAAATGAAAGTAATTGGAATAACAGGAAACACTGGAAGTGGAAAATCTACTATCTCAAAAATAATAGAGAAAAACTATAATGGAATTATAATAGATGCGGACAGAATTGCAAGAGAGATGTCAGAAAATCAGAGTGAATATCTAAAAGAAATAGAAAATCAATTTGGAAAAGAGATTATAGAATATAGCAGACAAGATGAAAAACAAGAAAAAAAGCTAAATAGAAAGAAGTTAGCAGATATTGTATTTTGTGATAAAACAGCAAAAGCAAGACTAGACAAAATAACATTTAAATATGTGGTAAAAGAAATAGAGAAAAGGCTAGAAGACGCAAAAAATGAAAATAAATACTCATATATAGTGCTGGACGTTCCACTTTTGTTCGAGAGCAAACTAAATGAAGAATGTGATTATACAATAGGTGTTATTGCTAAGAAAGAAGAAAAGATAGATAGAATATGCAAAAGAGATAATATAAGTAGGCAAAAAGCATTAGAGAGGTTAAGCAGTCAACCTGAAAACGAATTTTATATAAAAAATTGTAATTTTATAATAGAAAATCTAGGGAACCAAACAAGTGACCTAACAAGTGAACAGCTAAATGAACAGCCGAGCAACCAAGCAAATGATCAATTAAGTGAGCAAATAAGTAAACAAGAAGAATCAATTCTAAGAAAAGTGAATGAAATAATGCTAAAATTACAATAATATTACAATAGAGTTACATTTATGTATCTTTGTTGAAAAAGTGCCTTAGTTATCATATAATCTAAATGAAGATTATAAACCATAGGAGAAAAAATATGGAGAACCAAACTTTTGCAGAATATATATTATCAGAGAAAGACTGGATAAAAAAGATGGAGATAATGTATTACTTAAATAAAAGAGGAAACATTTTCTTCGATAATTCTGTTGTGTTTAAAACACAGTTATTAAAGTTGTTTCTGGACAATACGCCAGAGTTGAAGTTTGACAACAACATATTGATAACTGCTTGTTTACTATGCAACTGTAAAAAGGTGGATAATTTTACAGACATGAATAAAATTAGGGCATATGCAAAAGAAGGAGCCGAATATTTATCAACACTTGGTTTTGACGATAGATTTTGCAGGATATGTGAGCAAATAAATAGATATAGTGGCTCAGAGCCAAGAGAACCAGAAGCAGACATATTAGAATTAATAGATCAGTTTGGTGGTATGCTTTTAGATAGACCAGAAAGAATAGGATTCAAGGTAGACGAAGCACTAGTTCTATTAGAGTACAGAAATTTAAAGGGAAAAGACAATAGATATATTGAAGTCTTTAAAGACTTTGTAAATAGAATGGAGGCAATAAAAGTATGAGTCTAGTAAACGAAAACGATTTGATAATACCTGGAACAGTTGGAATCATATCCGCAGCAGTAAAAGAGGCAAATAGACACTTAGACCAGAGAAGAGAACATGCAGAATTCGAAGAAAGCAAAAATAAAAACATAGCTGAATATATAAGAGAGACTCCTAAAATACAATTCATATTACAAAACAGAGTAAATGGAATCCCTTTAGAACAACTAGTAAACCCTGCAAGAATATCAAACGACAGAACAAGAGTAAGTGTAAGCAAACAAGAAACTATTGAAGAACAATCAGAAAAAAAGCCAACTCAGAGGGCATATGAGGACTGGTTTAGAGGATAAATTGTACAGTCCGTGTACAAAACGGGGACGGAGAAAAAAATGTACAGTTTGGGGACGAATAATGTCCCCTAATTTTTTTGTAAAAGATCATAGTAAAATTTTAGAAAGAGGAAAAATTATGGAAGAAATATTTGCAGATTTACACGTACACATAGGAAGAAGCGAAAACGGTAAACCAATAAAAATTACAGCCGCAAGAAGCCTTAATTTTGCAAACATTGCAAAAGAATGTGCCGACAGAAAAGGAATAAATATAGTAGGAATTATAGACTGTGCATCACCATATGTTATTGAGGATATTGAAAATTTCCTAAAAACGGGAGATGCATATGAAATTGAAGATGGAGGAATAATTTATAAAGACAAGGTTTGTATTTTACTAGGTAGCGAAGTAGAAACATCAGAAGTTGGAAGAAACGGAAAGTGCGGAGCTGCACATAATGTATGTTTTTTTCCTCATCTGGCAGACATAAAGGGGTTCTCACAAGAAATGAGCCATCATATAAAAAATATAACACTAAGCACACAACGTTCTAATGTTTCAGGTTATGAGCTAATTGATATAGTCGAAAAATATAATGGAATTTTAATTCCAGCACATTGTTTTACGCCGTTCAAAAGCTATTATGGCAATTGTACTGATAGAATGAAAGACATTTTCAAAGAAAAATTCGATAAGATTTTTGCGATTGAGTTAGGTCTAAGTGCAGATACATATCTTGCAGACATGATATCAGAATTAGAAAATAAGACATTTGTTACAAATTCTGATGCACATTCACTACCTAAAATTGCGAGAGAATATAACAAAATGTTGGTAAATGATATAAGTTTTAAAGAAGTTGTAAAAGCCCTAAAGGGAGAGGACGGGAGAAAGGTGTTATGCAACTATGGTCTAGATCCTAAATTAGGAAAATACCATAGAACATTCTGCGACAATTGTAATCAAGTAATAGAAACTAAGGAACCAGTTTCAGAGTGCCCATACTGTGGAAGCAATAAAGTTACATTTGGTGTGTTTGACAGAATAGAACTAATAAAAGACAAAAAAGACAGCAAAAGTCCAGAAAATAGACCACCATACATATATCAAGTCCCACTAACTTTTATACCTGGAATTGGAAGCAAAACGATAGATAAATTACTAGATAATTTTGGTACAGAGATGACCATATTACATAAATTATCAAAAGATGATATAGAAGCGGTAGTTGGCGAAAAAGTAGCAAATGAAATAATTGCTTCGAGAGAAGGAAAAATGAAAATTCATGCTGGCGGTGGCGGAGTTTACGGAAAAGTGACAGCCGAATAAAAAAATGTTCTAATTTTAAGATTATTGAATAGACATTATGTATAAACGATAATCTTAGGAGGAGAGCATGAACAACCACAGAAAAAACAATTCATATAGAATAAAAAACATAATTTTAAATTATATAAAAGAAAACATAAAAACATATTTAATTCTACTTATAATATTTTTTATAGGGTTAATACTGGGGGTGATATTCGTCGATAATGCGAGTGAACCCCAAGCAAATCAAATAAGCAGTTACATAAATAACTTTATAAACTCTATAAAAGAAAATTATCAAATTTCAACAAAAGATTTATTAAAAGAAACAGTAATAAACAATGTAAGCATTGCAGTAATTTTATGGTTTTTAGGTTCTACAGTTATAGGATTTCCACTGATATATGTAGTTATATGTTACAAAGGATATTGCATAGGGTATACGATATCATCGGTAATAGCAACAATAGGAACAGCTAAGGGCATAGTTTTTATACTAGCTACAATGCTATTGCAAAACATAATATACATTCCAGTCATACTGACGTTAGGCGTAAGTGGAGTAAAACTATATAGGCTTATAATGGAAGACAGAAGAAGAGAAAATATAAAAATACAAATTGCAAAACACACTATATTTTCAATCTTAATGTTAATGCTGTTAATAATTTCTGCATTGATAGAAACATATATTTCGGGAAATTTACTAGAAGCGGTGATCAAATACTGCTAATAAAAAATTATTTCACAATTTTGCTAAAATGTATTTACAATTTGCAAATATTTTGATATAACATGTATAAGTTATGTAAATTAAATTGCACATATAAAATAAATAGAATAGGGGAGCGCAAATGGAAAAACAAGTTAAACTTTTTTTAGATTTTCTTAAAGATGATAAAAAATTATCAGACAATACACTTCAATCATACAGAAGAGATATAGAGCAATATGAAAAATACGTTTCAGAAAATAAAATAAATTATCTAAAAGCAACTGAAGAGACAATACTAGAATATATGGAATATTTAAGAGAAGAAAACAAAAAAGAGTCGACCATTTCAAGAAGTTTAGCATCAATAAGATCTTTTTATCAATATTTAATTCGTATAAAAAAGATAAAAAAAGATCCAACGATGACAATAGAATCACCAAAAATAAATAAAAGAATACCAAATATATTAACATCAAAGGAAGTTGAATTATTATTAGATCAACCTAAGGATGTTGATTTAAAAGGAACAAGAGATAAGGCAATGCTTGAATTTGCATATGCAACAGGCATGAGAGTAACAGAAATGATATCGTTAAATATAGATGATGTAAGACTAGATGAAGGATATGTTGTATGCAGAGGCAGAACAAAATCTAGAAACATTCCTTTAGGCTCAATGTCATTAAAGGCATTAAAAGAATACATTGATGATGCAAGACCATATTTAATAAGAGATGAAGAAGAAGATGCGTTATTTGTTAATGTTAATGGAACAAGATTAACAAGACAAGGATTCTGGAAAATAGTAAAATATTACAAAGAACAAGCACACATAGAAAAAGACATAACACCACACGTATTAAGACATTCTTTTGCAACACATTTATTACAAAATGGAGCTGACCTAAAAGCAATACAGACAATGCTTGGACACTCTGACATTTCATCGACACAAGTATACATGCAATTCCAAGATCCTGGAATAAAAAATGAATACAAAAAAGCTCATCCAAGAGCATAACATAAAAAAATGAAGATTTTACTCAAGATTCCTCGCCCGATAGGGACGGGGAATTTTGGGCGAAAACTAAATATGATTGTAAAATTAGTTACTATACTAACATGTGGCTAAACAAGAAAAAATTTTAAAAAATTTAAAAATTAGTATTGACAAAAATATTAACCTATGGTATTATAATAACTGTCGTTAGGAAATACATAAAATGCAGGTGTAGTTCAATGGTAGAATTCCAGCCTTCCAAGCTGGCTATGCGGGTTCGATTCCCGCTACCTGCTCCATAGCAAAATAAAATAGAGTCTCATAAGACTCTGTTTTTTCGTATAAAGGGAATCGAAAAGGAGGAATAGAAATTAGTCCAGTGGACTAATTTCCCGACGCGGCTCGGCGATTCCCGCTACCTGCTCCAAGACCGCGAACCCATATTGATATAGAGATATTTCAATATGGTGTTCTTTTTTGTTAAAAGTAATGGTGCTAATAAATGTTTTTTTAGCTTTAGATAATGCATACGTATTAAAGTTATTTTAAACACAAGGGGGTACCAGGAAATTCCTGATACCTCCCTTGTGTTGTTAATAGCAACGAATATGCTCAGAGCAATTGTTGCACCCTAAAGCGCAACCAACACTTTCTTTTTGCAGAATTTCCAGACTGCATCTTTCGTTGGAAGCCTTTGATTCCTGACAGCTTCTGCAACGACATTTTTCTTTGCAGTAGCACAGTTTACCTTCGGACAGAACCTGTTTTTTACACTGTTCTACAGCGCTTTCGGTATTACATGTGGGAAGAGAATAGTGCTGCTCGGAAATGCAGCTCTTAGGTGTTTTTTCCGGATTTTTCCGGGTTCCTACCTGTTGAACTTTGTTACGTTTTTTGTGCATAGACATTGTTAAGCCTCCTTAAAAATTATTTTTCGGATGTCTAGCTAAAATTGCCACATTAAGAGTATTGGCAAAAATTAACGGAATAATTGTATCACAGTTTTATGCCAAAATCAATATGCGAAAGTTATAGCGGGTAAATAATAAGGAAAATTAGAATAGAATAACAAAAAGCGCAACTGCGTTACACAGTTGCGCTTTTGCGTGTCCAAAGTATTGTTTACTTGGGCACTTACTTCGCGGCGATATACATCTCCGTGAAGAGAAGGTTGCTCCGCAGCCAGACGACATAATTGTCGTCCTGCAGGAGGTGGATGCCATTGTCGGCATCCTTTTTCAGCATATAGCTGTTGTTGTCTGACGTACCCAAAACATAGGGAATTTCTGAAGGCTCGTTCATATCATGAAGCAAAACCACACGACCGGGGTCGTGGATCGGTTCATTGCTAACCATCTTCTGCAAAAGGTAGGCAAGCTTCATACCGAGATCCCCGGTACTCAGCAGAACGGCGCTGATATAGCAACCGCCCTCGTGAATCTCGCCTGGGGCGTACCTCATATATCGTGCACGCTTTCCCAACACTTCAAGGACTTCAGCCGCATTGTCTGCGACTTTTTCAGGAAAATTCTGAGTGAAACCCATAATTTCCTGTTCGGGGCAAATGTCTGCTTTTGCAGACGTTTTGAATTTTGTCATTTTTTTGACCTCCTTGTGGTCTTTTTTGTGTGTTATACGGAGCAAACTTCTTAAAACAATAACGTTTGCAACCTTTAGTATACCACACTTTACATAAAATGTAAAGTGCTGCAAATAAAAACGGTGTATAATGGTAAATTTGTATGTTTAAATAAAAAATACTTGCAAAAATTTATTAAAGTGATAAAATATAGACATGAAAAATGCAGATGTAGTTTAGTGGTAGAACTTTGCCTTCCCAAGGCAATAGTGTGGGTTCGATTCCCATCATCTGCTCCATAAAGTAAAAGAAAAATTAGAGCTTTTTTTAAACTTTAATTTTTTATTTTTTTGAGTCAATCGAAAAGGAGTAATAGAAATTAGTTTGGAAAATTAAATTTTCGATGTGGCTTGGCGATTTTCATAGCATATTCTATAATATTTGACATTTTATGTAAAGCGTAGTATAATAAAATAGTCCGAAAATTTTTTTGTGAAACTCGGTAAGACCTCCGAATTGAGAGGCACGAGAAAAAGGAGAGTAATTATGGCACAGAACATTCTTGCAAACGCATTTTCTATCTCCATGCTGCCCATGGAGGCTATGAATTTCATTCGGGTGAAGAAGATCAACCCGAATGATGTTCCGGCAGATGTTGAATCTGCCATCGGCCATTCGGATACTGTGAGAGTGGTGTCGAACATCTTGGGCTTCGAGGTGAAGCCCAACCGGGTCAGCATTAAGCTGTCCGAGAATGACGTTCTGTATGTCGCCCAGTACACTGGGCCGAGATTGCCGGAGGGTGCGACTACCCTGCCTGAGGGTGCTATCCTCGAATTTTTCGAGGTAACCTTCCGCAAGGAAGGGTGTCGAGGCTGTAGAGGCTACGACACTGGTTCTTGCCAGACCTGCAAGCTCAGCTTTTGGCTGAGTGGAACCCCGTTGGAAGATTGCTAAAGCCAATCTCCTAAAAGCCTTGTCTCTTGTTGCAATGCAACTTGAGGCAGGGCGTTTTTTTATTCTGTAAAGAGTTCTTAAAAACTATTGAAAATTTCCCCATATTTTGATATAAATATAAAAAACAAACAGGGGAGAATATCGTGAAAAAGTTAATTCAAATTTTAGGAATAATCGTACTAGCAATAGTAGTAATTTTAAATATAGTTTATACG
>UMEP01056904.1_pt1 | contig 15723 bp, 7 predicted proteins | sample 1964771 | NCBI WGS metagenome assembly UMEP01 (sample SAMEA4836022, study PRJEB28245) | human gut metagenome | biome: gut microbiome; material: fecal sample | place: Denmark | collected 2008 | reverse complement strand
GGCCTTCAGGCAATAGAGCTGTTTACCACTGAGGCAGCCGTATTCGCCAGCAAGGGCGAGATGCGCAAGCTCGTACAGGGCGGAGGCGTGTCGCTCAACAAAGACAAGCTGACGGCCTTCGACCGCGCCATAACCGCCGACGATTTGATTGACGGCAAGTACCTGCTGGTGCAGCGAGGCAAGAAAAATTACTACTTGGTAACGGTAAAAGACTAAAAAGTCGTTCAAAATTTTGGTAGTGGCGTAAAAAACCACTACCTTTGCACCCGTGATTGTCCAATGGTGTAATGGTAGCACAACAGGTTTTGGTTCTGTTTGTAGTGGTTCGAATCCGCTTTGGACAACATTTTTAAACATTATTCATACAATAATCGCACCTTTACACTTAGAGGTGCGATTTTTTTTAGTAACTTTGCAAAACCTAATTTACGTTGTTTCAAAAACATTCAAATTAAAAAATACATTATGAAAACAAATTACGAAATCCGCTATGCAGCGCATCCCGAAGATGCGAAAAGCTACGACACGAAACGCATTCGCCGCGACTTCCTCATCGAGAAGGTATTCGCAGCTGACGAGGTTAATATGGTTTACTCAATGTACGACCGCATGGTTGTAGGCGGCGCAATGCCCGTCAACGAAGAACTCAAGCTCGAAGCCATCGACCCGCTCAAGGCCGAATACTTCACTACACGCCGCGAGGTCGGCATATTCAACGTAGGCCAGGGCGAAGGCGTTGTCAAAGTAGGCGACGAGACATATACCCTGGGCTACAAGGAGGCCCTCTACATAGGCCGCGGCGACCGCGACGTATACTTCAGCAGCAAGGACGCGCAGAAGCCTGCCAAGTTCTACTTCAACAGCACCACTGCCCACACGGCATATCCCTGCAAGAAAATAACCAAGGCAGACGCGGTGGTTGCACACATGGGTTCGCTCGAGACTAGCAACGAGCGCGACATCAACAAGATGATAGTATCACAGGTGCTGCCTACATGCCAGATACAGATGGGCATGACGGAGCTTGCCCCCGGCAGCGTATGGAACACCATGCCGGCACACGTACACAGCCGCCGCATGGAGGCTTACTTCTACTTCGAGGTGCCCGAGGAGCAGGCAGTATGCCACTTCATGGGCGAAATAGACGAGACACGCCACATCTGGATGAAGGGCGACCAGGCCGTACTGTCTCCCGAATGGAGCATACACAGCGCAGCCGCAACGCACAACTACACCTTCATCTGGGGCATGGGAGGCGAAAACCTCGACTACGGCGACCAGGACTTCTCAAAGATAACCGACCTGAAATAAACCAAAACGACAAGCAATGGACACATTCTCACAGAAATTCTCGCTCGAAGGCAAGGTGGCCCTCGTCACGGGAGCCGCCTACGGCATAGGTTTCGCCATTGCCGAGGCCTACGCAAAGGCAGGCGCAAAGATAGCATTCAACTGCCGCTCGCAGCACCACATGGACCAGGCTCTGGCCGACTACAAGGCAAAGGGCATTGACGCCAAGGGCTACATCTGCGACGTGACAAAGGAAGAGGAGGTGAAGGCCATGGTGGCCGACATAGAGAAAGAGCTGGGCACGATAGACATACTTGTAAACAACGCCGGAATAATCAAGCGCATACCGATGACGGAAATGTCGGTTGAAGAGTTCCGCCAGGTTGTCGACATCGACCTCAACGCGCCGTTCATCGTATCGAAGGCCGTAATACCGGGCATGATAAAGAAGGGCCACGGCAAGATTATCAACGTATGCTCGATGATGAGCGAACTGGGACGCGAAACCGTATCGGCATACGCCGCAGCCAAGGGCGGACTGAAGATGCTGACGCGCAACATATGCTCCGAGTTCGGAGGACACAACATACAGTGCAACGGCATCGGCCCGGGCTACATCGCCACGCCGCAGACTGCCCCCCTGCGCGAGCGCCAGGCTGACGGCAGCCGCCATCCGTTCGACAGCTTCATCGTGTCGAAGACCCCCGCAGCGCGCTGGGGCACGCCCGAGGACCTTATGGGCCCGGCGGTGTTCCTCGCTTCAGACGCTTCCGACTTCGTAAACGGGCACATCCTCTACGTCGACGGCGGCATACTCGCATACATCGGCAAGCAGCCCTGACGCAACGCCGGCAAAAGCCGGCACGCAACCCGACGGGAACAGGCAGCGGCAACCAAGCCGCCTGTTCCCGTTTTTTTCATCTTGGAAACTGTTTTGATTAGTTACAGAACTCGGTTTTTTATTGAAACTGCATGGTTCTTTATTAATGTCATGGGTGTGTTTCCGGCCGTTCCGGGTTGTTGTTTCCGACGTTTAGCCAGCTAAACTTACTCAAACGACAACCCGGAACGGCCGGAAACACACCCCAATCCATTCAACAAAGAAATCAAAACAGTTTCTTACCCTCCTGCACGGCTGGAACACAACCGTCACGAACAAACCATGCCGCGCTGCAACCCATTTTTCAGGAAAAGACAATATGCGGCCTTTCGCACGGCAATACGCGGCCTTTTACACGGCCGTAGGCCTCCTTTTGCGGCGCAAAAGGAGGCCTACGGCAAACCGGCTTCCGTGCAGGAGCAAGCCGGGGCGCGGGCCGGCGAAAAAAAGGCGGGCGCCCGTCAGAGGGGCGTCCGCCTTGCATGTGTGCAGTGTGGTAGGATGGTTACTTGACCATGAGCTTCCTGCCGTTCACGATGTAAACGCCCTTCTGCAGGCCGCTGAGGGCTTCAGCCGGGGCAGCCTCCCTGACGAAGCGTCCGTCGAGGCTGTACACCTTCACGGTGGACGGCGCGCCGCCTTCGGCCTTCACGCCGTCGATGCCGGTGGGAATGGTGTTGAACGTACCGGTGATGGTCACGGCGTCGCCGTTCATCAGGTAAGCGTTGTCAACGGTGACGGTAACGGGCCGGGTGTTGTACGAAATAGTGTTGAGGGGCACGTAGCCTACGTAGCCCTCCTCGTAGTCGTCGTACTCGAAGGGCACCTGCTCGGGCGTGAACGTGCGCGAGTGCTGCCCGCCGCGCGCGTCGAACCACGTAATGGTAACGCCGTCGTACAGAATAGGCTCGCTGAGCCATATCATTATCTCGTCATAGCCGTCGAGCGAAGTGTTGCCGCTCTGCGGGTCGAAGTCGTAGATGAAGGTTATCTCCTGCTTTACAACCGAATAGAACGCGAGGATGCCGCTCGAACCCGAGCTGGGGTAGTTGGTCTCCACGCCTCCGCCGTCGGCGGTGGTAAGGCCGGTTATAGCCAGCGAAACGAGCGTGTTGCCGTTCATGCCGCGGCTGCCCTCCACCTCTTCGGGTATGCGTATGCCGCGGATGTCAACGGTGACGGTGCTGCCCTCGATGGTGAAGTCGGGGTGGTATTCCTCGTAAGAGCCGGCCTCCTTGTCGCCCCACGAGAAGAGAACGTCGACGCCTGTCTTGTCTTCGTTGAGCGGCTCGGAGAAGGTGAACACGAAGAAGCCGTCCTCGCCGCCCTCGGGATAGTAGGTGTAGATGGTGGAGCCGTCGGCCGGGTCGATGCCGAGCAGCGTAGCCGGCATTTCGCCAAGCTCGAGCGTAATAGAGAACGTGCCGTCCTCGCCGTACACTACGTCGGGGTTGTTGGCGTCGGCAATGCCCTCAAGACGGATGGTGAACTTGTCGCCTACGGCTATCTTGCCGCCGTCTATGAGGTAGTCCATAAGGTCGCGCAACATTATCGTGTAATAATACTGTGTGACGAAGATGGCGTTGATGCAGTCGGCGGGAACGTCCTCCTCGCTGCCGTCGGGCAGCACGACGAGCGTGCGGTCGATGGACACCTGGCGGTCGATGGTTATCTCGAGGTTGCTGCCAATCATGTTGAACACGTCGCCGTCGTCATAGTTGGCGCTGAGCTTGATTGCGTCGACCTCGCTGGCGTAGCCCACGGTCATCGTCAACGGGTCGATCACGATGCTGGTGCTGACGTAATACTTCCTGCCGGCCTCTACCGTCATGCGGTAAATGTAGCCATTCTCGTCGGCGTCTTTTGCCAGCAGCACCTTCGTGTCCTCGGTGCCGGCCTCGTCGGTGATGTAAACCATAGTGCTCGTCCAGCCTACGTGGAACTCAACAGCACCGTCCTCGGGAGCGGTGAAGGTAAAATAGTTGATGCCCATGCCAAGCTCGACGGAGGCCGGACTGTCGGCCGTGAACTCTATATCCTTGAACTCCACCTGGGCCGACACGCCCGTGAAGCCCAACAGGGCGGCGAATATCGCGAAAAAGATTCTTTTCATATTAACGATAAGGTTTTAATCGGTTTGCTTTAAGTATTTTAGTAAAAGAGACCGTGAAGCCTATGTTCACGGTCTCCGCAAAAGTAAGGGCGTCATCCGCGGGCGGCCTCGGCGGCCGTCCCGCTGATGCCGACTGTAAGATTACTTGCTGATTGCGACCTTGGTGCCGTTGACGATGTAGACACCCTTCTGCAGGCTGTTGAGCATGTCGGCAGCCTTGCCTTCGCCTACGTAAACGCCGTCGACGGTGTAAACCTTGACGTTGCCGTCAGCGTCGGCCTTGATGGCGGTGATGCCTACCGTGCCGTTGATGTAGAATACGTATGTCAGCTCGGGGTTGTAGATGTCGCCCTGAGGATTGCCGTACTGGTCGCTGAAGCCGTAGTCGTAAGTGTCGTTGTAAACGAAGCCCTCGGGAACGGTCAGCGTGTATGTGCCTTCGGCTGTGACAGGATCGTCGAGGTAGATGTTAATCTTGTCCATAGCCTCGAAGTCATAATCGAACGAGCAGGGGAACGAATCGCCGTTCTCGTTGGTCAGGGTTACTTCGGCGTCGAAGTTGAGTCCGGCTACGTTCTCTGCGAAGTCGAGGACGATGGTTGAAAGCTCGTCAACAGTTTCTCCGTCGGCAGGAGTCGTAGACTCGGGCACGAGTTTGGCGCGGCTCGTCTGGTAAACAAGGGTTATGAGCTGAACCTCGTCGTCGTCGCTGCCGTAAACGATAGGTGCACCGCCCTTGTCAGACGTTGCTGCTATGTTAACGGCAACCTGGCCCTGGGCCATAGCAGTTTCGGTGAGCTGGATATTGAGCACGTTGTCCTCGACGGTGTATTCGAGAGGCTCGATGATGTTCATGCCGTAACGTGCAGTGACTGACGATACGGTGAAGTCGGCAGAGCTCATGGTTACATTAACCTCTGCGGGTATCTCGTCGCAGTATTCGCCGCTTACGTTGTAAGTAGCCGGGTCAACGTTGGTTACAGTGACAATCTCTTCAACTACGTTGAACGTCCAAGTCCAAGTCGGGTTGCAACGTCCCTTGGTGTAGCCGCCCATGTCGGTCTGCCACGGGTTGTTCGGGTCGAAGTTGCCGTCGCCGATGGCCATGGAGTCAACCTTGACTACGTAAACGCCCGGGGTGGTGATGGCTACCGGGGTGCCCTCGTAAGTCTCGTGGTCAACGGTGCCAAGCTCGCAAACGGTAGCAGTTACCTTAGTGCTTGCGGCGTCGCCTTCCTTCTGCAGCAGCACGTCGTAGAGCTTCTCGCCAGCCTCGTTGTAAACGCCGGCGTTTGCATACGGGCTTATGCTGTAATACTTGTCGGCGTCGGCAGCGCCTTCGCAGTCGAATGTAATCTTGTCGAGAGTGGTAACATAGCCGTTGTCCTTCGGGTCAAGGTTGGTATAGGTCAGCAGATAGTCGATGGTGCGGCCGTCAGCCCACGGCATGTCGATGGTGTAAGCGCTGTTGGATGCGCTGAAGTACTGTGAGTAAAGACCGTCCTCGTCGTTAAGGCCGTAGCCGGTTTCCTTGTCTACAACTTCAACGTAAACGGTGATGTAAGACTGGTTGGAGCTGCCTTCCAGGGTTACGTCCACATAGGTCTTGCCGTTCTCTTCGCCTGACTCGTAGCTCAACGGCACGTTGCCCATGCCCTGGCCGAGGGCTAATGCAACTTCCTTAACGTCTACAAGGCCGCTGAACGTGAACCTTGCAACGGGGTTCTCCGAGCTTGCCATGTCAGCCGGGTCGGTTGCGTCGGGTGACGGGGTGACGTTCTCAAGAATGATGTCGGAATACTGCGTGGGGGGAACAGAGCCTGTATAGGTAAGTGTCGTAGAGAACAACGGGGCGATGTTGTACCAGCCGTTCCTGTCCTCGTAAGAGGTGAAGGTGAACGTATAATCCTCGCCCTCGTAGAAGTCCCAATCGTTAGTCATGCCTTCCTTGATGAAGCTCGGGCCTACGGTCCACTCTGTGTAAGCCTTCAGCTCGTAAGTGTTGCTGGGGTCGTTCTGGTCAACGAATATCACGGGGTTGCCCTCTGCGTCGAGCACGGGCGTGCCCTCGCCTACGGGAGTGGCGGGAACTTCAGTCATGTAGCCCTGCTCGCTGCCGTTGATACGGACGGCAATGTAAGCTATCGGCTGGCTGGTGGTGAACGTCAGGGCCGTTTCGCCCTCGGCCACGTGGCCGAGCACAGAGCCTTCAGCCGGGTCGGCGGTCACTGTGAACGCGTTGGGATCGTCGGCGTTCGACGAGAACGTAACGGTGATTGTCTCGTCAGACCAACCAACACCGTTGTTCTTGATGATGTAAGTCTCGCCGGCCTTCATTGCAGGGAAGTCGGTGCTCTTCGGGTCACCCCAGTCCTCCTTCATGCCAGTCCACTGGCCGAAGTCGGCATCGCCGGATCCCTTGACCATCCAGCCGAACATGCCCCAAGCGCTCTGCGCGAGGTTGAGCGTACCGTCCTCTGTGGGAGTGAACGAGATGTAGACCGTAGACTGTGCCGGAATGGTGTAAGTGTCACCGTCCTGCACTACATACGGGTCGGTCTCCGTACCCGAGCCTGTTACGGCCCAAGCACCAGTCACACAGCACATAAGGGCTGTAAGACATAATAGTAAAAACTTTTTCATACGTAAATAAATTATTAGTTAATAAAAATATTAGCAACCATGCGTGGGCTTGCGCCCGTAAGGCACCCGCCCACACATTATCAAGAGGTATTATCTTACTACCACTTTCTTGACAACGCTTGCGCCGTCAACGGTAGCCTTGACAATATAAAGTCCGCCATTAGCCGTAGCGATGCTAACCTGGCCTGAACCGGCCTTAGTGCCTACAAGACTTCCGCTTGCGTCGTATACGGCTACATTTACATCACCTGAGGCATTAACATTAATCATGCCGTTCTCAGAGTTGATACTGATATCTTCGCCTGAAGCATTAACCGAACCGATGCCTGAAGTACCGTCAATGGTGAACGGAACCTTGACAACATTCACAACCTGGCCGGTGTTGTTGTTGAGCACTGCAACTACAAGTTCTGCGTTTGCCCAGTTGACAACATTGTCAGGAGCTGTGCGCTCAAGCGTGAATTCAACAGGAGAGTTGGCTGTGACATTAACAGGAATCAGACCTGCCATACCTGTATAATATTCGTCAAGCACGCGGCGTGCAACATGGTTGAATGTTACAGTCGGGTTAGGCTGTCCGAGCTCGCCTCCCTTGCCGAAACGGCCCATGAGCGGGTCGGTGCTTGTATAGCAGTTGTTTTGCTGAACGCCTTCAAGACCGTTCTCAACGATTACGAACAGGATGTTCTGGTTGAGATTCTTGAGGTTGACTGCATAGTTGACGCCACCGTCAACGGTTACGGTCTTCTTCTGCGTATCATAGTCAGCCTTGGTAACATTAATGTCGGCCTCTGCGATAGGATTCATCGAGAACTCGCGCTGAACAATGTCGAGGAACGTCATGTTGCCCGAAGGACTGTTGAACGAGTAGTAGCTGCCTGTTTCACCGTAAATTACGGCTGTAGGTTGGTAAAGCGTGTCGATACGGTTTACTACACCTGATGGGAATGCAGTGAAACCGAGAGAGTTGCAGTATGAATCGTATGCAAAGATGTCCTGGCCTGAGTTACCTGTACCGTGTACGCCGATTGACACTACATCGTCGCCGAACAACTGTTCAAGGTTCTCAAGTGCGAGAATGCCGCGCGGACAGTTGGTACACCACTGGCCAGTAGCCTCCTCGACAAGCACACGCTTGGTTGTCTGGAACGCGAGGTCTTTTACTGAAGACGTGCGTGAGAGCTGTGTGCCGTCAAGATTAACAGTTACCGTGTAAGAATTCTCCTCACCGACCTTGAGAGGCATCTGCTCCGGGAACTTGATTGTGTATGCAGGGCTGTCCTTGGTCAGGTTAAGGCCTGTTGCAGTATAGGTTGACGTAAAGTCGCCTGAAGTAACCGTTGCGGTAAGGTCGTTGTATGTCTTGTCGCCTGATACGTTTACCTGGGCGGTAACGTCGATAGCCTGCTGGTCGACAACAGATTCTGCTGTGGTGGTGCTCAGGATGAAGTCGCCACGGTAATATATCTTGACGTTATCAAGGAACACTGCACTCTGGTTATCATTGTCGTTAACGAAGGCAATGTAGATATACTTGCCTGCATAGTCTGACAGAGGTATCTCGAAGTTTGTCCAGTCGCCCTCGAGTTCGTCCTGCGACTTGCCAGGAGTCAGTTTCTCCTTGAATACGAGCTTGCCGTTGGTCTTGAACTTGTTGTAAAGGTCCTGCGTGAAGTTTACATAACCGCCGTCTTCCTCGAGGATGTATACCTTGAGAGAATCGTTCTTAGAGAACTGGAACGACTGTGCGTCGAAGCTCAGATAGAAGTCGCCGTTCTCGATGTACTGCTGGGGCAGAGACATCCAGTCGTCAGACTTGCCTGACGGGCTGTACATTGAGTGTGAAGCCGCGCAATAGTCCGAAGTCTCTTCGGTGCTGCGGATAGTGAAGTTCCACGGAGTGTTGTCCGTGTCGAACTCCCATGATGCAGGTACTGAAGCCGGAGTGTTGTGGTCGCCTTCGTAAAGGAGGTAGCGTGCTATTGACACCGACGGGTCGTTGAAGTCGTCGAAGAAGAGTTCGCCACCGGGCACGACTTCCGCCTCGTACATGCCATGGTAGTTGATTGTTATCTCATCGTTTCCACAGTCGCCCATTATGTCGGTAATAGCGTCCTCGGGTATAACAACCTTGTAGTCCACGCCGAGCTTAAGGTAACGGCGAAGGGCAGGTGCCAATGCAACCTGTTTGCCTGAAGTTGAAATTACAAGGTCGCATATAGGAGTCTCGCTGTCGCCCTCGTAGAGGTAGGCAACGGCAGGAACGTCCTTGTTCTTTGCAACCTGTACATCCATGTCGAACGTCAGGCGTACCGGCTGTGAAGTGCTTATTTCAGACACGTTGGCACCATTAGCGGGCGACATGCTTGTAACCTTTGCAGGAGTGTTCTCGCGTCCTACATAGTTGATACGGATTTCCTTGCTCTTGTAGCTGTTGTCGGCTGTAAGCTGGAATGTTCCGGCAGGGAAGTAAACGGTATATTTCTTGCCTGCTTCCAACGTCGTAGGTATTCCTCCTACTACGAAGCTGATGCCGTCAGAGTTGGGCGAAATGTTGAAATTACGTACCAGCTGGCCGTTTTCGTCAAGCAACTGGGCCATACTTCCTGAAACGACTGAGGTCGGCTTCGAGAAGGTAATCGTGGCTTCCTTGAAACGTGCGAATGCTGAACCTGCTGCGGGATATACAGAGAATGCCTCAAGCGGGTCGATTTTAGAAGTTGCTTCGGTGAAAGTCTCCGGCAGGCGGATAATATAGCCATAGCCCATGGTCTGGCTCATACCGATAAGCACGTGCTCGTCGTCAGAAACATCAACAGCGTAACCGGTCATTTCCTGGTTGATCTTCTCGTAAATGTTGATGCCGTAGCGGCCGCTCATTATTTCATCAAGACCGTACCACAGCTTGCCGTAAAGTACATAAAGGTAACGTACGGGGTTTACGGCAGGAGAAGATGCGAAGATGGTTCCATTATTGGACACGGCGAAACCACCGCGGTCTTTCTCGTCTGAATATGTGTTGAACAGCTCGAACGATCCGTCGGTTATATTCAGGCGGTATGCTGCATTATACTCCTCGGTCGTGCTGTTGTCGATGATTTGCGACAGACCTGTCATGTAAGCGCCGTTGTTGCTCATGTTTGATGCATCGATGAACGAGCCGCCCTTGTAATTGTCTGCCAGCAGATTGTCTACATAAACAGTCTTCTTTGTTTCGCTGTTGTAAACATAATAACAGTTCTGGCCTACGTAAACGAAGTTCATGGCACCTGCCAATATCTTGCCGTCAGCGCTCATGTTCTCTATGCGGCGCATGTTGGTAAGTGATCCGAACTTGTCCTTGCGCGGGAAGCCTTCCAACTCTGAATCAACGTCAAGCTGGCGGTATGTGCCATCTTCCTGACGGTCCCAGACTCTGGGCAGCTCCATGTTCTGCAACATGCCCTGGCCGTCGTCGCCGCCGAATGCGAAACCTGCTATGCGGCTTCCGTCGGGAGTTACACAGAGAGCCTCGCCGTCGCCCGGCAGGTTAACCCACTTGCCTGCGTCGACATCATAATATGCCGGATGGCCGTCGGCGCTGCCGACAACCATTTTACCATCGTCGGTAACGTCGTTTGCCGTGAAGCCGATGGCGTTAGAGCCTGTCCACAGTTGCTTCATCTCGCCCGTGGTGGCGTTAATCAAATAAGGATAACCTACAAGTGTTGCGTTAGACTCGTCTACGGAAACAGATGTAGCCCACAAGCCGTTGTCTGACAGGGAGGTGAAGTATCCAGACGCCTGCGGAAAGTTGACAGGAATAACCTTCGCTTCCGTATCAGACTGTGCCCTTACGCCGATATTGCAGAGCAACAGTCCTAACAGGAACATGCAAAAATAGATTTTCTTTTTTAACATAACTACTTTTACTTAAATTAAGGAATAGTTTTTCAATTCTAAGGTTAAGGTAAATAATGGAATGAGGTCTTGGTTTTCATGTGTTACCCATGGCTGCCCATGGGTAACGCATGAAATAGAGAATGATTAGTCTTCAACAACTTTTACAGTGCGTCCGTCGGCATACTTCACGATGTTGATGCCTTTCTGCGGAGCTGACAACTTGCGGCCGTCGAGTGTGTAGCGTGCCACTTCCTTGCTGGCGCCTGCTACAGTCACGTCGTTGATGCCTGCAGTTCCGTCATAAACCAAGTTGACAGTAATCTTTGAACCGGGATATGAGTTCTCGCCCTTTATTGGCATGCCACTACTTAAGTCCAAATCATACCTTACAATCTGAACCTCAACTTCTGCCGATGCCTTGGCATTATCATCAGCAACACCGAGATGAAGCATTATGTCACGTGGATTTCCGGGATAAATTGCGTCAAACCCTGTCGTGTGCTGGCCAAGTCCAATACCAACACACTGCATCGGGAAACAAATCGTCAAATCTCCGTTTGTTACAGATTTCACATTAACTTGAAGTTCCATTCCCGCAACCTTGTCTGAAGTGTTCTTCAGATAGACACCAGAGCTAACTTCATAATACCCCATTGGGTTATAAGCTACTTCCTTGCTCGTAATATTAGAGCCATCTGCAATAACGTTTCCGTTAGAATCGGTAAACTGGAATACTTCATCCACTGGCGCCTGTGCGCTAGCAACCATGCAGCCCATCATCATTGACAGGCAAAGAGTAAAAATTTTTTTCATTGTTACACCTTAATTTATTATATTATAATCTATTTCAACTACACCGTAAAGAGACATTCACCGCGCTTGATGCGGCCCTTGATTATTTTCATAAAACATACTAACATTCTTTTCAGCGCATAAAGGTAAATAAAAAGATTATAACAAAAATTTTTTTTATGTGAAAAAAAACTGCAAAAACAGAGTTTAACAAACGCAACATTTTTTTACAATGTAACAATTTATTTTTGTCACAAACAATGTTGATATATTATCTTTTTTTTATGGTAAACAGGTATTCACAACGCTATAATTTTAGTAAAATTAACGACATAATGCTAAACGTAAAGGTTTTCATAAAATTAAACTTGAAAATTGGCATTTTACACCAAATGCCTGAAAAAAGGCATAAACGCAATTTTATACGCCAAAAAAGGCGAAACTCGTTTTAAACCGTAACCAAACATAAGTGCAGGCATCATGAAAGGCATCATAAACCACGCCTTACATGCTCGTTAAAGAGGTTTTAGGGCATGCCAACTTACAGATTATCACCAGTAAGCCTACTGTCTTAACCATCCTGACACACCGGCATGAGTGTTTAGATGCGTTTGCCGTTTCAAGCCTTTTTATTACCTTTGCAGCATGGAACACAACCCAACTGACGAGACATACATGCGCCGCTGCCTGCAGCTGGCAGGCAACGGTCTGCTTAACGCCAAGCCCAACCCCATGGTAGGGGCTGTGATAGTTGGCGCAGACGGTAGGATAATAGGCGAAGGCTACCACGTGCGCTGCGGTGAAGGACATGCCGAAGTGAACGCCTTTGCATCGGTAAGCAAGGCCGACGAGGCACTGCTGCCCGAAGCCACGCTATACGTAAGCCTCGAGCCATGCTCGCACTACGGCCGCACGCCGCCCTGCGCCGACCTTATAATAAGGAAAGGGGTAAGGCGCGTAGTAGTGGGATGCGTCGACCCCTTCGCCAAAGTGCAGGGACGGGGCATACAGAAGCTGCGCGACGCGGGCATCGACGTGACCGTGGGAGTCCTTGAGAAGGAATGCAAGGCGCTGAACAAGAGGTTCTTCACCTTCAACACGCACAAGCGCCCTTACGTGATACTGAAATGGTGCATGACAGCCAACGGATACATCGACGACGGCTTCAAGCCCACGATGCTGTCGACGCCGTTCACCCAAATGCTCTGCCACAAGCTGCGCGCCGAGAACGACGCCATACTCGTTGGCCGCGTAACGGCAGAGCGCGACCGTCCGCGGCTTAACGTAAGGCTGTGGAGCGGCCCAGACCCAATGCCCGTTACGCTTGACCGCAACCGCCCGTTCAGCCCCGATGCAGATTTCAGCCGGCCGGTCATTCCCCAGCTATTCAGTTTCCTTCACGGCAAAGGCGTACAGTCGCTCATCGTGGAAGGCGGAGCCGAAACGCTGGGACGCTTCATGGACGACGACAACTGGTGGGACGAGATACGTGTCGAGACATCGCCCAAGAGCGTTACCGGAGGCACGCGCGCACCGCAACTTCCGCAAAACGTAAGGCTGTCAAAACGGGCTGAATACGACGGCAACGTGATAGAAACATACGTAAAAGACGAGGATTAGCACTGCATAAAAACGGAAATTTAATGCAAACAGGTTACAGATTGTAACCAACAAGGCAAAAAGAGCCATTCCGGAGTCAGATGAATGCCACCGGAATGGCTCTTTTATCATGCCAGGCACCAATAACAGCCGGCACCAACTACGCCGCAAAAGCATACCTTTGTGCGCCCGGAAGCTTACCTCCTGGCCTGTAAAAGGTTATCTTTTAACCGGCAAAAGACTACCTTCCGCAACTGCGCCGGATGCAAACAAACAAGGCGGACGCGCCCGATGCGCGTCCGCCTTGTTTATTATTGTAGAGCCTGGAGGCTCCTTTGTTTATTCCAACGGCTTATTGAGCCTTCTCAATATGTCCCTTGCTCTTCTCCTTGCTGCCAAGTGTCAGATAAGCGACAGGAGCTGCGATGAAGATAGATGAGAATGTACCAAAGACGATACCGAGAATCATCGTCAGCGAGAAGCTGCGGATGCTCTCGCCTGCGAAGAAGAAGCAGATGAGCAGCACGAGCAACGTTGCCGAACCGGTGTTGATGGTACGGGCGAGCGTCTGGTTCAACGAGTCGTTGAAGAGCGTCCAGCGGTCGCGCTTGGCGTAAAGGCCCATGTTCTCACGTATACGGTCGAACACAACCACCTTGTCGTTTATCGAGTAACCAATGACGGTAAGGATTGCTCCGATGAACGTCTGGTCGACCTCGAGCGACATGGGCACAAGCCCCCACAGCAGCGAGTAGACGCCGAGCACGAACAGCGTGTCGAACGTCAGCGCGATGGTTGAGCCGAGCGAGAACGCCACGTTGCGGAAGCGCAACAGGATGTAGAGGAATATCGCAATGATGGCGATTATCACGCTGATGACGGCTCCCTGGGTGATGTCCTTGGCCACCGACGGACCCACCTTTGCACTGCTGATGATCGAACCGCCCTCGCGGATGTCGGGGTTGCGGAACTTCGATATGTCAGTCTGGGTGACAAGGCCGGCCTTCGTGAGCGAGTTGAAGAGTATCCTCTCCACCTCGTCGTCCACGTTCTGGTCGTTGGACTCTATCTTGTAGTTGGTGGTCACGCGGATGTTGCGGCCGTCAACGCCGAGGGCTATGGCGTTGAAAGTGGACTCGCCGAACGCGCCGTCGAGGGCGTCGCGCACCTGCTCGGGCTGCACCGGTTTCTCGAAACGCAGCACGTAGTTGCGGCCGCCGGTGAAGTCGATGCTCTTGCTGAAGCCCCTGAACATGAAGCTGAGGATGAACACTAACGTAAGCACGCCCCAGATGGTAAGCGAGCGCTTTGACTTGCCCATGAAGTTGAAGTTGGTGTTCTGCGGCATCTTACGCGATACGGCCGTCGAGAAGGTGAGTTTCTGCCACTTGTCGCGCTTCATCTGACGGTCGTATACGAGACGCGTCATGTATATCGCGGTGAAGAACGAACAGCAGATACCGATGATGAGCGTAACGGCGAAGCCTCTGATCGGTCCCGTGCCGAACACGGCGAGGATTACGCCCGTGATGATTGACGTCAGGTTGGAGTCGAAGATTGCCGAGAAGGCGTTCTTGTAACCGGCGTCGATGGCCGACTTGACGGCCAGACCCCTGGCAAGCTCTTCCTTGGCGCGCTCGTAGATGAGCACGTTGGCGTCGACCGCCATACCGAGCGACAGCAGCAGACCTGCGATGCCGGGCATGGTCAGGGCCGTCTGGAACGAGCTCATGATGCCCAACGTGAAGAACAGGTTGAACAGCAAGGCCATGTTGGCCAGCATGCCGGGGATGAAGTTGTACAGTACGACCATGTAGGCCATAAGGATGATGAAGGCTATGCCGAACGAAATCAAGCCTTGCTCGATGGACTGCGCACCGAGGGACGGGCCTACGATGTCTTCCTGCACGATGCGTGCGGGAGCCGGCATGCGGCCTGACTTGAGCGTGTTGGCAAGGTCCTTGGTGTCTTCGATGGTGAAGTTGCCGCTGATTTCAGAGCTTCCTCCGGTTATTTCGCCGTTTACGCGCGGTGCGCTGTAAACAACTCCGTCAAGAACGATTGCTATGGCGCGGCCTACGTTGGCCTTGGTGAGCGATGCCCAGCGGCGTGCGCCGTCCGAGTTCATTGTCATGTTGACGGTAGGACGGCCTGTAACGCTGTTAAACTCGTCGCGTGCGTCGGTCACAACATCGCCCTCGAGCGGTGCGCGGCCATTGCTCTGAGTGACCTTGAGTGCGTGCAGCTCGTAGATGTTCTTGGCAGAAAGTCCGTCTGTAGGCTTGGCGCTCCACATCAGCTTGACGTCTGACGGCAGTATGCGCTTGGCCTCTTCAGAGTAGATTATCTTGTCTATGGCCGCAGTGTCGCGTACATGGGCGTAACCAACGATGCTGAGTGCGCCCTGCGGAGTGGTCTGCAGCATTGAGAGCAGCGGGTGCAGTTTCTTTGCCTGCTCAGTCTGTGCGTCAGCCTTGGCGGTCTCGCCGGCCACGTCTTTCTTAAGCTGCAGCTTTGCCTTGGC